>CDZR01037643.1_pt1 | contig 14065 bp, 15 predicted proteins | sample 554781 | NCBI WGS metagenome assembly CDZR01 (sample SAMEA3182065, study PRJEB8094) | gut metagenome | biome: human; feature: gut; material: Stool; isolation source: human stools | place: Canada | collected 2013-01-28
CTCATGTCCTTGATACACAGGTACTCCACATTCCCGGCTTCCACTTCTTTCATCATTGCCAAAAATCCGGGACGGTCAAAGCAAGTACCACTGATACCGTCATCAGTAAAATGGACTGTGTTAGAAAAACCCTGACGGTCAGCATATTCTTCAAGCAGCTTCTTCTGGTTCGATATGCTGTTGCTCTCGCCTTGCTGGTCATCGTCTCGGCTCAATCGCTCATAAAGAGCAGTGATTTTTTCGTTTCTTTTCATGGCTTACGCTCCTTTCTTCGATTTTAGGTTGTGTGTTCTAAGAGACTTCCCAACCGCTTGATTAAGAAGTCTTTTAGAGCATACAACACCCGCCGCCTGCTTGAAAACCTTATATTGCCGCAGGGCAACACTTTCCGGGTTCTCATACTCCATTGCCCGGAACAGCAGATCCAGCGGGGAGACATACTCGTCATCGTCCTCCTTCACTTCGGCATATTCCAGCACACGCATCACCATGGAAAAATTCTGCTCATATTCCGGTGCTTCCTGGAACAGCATGAGGATGATGGCCTGCAGCAGTGCTGTCTCGGACTTCGACCAGAACGGATCGGACTCGTGACTGCCCTTGGGCGTCGTTGCCTGGATCAGCGTGTTGACCAGCTTCAGCGCGTCCTTTTCATCCCGCAGATAGCGGAACGGGTTATAGCCGTCCGACTGCGACAGATCCACCAGATTCAGCACTCGGATGTCGTATCCCTGCCGTTTCAGATACCCTCCGGTGGCGGTCAGCACCTCCATCTTTGGGTCCGTGATCACATAGTTGCTGTTTGCTTCCAGAATGTTGGGCTTGACATAGCCGCGGGTTTTGGCCGCGCCGCTGCCGCCAATGACCAGCACATTCAGTGAGCGCCGGTGCTTGTGGGTATCCAGCCCCAGCCGCACATGGCGGGTGAGGATCTTGTTCTGCTTTTGACGGAACTGCGCGTTGAGCTGCCGGGGCGAGCCCCATGCGGCAGAGCCGTGTTCCTCGCCGTCCCGTGTCCTGCCCTGTCCGGAAGCATAGAGACACAGCCCCATGAGATACGCGCCGGTGCAGACAAGAATGGAGACCAGGCTCTTGTCTGTCCATTGGATCTGGAAGGGTTGTTCCAGTGCGGCAGTTAAGTTTGATAGCAACTCCGGCAGACCGCCGCCAAGGGATTGGGCGATCAGCAGCGCCGCCCATACCACAGGGATATAGAGGAACAGCGCAAGTACCAGATCCGTTGTTTGGGATGTCTTTTTCAGCCGCACCACCTCCTGCGTAAAAAATACGAGGCCGGCAGAGTAGAATGCTCTGCCGGCCTCGCTGACGAAACGGCTTTCTTACTTTGTCCTGTCCGGTCGTGCTTTTTGATGGATCTTTTCTTTGGCCGGGGCAGACTTCTGCCGGGTATCCAGCTGCGCCTGATACCCTTTCAACCGTTCCAGGACCGAAGTGCGCTCATTCGTCATCGTCCCGGCAGCCGTTTCCCTGCCGCTGGATGAGGTCGATCTGCCTTTGGTATCTGGCAAGTCTGTTCCCGACCGAGATTCTTTTTTTGGCGTCACCTCCTGCCGCTTGCCCACAGGCGGTGGCACAGGCGTTTCCCCCTGCTGGGGGCGTTGCTGCTCGCGCTGCGGCGCCTCCTGTCCCACACGGGCTTCCTGCTCCTTAGAGGGGGCATCCTGCCGCGCCTGCTCCGGCTGCCCGGTATATCGGATGCGCTCAAAGATCATATTGGCGCGGTCGATCTCCGTTACCGGCATGATCACATCCACGACTTTTCCCTTGTTATCCGAATCACGGATGGCAGAGAACAGGATCTTCTGTTTTCCTGCCCGCTGCCTGAATTGCTGATACTGCTCCGGAGACATGGCGAACCGCCGCACATCGCGGGTCTCCTTCAGCATCTTTGCCAGATTGACTTTACCGGAAATGGTCTTGTGTTTTTTCGCCAGCGCCATGGTGAGCGCCAGCATATTCTTGATGGCGGAGCCGCTCAGCCGGACAGCGACCTCGCTGCCGGAGAGCATCATGCGTACCAGCTGGTCCGCCGCTTCACCGCCTCCGATGTTCATGTTCCTGCACCTCCTTCTGGTGTTCTTCTGTTTTCTGGATGTCCTGCTCCATTGCAGGCGTCTGCTGGCAGATCTCCCGGCAGAGCTTCCACTTTTCCCGCTCCGCCCGGATCTCCCGATTCACCTCTGAGAGCTGTTCATACACTTCTGCCTTTTCTTTCTTCAGCGCCTCCTGCGGAATGCCGCTATCCTCCAGCAGCTTCACGGCTTTCATATACTGCTCGAATTCCTGCTCCATGCCGGTGAGCCCTTCCTCGTATAACGCCCTGCTGGGTTCCAGTGCCTCCGCATCTGCCAGCGCCGCGTAGAGCGGCTGGCGTTTCTTCTTCCGCACATTGAGGAGGGTCCGCTGCTTTGTCAATCTGCCCAGCGTTTCCTCTGTGCGTTGTTCGAATGCCGCCATGTCAGCAAGCGTTGTGATGTCATTTTCCCGCAGGAACGCGAACTGTGCCTGATATTGCTCGAAGCGCATGACCGCCTGCCGCAGATGCGGCGTCATGCGGGGCGGGTACTGCCGCTTTTCGATCTTGCCCAGCAGATAGAGATAATGGACATAGAGGGCAAGAAAACCGCTGTATCTGGGATGCTTCCGGTACGGCTGATACGCCGGCAGCGCAGGCAAGACAGGCCGCAGTCCCGCTTCGATCTGTTCCAGGTTGCCCTGGATGGCAGCACGGATTCCGTCCTCTGTGAACAGCGGATCTCGCCTGCCGGGGTACTGGAATCGCTCCTGCCCCCGCAGGCGGAAACCGAGCCTGCCGCCATGATGGATCTCATACCCCTTATGCTCCATGAGCAGGAAGAAGTGGCCGAGGTCGTTGGCGTCCCGGATGGCATCCCGCAGATCTGCCTCCAGCATGGAACGGAAGGTGGGCTGCCCCTTGGACTGGCGCAGCCACTCAATGTAGCTGAACGACCTGGCAGGCGCGCCCTGCACGATGACGGACAATCCATGCTCCCGGCAGAGCCGGTCTGAAATGGCACGGATCTGCTGGTAATAGCTTTGCTGCGTGCTGTGATACTTTTCGCCGGTATCTGCATTCACCGAATTAAATACAATATGCGAATGGATATGATGCCGGTCTACATGGGTCCCAATCACAACCTCAAAGCCGTCCAAGTGTTCCTGCGCGAATGCTTTAGCAATTTCTAAAGCAAGTTCAGGTGTGATTTCACCAGGCTTGAACGATTGAATGATGTGATAGCATTGACGCTTATCCAATCGTCCGGTTTCCAGCTTTGTTTTCATCATCTCGCGGTACTCTCTCCCTGGATCACAATTAAAATGTGCCGTTAAAATATGCCCATCCGTTTTGTCACCGTTCAGAACATAATCAATGGCTTCTTTTAAGCCGCCGTTACGGGGCAGGATTTTCGTAACAGCCATTACTTATTCGCTATCCGGAACATAAGCTCATATACCTGATCCAGAAGATAGAGTCCCCGTTTGGCATCCTCCGGCTTCGCAATTCCTGCATTGACGCTGCGGGCGATCTGGTTGATGTTGTTGCCGATATGATGTATTTCCGTTCGGAGCTCTTTAATTTCTTTTGTTGGGCGGGCTTTGACCGGTCGTCCCTCAATAAGCCGTGCAAGATATGCCCGTTTTGTCAGCCTGCACTCTTTGGCCTGACAGCACAGCAGCTGATACAGCAGGCCGCTGTTCATAAACTGCCGGATCACCTGTGCGGCGATGCCGCGCTTACGGAGATAGGCGAAAACCCTTCTGTCATCCGCGTTGCGGGGCGGCAGGGAAAACTCCTGTTTCGGGCTGATCGGCTTTGGCTGCGGAATGGGCGCGTCTCTGGCTTTCCCATGGAAGATCAGAAGGTACTCCACCGCTTCCGGAAAGGATTTTCCGCAAAACTGCTGGAGGAAGGTGATGGCATCCCCGCCGGTATTCTGGGAATACCGGAACCAGGTACGCCGGTCCTTGATCCGCAGGCTGTCCATCTCCGCGGTAGTATGGAAGCGTCCCACGCGCTTCACCTGATAGCCGAGGTGGGAGAGCAGCTCCGGCAGGTCCGTTTCTCTGGCGATCTGCATTTCTGTGTCTGTGAAGCGATTTCTGATCTCGCTTGCCATAATGTGTGCCTCCTTTCTGATGAAACGCAAAAAGCCGCCCTGGGCATCTGATGATCTCAGATGCCCAGGGCGGCTTTCTCCATGTATGATTCGTTTTTTTACTTCGGCGTTTGCGGGCTTACACGGCGTTATCTTCGTCGGGGGTGTCCGTGTTCGCTGGAGCGGTCACGTCGGCCACACGGGGCGCGACAGGGGTCTCAGTGGGGGTGTTCTGCTCTGCGGCGTTCTCAGCGTCCGCTTCGTCCAGTGCCTGCGTGATCAGGTTCAGCACGAAGTCTCGCTGGGTGAGCTTTTTGCCGCTACGGAGCGTCTCGCGCTCCAAGTGACGCTTGATGCGCTGGAAGAGTTCTTCGGGAATCTGGAATGCCATGGTTCTGCCTTTTTCAGTCATTTGAATGCCGCCTTTCTGATTTTCTATCATGTTGTAATAGTCTTGGATGAGGTTGGTGATGTACTCACTGGTGGTCTGACCCAGCCGTTCTCGTTCTTCACTGACCCGCTCATGTAGGTCGATGGGAATCTGAGCACACAAGTTTTTAGTGGTTGCCATTCTCGGATACCTCCTCGTTTTTTGTAACGCAAGCATACCCGAAAGGTCCAGTAAAAGCTATTACCAACACCACCAAGGAATGATAGACAAACGAAGCGAAAGCAACATAAGCACCTATGAGTCGAAAAAGGCCGCCGTCCGCTCCCACATAGGGAGCCGAACGGCGGCCTGCCTTCTTATTCTTTATTCTTTTTTAAGCCTCGGTGTTCGAACCACACCAGACCATAAATTCGGCAGGGCGCATCTTAAAAATGTCGCCTCTCGCGGGGCAAAACTGAAATTTTGAAAAATCGAGTTTTTGCAACTTTTTCATTCTAAAAGTGGCGGATTATATGTGAAAACGCCACACTTTCGTGCGGCGTTTTCGGCGTTGCATCTTTCATCAACACATTTTGGTACGCCCGACTGGATTCGAACCAGCGGCCTACAGAGTCGGAGTTATCAGGCCGTCAAGCCGGAAAGCCTTGCAGTGCAACGGTTTGATTGGTATCGCACAAATTTTCGGCATTTTGAAGAAAAACCTCAGAAGCCTTGCAGGGCAAGACTTCTGAGGTTTTTCGCGATAGTAGTCAAATAGTAGTCTGCACGCCTTGCGGGTCACGCGACTCGGTTCATTTGCGCAACCTTATCAATGAACTCTTTCATATCCTCGATGTAGGTGTATGGCGCGTACTCAGAATAGATTTCGGGAGAATCCAGAATAACGATCTGCACCCCATCCGCCCTCAGCGCTTCCAGCGTTCCGGGAAGGCAGCGGGCCTCGTTGGGCGTCTTGCAGCAGTAGGCAAGGCAGCCCTGCTGATCAAAGATTTTTGCAACGATATATATCTTTTTATCGCCCATTGTCACACTCCTCCAATCTCTCTTGAAAGTCCTGCTCGGTTTTGATCACACCGGCAGTATACTCCTGATATAGCTTTTTCCCGATTTCCGGGCTTTTGTACTTGTAGACATACTGGTGGCTCCAGAGGTTAAAGTGGTAATCCTTTCCACGCTACAGCTGCACCTCTATCGGGTATGCTAAACTATCTCTCTGATAATAAAGGTGAATCGCACGATAACCATCATCCACCTGTTTCCCATTCCGCAAATCAACAACTCTGAAATAGTCTGGGAAGCTAACTGGATACTCATCAAAGCGAAGCCGGAATCCAAGCACATCATTAAAGCACCGCTTAAAGCCGCCGTGGTTGGCGAGCGTCTTTTCATATTTCCGCATGATGGAGTCATCGCTTTTGAAGCGGGAACCTATTAAATTTTCCTGAACTAGTGTATCAATATACCCTGCTCTATACTTTGCAATATCATCGAGAATCCTATCGATTGGTGTTGAGCTTAGAGATATTTGTTTCAGGCTCTGCCCAAGTGTCGATCGATAAGATAGTAAGTCCAGAGTGTCTTTTGGAATAAACAAATTCATATTAAAACACCTCTACTGAATACCTCTGCTGCTATTTATAGTATAGCATGAAATGTCCGAGAGTAAAAGGAATTTCACGTTTGCCTACACAAATCACTATTCTTTGCAAAGAATCCAGCCTTTAGAACAACATAAACCTCCTGCGACGAATTACATGCTGAAAGATCCGCAATCCTTTCTACACTATTTTGAAGATAATGAAAGTCCACTAATCCGCTATAGCCGTTCCCCCATACAGCATCGCTCAGCTTAGAAAAGGCGTAATAACAGTCGGGTGGGCATTTATCATTAATCTTTTCCTCACTTGTCAAATCTTTCAAGCTCATGTCTTGAAGCAAAGCAAATATTTCGTTCACTTTTTCTATTAGTGCGATTCTATACTTTTCTACAAGCTTTTTGTTTTGCATAGAGTGTATCTCAACAGTATAGATAAGCCGCAGTTCTTCTAACGCAAAATTGTAGTAATCATTGTCAAGTCGCACTTTTGACTCATGGATTAAGATTTCTATTTGCTCTACCACAGAATTTACTCTACGTATTCTCTTATTTTTCCATTCATTGCAATAGTCTACAGTTTGACGGTCAATTTCATCCATCAGATTACTAAGATAAGCGTATCTTTGTTCGGCAAATCGGAGCAGCTCTGAAAAATAAATGTCAAGGAATTCCGGATTTTTATCTGGTTGGTTACTATATAGAATTACAGAAAAATCCCCTTTTCCAAACCCTCCTCCCGACCAACTTGCGTATCGCTGCTCTACCTTTTTTCTCCGGAAAAATCATCCTTCAGATTTACTGGATGGGTAGCAAAGCAAGCTCTAATGGTTTTAAAGTACTTATTATCTGTTGTTTCAAACTTCTTATGTTGAAATACAGATTTTTCATTTACAAACGGTATATTCTCAGTGTTCAAAAGCACTCGATGTAACTGTTGAATAGCCTCCCAAAGTACATCAATGCATACAATAAAAGTCATTACTCGTATGCTCGAATCATTATTGTTTTTTTTAGAAAGCTTTCTTACATCAATTTCACCAACAACAACGCTAATCCAATCCATCGCAGAACATATAATGCTCCATTGGTTTTTCCCATTATTATTGCGATATCTATGTAGAATCAAATCAGCCCCATTATTGTTTACTTTTTCTCTAAAGAGATCAATTAATTTGCTATCCAAATTCCGTCCCCCTATGATGGCTCTGATATTTCTCCGTACTTCTCTTCCGAAAGTTTTCCAACAAGGTAGTTATTCATTCTGTTTCCTGTCCTGATGCATCTCTGAATATTCTCGTTATCTGTCCCAGCAAGGAAGATAGTCAAATAGCTGTCTGAGCCTCTCGCAGGTCATGCCAATCTAATGGAGCCGCGCCCGTTTTCAGCATACACGAACTGCATACTTCACGCGATTCCCATACCGCGTCGATTTGAGCAGTCCCAGCTTCTCAAATTTCAGGGCAAAACTGCGGATCGTCGCATAGGCGGCGTTTCCAAAATCCTTTTCCAACTGCTTGGTGGAAAATTCCGTGTCGCCGTAAGCCGACAGGACAAACTCCCACAGCGATTTTTCTTTCTCTGTGACTTGTCCGTGGGACAGGGCTTCTTGGAATGCCGCGGTCGTCTGAGTAGTCGGAAGCGCCCCGTTCAGTTTATGATATACATTTTCGATAAGATAAGCCAAAAACGGTGTTGCGTCCACCACACCACTGATGGTCGCGTTCTCTTCCACCAGCGTATAGGCGTCATAATACCCCTTGCGGCTTTTGTTGATATACTCGGAGAGCGGCACAAACAGGGCTGAGGAATACCCCTGCTGCACCAGATACCATAAATGCATCAACCGCGCCATTCTGCCGTTGCCGTCAAAGTACGGATGCAGATACGCCATGTAGAAGTGGATCAGCGCCGCTTTCAGAAGATCGTTGATCTCGGATTCTTCATGGATAAAGGTGACCAATTCGCCCATGCGTTCCGGCAGCGCCTGCCAGGGAAAGTCCGTATGCTCCACCTTTGCGCCGACCACATACACGCTGTCATGCCGGTAGAAATGACCGGGCAGCAACCGATCCTCCTCGGAGAGATAGGCCCCGATAGTCATTTCATAGAGCTGGTGAATGGTCTCCTCAGTGATTTGATTCGCCGGGTCGCTGATGAACTCCAGTCCCTTTTTCATGCCGAAAATGCGGTTTTCGTTTTCGTCTGTGGGAGCAAGGCCGGAGAGGATCTTGCGGACGCTGTCGCGGGTGAAGTCCACCTGCTCAATGGTGAAGGTGGAAACAATCTCCTCCTCCATCGCCTTGACCCCGTAAAGCTGGGTGCTGTTCTGCGGCATCAAAAGCACCTTGGCGGCGGAAAGGCGCACCTGCGCAATGCTGCTCAGATAGACGATGTTCTGCCCGGAGAAATCCTTGAGCGGCAGTGAATGATAGAAGCCGTTTTTCAGCAGCTCCGTGAACTCTTTGATGTCGGCCTGCGGGAATTGATAACCGAGTCCTCTCAAATCCAGAACATTTTTATCGGACAGCATCTTGGTAAACAGCGCGGCATCCATGAAAGCACCTCCGTTGCTGATTGCAATTAGTATCAACAAGTATCAGTATAACGAAGTGTGCCCAAAATCACAAGAGAGAAAACAGGTTTTTGATCATTTTCAATGTGTCGCCTTAAGCGCTTTCCGATCCTGCACACATGGCTGTGCAGACAGCAAAAGTCCTCAGACCGCTGCGGTGCAGCGATCCGAGGACTTTGGTTTGCTTGTGAGCGCCTTATCTCTTCTTGTAAACGACCAGCTCCGGGTTTTTGCCGTTTTCCTCATAGGTGCAGACCAGCAGAAAATCCATATTTGCGGCAATGCCGAAGCATCGATCTCCGCCAAATTCACATTCCAGCTGGTTGCCAAGATAGGTTGCCCGGTCGTCAAGGAATTTGACGGTTTCCCCGTTGGGAAGGCGGTATGCAAGGTTGATGTACTTGCCTACAAGCGCGTTGAGCTTTTCCACCTTGGGCATCCCGTCAATGTGCAGATCGTTGAATTCGTCCATCAGCGCTTGCTTGTATTTCTCAAACGCCTCCGCGCCGCCGAGGTTTTCATATCGTTTCCAATAATTGAGTTTGGGCAGCGTGTCCTGCAAATAGGCCCGCGCCTGCTCGGCGGAAAACTCCTCGCTGGCCATGTTCCGCACGCAGACCTCGATCAGGTCGTCTAAATCGTGGTACATATATTCGCCGTCGGCATAGCACCATTTACAGTATTCCTCATTGAAAAAGCCATCCGTCTCCCTACTGATGTCGCCGTCCGCAAGCGGCATCCCGCAGCATTGGCAGATAAGCTGTCTCGGTGAGCCAAGCAGCGTATTGATGGAGACATCAAAGAGCTTTGAAAGCAGCTTCAGCGTTTCCGTATTCGGCGTCGTCTCGCCGTTTTCCCAACGGGAGACCGCTTGACGGGTCACAAATACCTTTTCCGCAAGCTCGTCCTGTGACAGTCCCATCTTTGTCCTAAGTTCTAAAATCACATTTTTGGTATCCATACGATCATCACCTCGAACCCATTATAACGCAGGCTCGGTCGACGGGGCAAGCAACGCGCTGTTGCGGAGCCGCGCCGCAGGCTTCATTTATCGCACAGCCTTTTCTCTCAGTCGTCTATTTCCGTCTCGTGCTTGAGGATCGCGCCGGTGGCGGCGTTGATCTCGTAGCTGTACTCCATACCGCCGGACTTGAACGCGACCTCATAGACGAGCGTGCCGTCCTCGTCGTCCAGCTCGATCTCCATGTCATACGCTTCATTTTCACTCAAGCCCGCATGGTTCAGGGCGATGGACTTTGCCTTGGCGTAGCCGATATCCTGCACCGTTCCGGACGGCGCAGAGGGCTTTGCCGTCGCATCCCCTGCGGGGGCTGTGGCCAGCAAGTCCTTTTGCCCGCTGAGCACTTTCCCCGTGTAGGCGTCCACCAGATACTCAAACTCGCCCCATGCCGTGTGCAGCTCCACCTCATAGTGGGCGGTAGATTCGTCGAGCTCGGAATCGACCTCCGCCGTGACGGAGTCGAGCGCCGTTGTCCCGGCATACTGCTCCACAGCGTAGGCGGCGGCATCCTTGCCGATGGGCATGGCGGGCGCGCCCGCTTCGGCGAGGTCCTTGAGCTCTTCGACCGAGAGCTTTGCCAACGCGTCAAACTTCAGCGTGGCGTTGAGTGCAAGCACACGGTTCACCAGCGCCGCCTTTCCGGTCGAAATGCTGTTTTCTCGCGCCTGCTGCGTAAGTCCCGCGTCCTGCGTAAGCGTCTGCGTCAGGACGGACGCCCTCGATTCGCTTGTCTGCAAAACACCGTCCACGGTGCTCGTCAGCTCGCGCTGGAGCTTTTCCGCGCGAGCGGTATCCTTGTCCTCCACCGAGATCATGATGGCGGAGGAAATGCTGTCGAGATAGCCGTTTCGCACGAGACTGCCCACGATGGCGTTCACCGCCACGTCGAGCTTTGCGCCCTTGAGGTCGGCACCATTACTCATATCCGCAAGGATAGCTTTCGCGTCCTCGTTGAGCGGCGTGCAGACGAGGACCTTTTCACTTCGATTCACCTTCAGCTCGATGCTCGGGTTCACATCCAGTGACACCACGGACGCGACCGCGTTCGCCCGCTGGTAGAAGAGTCCCCCGCCGCCGAGCAGCATTACCGCAAGGCAGGCGGCGATGAGCGATGTCCATCTTCTCTTTGTTGTTTTCTTCGTTTCCATGTTGATTACCGCTCCTTTCCGCGCTTCACAGCGGGAGAGAACGCCGCTCACATCGTCCGGCACGGTCTTTTCAAGCGCCGCAGCCAGTCTCTGCTCCATTTTTTCATTGGTCATCGGGCGTCATCTCCTTCCAGAAAAATTCGCATCTTTTTCAATGCTCTGTGATATTTCGACAGGACGGTGGGAAGCGGCAGCTCCAGCAGCGCCGCGATCTCCCGATGCTTCATGCCCGTGACCGCGTGAAGCAGCACGATGCGCCGTTCCTCGTCAGCGAGGCTTGCCAGCGCGCCTTGCAGCAGTGCGCGCTCGTCGGCGTTCAAACCGCATTCCTGTGTGGGAATGGCGTCCCACTCCTCCTCGCTGAGCGCGGCATGGCGCTCCTCGCGCCGCAGGCGCATCAGACACAGGTTGCGGCATACGGTCAGCAGCCACCCCATCGGCGAGCCGGTGGGACGGTACTGCGCTGCGCAGTCCCACACCTGCACATAGACATCCTGTGTGAGATCCTGCGCGTCGTGCGCGTTTTTAAGGTAGGAAAGCGCTAAGCCGTACACCGCCGTGCGCGTGCGCTGATACAGCTCCGCTAAAGCGTCACGATCACCACCGGCAACGCGGATGAGCAATCGCTGCAGTTCGCGGCGCTCCTCCGCCGGCGCGTATTCGGTTGTCATCAGCATACTGAGCATGGGCTTTTTTCTCCTGTCATCCGTGTAATGCACGGAAAGGACGATTTATTGCAGGGCAATTGCATTTTCTTTAAAATGTGAAAATCTGTCGTTATTCGGTTCTCCATTGTGAGGCTCCCCTACATAGCGTTTCACCTATACCCAGGTTCTCTGCGGTGTCGTGTAGTACCCCGCGTCCATCTCTGCTTCCGCTATGGCGGCACAGATTGCTTTCTGCGCGGAGAGCCACCTGCCGTAGGCACCACCGTACAAGTCCTTTTTCAGCTTCCGCAGCGCGGTCTTGTACGCCTTCTCCGCGCCGCTGGGGCCGTTGTAGTTGAGCCGAATGGCCAGCTCCTGAAAGGTCATGCCAGCCTCGTCCGGCTGACCGATGCCAAGGGAGCTTCGCACCAGATTCAGCTCTCTGGGCGTCAATACTTGCTCCATCCGCTGCATCAGCAGCGTCCGGCGCATCAGGCGGTCATAGGCCACGGCAGGATCGCCGCCGCAGCTGACGGAGAACACATCGTCACCTAACTGCCGGACGCAAAACAGCGTCCGGTATTCTTATATCAACGCCCCAGCTACCTTGGCAGATACATTCAGTTCTCCACACACCACCTTGACCAACTCAGCATCAGATGAGTCCCATCCCTCGGCACAGAGGTATGCCACCCTGCGCAGTTGATTGTACCGACTGACGGGGATGGACAGAGCGGAAAAATACTGTGCGGCGTAGTCCATCATCGCCGCTTCCATCGCTGGCGTCGCATAGGTCAGCAGCTTCGTTCCGTAGGCGGGGTCAAAGTGCCCTGCCGCGTTCAGCAGCGCCAGCGCCGCCCCCTGCTTCAAGTCCTCCAGCTCACACCATGGTGTGTACGCCCGCGCCAGTTCGGCGAGGTAGCCCTCGTTCTGTGCGATAAGCCGCTCCGCGGCGTTTTTGTCTCCGGCTTGAATCCGCAAAGCCAGCTCTTCATTGCAGGGGCCGTCCCCGGCAACGGTGTACATATTTCTCGTCACAGGAACGCCCCCCTTCCTCATTTCAGCCGCTTTTCTGCCTCCGCGTAAATGTGCTCCAATTCCATGTCCCGCACATATCCGTCAGCGGCATAGTCGTTGTCCAGCAGCGCCTTGTCCCGATAACTCTCCGCCAGATACAGTGCCTCTCGCCGCAGGTCATCGGAGATTTTTCCTCTCTGGTGATGCTTGCGGATCGTCCCGGTTCGGGTATTGAACAGCCGGTAGACCGGGTGCTGTTTGTTCTGCTCCTTCTGGTGCATCATCGCGCCGTACTGCCGACAGGTATAGCGATCGTCCTGCGGGGCGACACCGTCGCAGTATTTGGGGATGTGGCCGTTGGTGGTCAGAAAGTATTTCCCACAGCCTTGGCATTGGCTGGGCGCGTGGCCGTGGTGCAATCCGTTCAAAAGATCGTAGGTGTAGAAATCTGTGAGCCGCAGGAAAGATACCCGTTCCACAAACACCATTTCTTTTTCGCTTTTCGGGCTGCGGGCGAGCACATAGGTGGAAGTCAATTCCGGATGCACAGAGAACGGCTCTATGTCCCAGCTTTGCAGTCCCTGCAGTTCATCCCAAAATTCTTTACTGCTGAAGCAGTCATGCGCGGCCACGGCGAAATAAGTTTCGTTCCGCTTTTTGAGGTGCCGCAGATAGTCCAGTTCAAAGAATCGGCCAGCCGCGATGAAGTGCAGGATCGCCATCGGGATGCGCGTGATCGCGGCGCAGAATATCAAGAATTCCTGTTGAAACTCCGAGTTCGGTGTGAGTATTTTGGAAAGCGCATTGTCATCAAACAGGATGTCGATGCGGCGCAGTTCTTTTTCGAGGTTGCCATAGCAAAAGGGCGGATACCTCCAAATTTCTCTTGCCAGATAAATCATTCGCTCCCGCAGCACAGGGAGCACCTGAGCCGCTTCCAGATCACTGCCCTGTATGACTACCGGAAAAAGAAAGGTGGGCGCTCCGCCAGCCCGTATCAGTTCCTTAAAATCATCTTCGGAAATGTTCAAAATGGACGCAGCCATAAATCCCGCAGGGAACTCCTGCTCCTGATAAAAAACTTTGTCATTCCAAACGTCAATTGTGACCTGAGCAAAATCATTGTTCTGCTGTGTCCCCAGCGGCATAGCATCGCCCCCCTGTCCCATATCTGTTTTGCATCTGTCCTGCGATATTCTCATTCTATCAAAAAACACAGAATAATCAAGTGAAAGGGTTAGAGCCTCGACTGCAGCGAGGTCTCTGCCCTTATCCTTTTATCCGGAGGTTTTTTATGTCTCAAATCAACCGACTGCAAACCATTGACGCGGACACGCTGCAAAGCACCGCTTACGAACCGGCCTCCTTCGTGGTCGACGATCTGCCGCCCCAGGGGCTGCACCTACTGGCAGGCGCGCCGAAGATCGGCAAATCGTGGCTGGCGCTGTGGCTGTGTCTCTGCGCCGCGCAGGGCAAACCGCTCTGGACGTTCGCCACGCACCCATGCGAGGTGCTGTACCTCTGTCTGGAGGA
>CDZR01047972.1_pt1 | contig 13887 bp, 13 predicted proteins | sample 554781 | NCBI WGS metagenome assembly CDZR01 (sample SAMEA3182065, study PRJEB8094) | gut metagenome | biome: human; feature: gut; material: Stool; isolation source: human stools | place: Canada | collected 2013-01-28
GAACAATTCCGTATGCTCAATCAATCGATAATCATTTCCGTCAGGTAACTGAAACTTGAATCTCTTATCAAGAGTTCTATCATATCTTTCGATTTGATATTTGTCCCTGCCTTTTCCTGAACTAGCATACTTATAGACGTACAGTGTAAAATCTTTGATTTTAGAAGCTTCCTCTTTGGTAAGAAAACTAATTGTTTGAGTTTCGGGTTCTTCAGCACCATATTCCCAAACATCTCTAAAACCACGTACCAGCTCTGTTTGAGAAGGCCACATGTTAATAATTCCTACATGCTGACCATTTCCTACAATTGCAAAAACAATAGGGTGTTCTTCTCCTGAATAGCCATCTTTTTCTTTAAGTGTTCCAGTTGAAAGTAGTTTAGCTTCATTGTAACTATAAACTCCTTTCAACTTGCAGTCCATGTCAAATACTCTTGGATTTTTAGCTTCTTTAGCTGTAAATCTGGAATCATAGACATAGGACATCTGGCTTATAGGAGCTACTGACGCAACTTCTATGAGTCCGTCTAAACCATACACAGTATAATTTCCGATATTCTTTGCTTCTTCCTCAGTGTAAGCTTTGAAATAGTACTCGCTCTCATCAAAAGGAGTTCCGTATGCATGAACTTTATATTCAAAATATCCACTTCTCTGTGCACAAACAGGATTAGGAATTCCGATAAAAGCAATTGGTCCAAGTTCTGAACAAAATCCAAAACCTGCACTATAAGTTGTCAAAGCATTCAACTTCACAACTTCATCATACGAGTATGTTCCTTCTAGCAGATAAGTGTTGCAACCAGTTGTATCACGCGGACGAAAAAATAATCGACCTCCTAGTTTTTCTACACTTATATCCCGTTCAGGATATACCACTTTAGCCATTTTTGTTAAAATTTTTTCAAGCATAATTTTTTCCTCCTTAATGCTTTTTTTGTTGATAACTTACTGTATGTAAAACTAAAAGCCAGAGAAATATTTCTCTCACTATTTAGTGGAAAAAAGATAATAACACAGCAATTTGCTATATCATATAATATTTTATCATGTTTTACATAATTTTTCAATAATAATAATGCTTTATTTTCCCTAGTTTTAACTATTTAAAACATTAAATAAATATAATGCAACTTGATTTTGTTCTTCTTTTGTAATTTCCAGAATTTTAGCCATTGCAAACATTATAAGATGATATTTTGCAAAGTTTATTAAAGTAGTTCTATATTCTTCATCAATTTCTTTTAACATACTATCAAAATACTTATACATCTCAGGTTTATCATATTTTAGATTTGTACAACTACTATCACTCATACATATTGCAAGCCTTAATTTATTTGTTAAGTCCATATCATTTATCATATCTATTAAATATTTTACTTTTTCATTTTCCATATTCGATTTACCTCCATATTAAAATCTTGTATCATTTTTCTTTTTATCTTTTAAATTAGCTATTCCATCTAATGTTTTTATTTTCCTTCTAACATTATTTGCTATCTCGTTATCGTTGTTATCAAAAATGCCATTTTTATATAAATCATCACTAACAAATTTATAATGTTCATTCTTCTCAAATCCAATTTTATTTTGAAATTGTTTCATTAGACTACACCAAAATCCTTTGAATTTATTAACTTCTTCTTTTAGTTTATCTTTTTCAGCTCGTAATTTACCAATAATTTTGTCTTTAGTAGATAATTCACTTTTTAAATTGTCTATTTCATTATCTTTCAGTTCTAGTTGATATTTAAGTGAACGATTTTCTTTAGATATTTCAAAAGCAGAGTGTTCAAAATCATTAATCGCCATATTTAAGTCATTTACACTTTTAACGGTTTTATTGGTATTCTTTTACATATTTAGTAAATTTTTTTATTTTTTGGACATCCTCGCTTGAAATAACCATATTATTTTTGTTTAGCTTAGTAGGTTTTAAACCGTCTAAAATTATTTCTATATCTTTACTTGTAGTATCAAGTTGTTTCGTTTGATTATTCGCTTTTGCAAGTTTTTGTTCTTTCTGCTTTACCTGTTTCTTGATTTTTCTGTAATCTTTCATATCTTTAACATTAATGTCCTGATTTCTACCTTTTTGCTTTTCTTTTAGCCTAGTATCAACTTCATAGAATTTATTGTATGACTTAATACAAGCATTTCTCATTTTATCTTGTATTTCAGTTAAAGTGTTTTTAGTAAATACTTGTGATTTTCCAACTTGCTTTTTCATCCCTCTTGTGCAATTTTCAACTACTGGAGCTCCTACAATATGCATATGTGGAGAGGTTTCATCAAAGTGAATTGTTGCATTTGCTATTTTAAAAGTTGGTACAATTTTGATTAAATCTTTGATTTTTCTATCTTCATGAGTTTGCTTGTTGTTATATTCCAATCTAGCTTCTTCAAATTCATCTAAATATACCTGCTTAACATCATTTACAATATCATCAGTTCCATATATTATTCTAATAAGTTCTCTTTGATTATCATAATCTCTTAAGTTGTGTCTATTTACATCTGACAAATCTTTTGCATTTTGAATTGCATTATTAGATAGAGAAGTAGTGCCAGATACATTTTCTTTTGCAACTTTCTTTGCTAATTTACTTTTGTTTTTATCACTGCCTAAGTGAAAAGAATATGCTAATTCTTGCTCCATAAAAGAACCTCCTTTGAAATTTCTTCGAAGCAGAGGACTTTGGCTTTGCCATAAGTCCTAACCCCCTATGAGTTTTGACATGATATCAAAACTCGGGGGCTCTGCGAGGCAATAAATTTTCTCTCGCAGAGATAAAATTTATTTAAATTAACTATCGCCACTTTCATTTTTACTAAAGTAAAAACAAAACGTGCCACGTTAATTTAATTGTTGCAGAGAAAATATAAAGAGCATTCTTGCAACAATTATTTATGCTTCTTCTTTGAAGTAGTATGAGAAACAAGTCCCAAGCGTAACTTTCCTTCTGGTCTTGCCATATAGTTTTTAAATTCTTTCATTGCTACAAGTCTAATAACTTTTTGATTTTTCTTTAATTTAAACTCAATAGCTCTGTTTCTGATTTTTGCAACTTGAGTTTTAGTATCATAATTTTCATCAATCTTATCATCGTGAAAATAATATTCTCCTAAATCCATATAACTAATATCTAATTCTTTTTTCAATAAACTCAAATAATCATCTAACTGGTCTTTATTCATATTGACACTAACTTTAATATCTTCAAATTTGCCATCTCTTTCTATCATGCTTGGTACATCTACAATACCTTTATCATATAGCTTGTCTATCTGTTCAATAAAACTACTTCTAAAATTTATTTTATCTATTTCAAAACTTCCGTCTGTATTTTTCTTTAATGTTGCATTATCAATAAATTTTGAGATAAAAGCTTGTTTTTCATCTTTGCTTTTCATAGTCCAAAGTTTTAATAAAACATCTTTATACATTTCGTGTTCAGTTAATTTTTCTCGTTCTATATCTCTTTCAGCCATAAGATGTTGTGGGTTATAAGTTTCTTTATCAAAATCAAGTGCATCAATTCTTTTATTTTCTAATATTGATAGTTTTTCTTCAATCAATTTGTAATCTTCTGAGAAATCTTCCATTTCAAGAATACCATTCATATAAGCCTTTTTTAGTCTGTCTTTCTGCTGTTGTAATTTTTTTATTTCTTCGTCAATTTTCCTACTTTCATCATCTTTCTTTTCAGCAAGTATAGGGTAGAAGTATTTTTTAACATGAAAATCATACTCTACTAAATCCAGAATATAATCAATTAAGCAGTTTTCAATTTCATCTTCATTATAATACAATTTGCAAGTATCACAGTAGTAATACATATATTTAGATTTTTTTCCACCAGTTCCTTTACAAGTCATTATTTGACCACAATTAGGGCATACAAGTTTTTGAAAGAATATATAAACTCTATTCCTACAATATGCTCTTTGATTTGTTTCTTTTTGTTTTTGAAATTCTTCCCACATAGCTCTTGTTATAATAGCAGGTACAACATCCATAAATAGTTCTGTTTCTCTATCATTATCATATTTGTATCTTTCATAATCACCCATATATATTTTATTATTTATAATTCGGTTAATAGAAGAATCAATCCAATGCTTTACTTCTGGATATAAAACTTTTTCTTTGTTCAAAATGTTAACAATTGTTTGATAACTTTTACCCTCTAAATACATTTCAAATATTCTAACAACTACATCTTTAGTGCTATTATCATTTTTCAATGTTTTATCTTTATCTCTATAATAACCTAGAGGACATTTTCCAGGAATATGACCAGCTTTTATAGCGCCATTTAATCCAAATTTTGTTCTTTCTGATACTATTTCAATTTCTAATTGTGATAGAACTGTTAACATTCTAACAAAGAAACGACCATTTGCAGTTGAGATATTTACATCATCTCTATCACATATTAAATAGCAATGATATTTTTCAAGAGTGCTAATTAAAACTTCTAAATCACGAACAGACCTTGTAACTCTGTCTAATTTATAAGCTACAATATAATTAATTAAGCCGTTTTTCATATCTTCTAACATTGTTTGAAATGCTGGTCTGTTCTTCATATCTTTAGCAGAAATTCCTGCATCTTTATAAACTTTAAATATCTCAAATCCTTTGTATTTGCATAATTGTCTTAATTTTTCTTCTTGCTCTCCTAAACTAAAACCTTCCCTTGCTTGATTTTCGGTACTTACTCTAATATAAATACCTGCAATTTTCTTTTCTTCTGAAAATGGTGTACTTAAATTCTCCATTTGAACCTCCTAAAAATATAAAAAAGTGCCAGAAAGCCTTTGCTAACTAACACTTAAAATTTATCTTATTATTTACTTGTATTACTTGCTGATAAAAAGAAAACTTCTAGTATTAGTTACCACTGATAAAATCTCTTAATCTTGAGAGTGGGTATTTATTTGCTAAATTACTTATGTAAAAGTATTCGTGTTCATTAAAGAATAAATATAACTTATCTTTAATGAATACTCTATGTGGCTCTACATAAGCAATATTAGTTTTTTCAACCATTCTCAAATTACCATTCTTTATATTTGGTTCACAATTACTAAAAGTGCAAGCCCATTCAATCTTAGAACGTAATTCTTTTTCTATTGCTATTTCTCTTTTAACTGTAGATATCATATCACAAAAACCTCCTTTTTTCAATATTTTGAGCTATTATTTACTTTTATTTCCAAAAAGCAAAAAATAAGCCGACTAAATCGACTTATATATTGTGAAATGATATTCACTTTTTGTTTTCTTCAAACTCACTTGTTGCAATACTTTTAAATGGTTCGACGAAAACGCATTATGGAGCGGGTAGCGAGAATCGAACTCGCGCAACCAGGTCGGAAGCATGGGATTCTACCACTAAACTATACCCGCAACTAGTATAATTATACACTAATTATTTTACTAAAGCAACTATTTTTTCATATTCTTCAAATTTAGGTTCGTACTTTTCTATCATTTTCATAAAACCCTTTGAATGTGTTTTATATTTTAAATGACAATATTGATGTAATACTATATAATCTATTATGTTCCTATTATATTTTACTATTTCTGGGTTTATTGTTATTTTATTGTCTTCACATTTTCCTAATTCTTTTTTTAATTTGTTTATTTCATAATCTTCTGGTGCAAACCCTAATAATATACGTGTTTTTTCCATTGCTCTTTCTACTTCTACTTTTGCAATTTGTTCATACATTTTATCTATTGCCATATCTAATATTTTTTCGTTGTTTGCTTTTTTATATTTGTTTGGTAGTGATATTTTTATAATTTTATCTTCTACATCTAGTTCAGCAAATTTTATATTTCTGTATATCATTTTCACTTTATAATCTGTTCCTAATACAGGCACTGGATGTCTTTCAGCTGTTTCTTCAATTGTTATTTTAAAGTTGATTTTTTTTGTCATTATTTTCATTTTATATCACTCCTTACAAATTTATGTTTTACAAATTCTTGTTCGCTTTTGTTGTACTTATTTTATATTTATTTTTTTATTTTGTCAATAGTTTTTTGAAAAAAATATAAAATTTTTGTTCGGTATTTAAATTTTTCTATATAAAAGCAAAAAAGGCGGAATTTCTCCTCCTTTCTGCATTCAAGTTATTTTTTTAATCATACAATAACTTTACTTTAATATCGTAGTAACTATTATTCTGAAATTCTATCTTGAATGTATTTTCTATTGCTTCGTTATTTTGTAATATATACTTTACGTTATCTAAAACTCTTGTCCCATCACATAATCCTCCATAGAAAAAAGTGTTAACTTTTTTTGAGTCGTTTCCATACAAATTAATTATTATTCTTTTTTGGTTTTTGCTAAGGGAAAGTGTTATATATTTTACACTGAAATCGGAAAAACTTTTAATTGTTTTCTCTACAATCTCCTCTGCTAATTTTTTTTGTCCAATTTTCGTTTCTTCCCGAAAATTTAATACATCCTGAACTATTTTTTCAAAATCCTTCATGCTGTCTATTCTCCTTTCGATATTATACTTGAATTTAAAATATTTACATTACTATATATATCATATTTTATGTAAAATGTCAATGTATACACAAAACGTGGACAAAACCATATTTTGGTATTTGTCCACGTTTCTTTTTAACATTATATAAAATTACTATAATTCAGTATTGTCAACTATTTCATAGCTTCTTCTACCGCAACAGCTACTGCAACTGAAGCTCCAACCATAGGGTTGTTTCCCATACCAATTAATCCCATCATTTCAACGTGAGCTGGTACTGAAGAACTTCCTGCGAATTGTGCATCTGAGTGCATTCTTCCCATTGTATCTGTCATACCATATGAAGCTGGTCCAGCTGCCATATTGTCTGGGTGTAATGTTCTACCTGTTCCACCACCTGAAGCAACTGAGAAGTATTTTTTACCTGCTTCAATTCTTTCTTTTTTGTATGTTCCTGCTACTGGGTGTTGGAATCTTGTTGGGTTTGTTGAGTTTCCTGTGATTGATACATCAACATCTTCTAACCACATGATTGCTACACCTTCTCTAACATCGTTTGCTCCATAGCATCTTACTTGGCTTCTTTCACCTTCTGAATATTTGATTTCTTCTACTATGTTTACTTTTCCTGTGAAGAAGTCAAAGTCTGTTTTTACATATGTAAATCCGTTAATTCTTGATATTACTTGTGCAGCATCTTTTCCAAGTCCGTTTAAGATTACTCTTAATGGTTCTTTTCTAACTTTGTTTGCTGATTTTGCTATTCCAATAGCTCCTTCAGCTGCTGCAAAGCTTTCGTGTCCTGCTAAGAATGCAAAACATTTTGTGTCTTCTGATAATAGCATTGATGCTAAGTTTCCATGTCCTAATCCAACTTTTCTATCATCTGCAACTGAACCTGGAATACAGAATGCTTGTAATCCTTCTCCAATTGCTTTTGCTGCATCTGCTGCTTTTGTACATCCTTTTTTGATTGCTATTGCAGCTCCTAATGTATAAGCCCATGCTGCGTTTTCAAAGCAAATTGGTTGTACTCCTTTTACTATTTCATATGGATTGAATCCTTTATCTGTGCATATTTTCAATGCGTCTTCAAAATCTTTTATTCCGTATTTTTCCATTACTGGTTTTATTTGGTCTATTCTTCTTTCATAACTTTCAAATGTTACTGCCATTTTTATTCCTCCTCTAAATTATGTTTTATATTTAATTTTTTTTAATTGAATTTATTCTTCTCTTGGGTCGATTTGTTTAACTGCTTCATCAAATCTTCCGTATGTTCCTGAAGCTTTTTCTATTGCTTCCATAGGATCAATTCCTTTTTTGATGTTATCCATCATTTTTCCTAAATGTACGTATTTGTAACCAATTATTTGGTCATCTTTATCTAATCCTAATTTTACTATGTAACCTTCTGCAAGATTTAAGTATCTTGGTCCTTTTAATGAACTTGAATAAATTGTTCCAACTTGTGATGTGTGTCCTTTTCCTAAGTCTTCAAGTCCTGCTCCTACTGGAAGTCCTCCTTCTGAGAATGCTGTTTGTGTTCTTCCGTATACTATTTGTAAGAATAATTCTCTCATGGCAGTATTTATAGCATCACAAACTAAGTCTGTATTTAATGCTTCTAATATTGTTTTTCCTGTTAATATTTCTCCAGCCATTGCTGCTGAGTGTGTCATTCCTGAACATCCAATTGTTTCAATTAATGCTTCTTGAATGATACCATCCTTTACATTTAATGTTAATTTACATGCTCCTTGTTGTGGTGCACACCATCCTATACCATGTGTTAAACCTGATATGTCTTTAATTTCTTTTGCTTTTACCCATTTTCCTTCTTCTGGAATTGGTGCTGGTCCATGGTCTACTCCTTTTGCAACTTTACACATTCCTTCTAATTCTTTTGAATAAATCATCTTTTTTTGCTCCTTTCACTATGCTTCGCTTCGATTTCTTTCTGCGTTGCTTTGTTTAATTTTATAATTTTTATTTTGTTTAGAATTTCTTCTAATGTGAATAACTATTTTATTATTTTTTTGTTTCTTGCATTGTTTCTATTGAAGAAATTATTTGATTTTTTGTTTTTTTGTCTTGGTTTGCTATATATTCTATATTGTGTTCACTTCCATAATTTTCTGTGTCATAGTCTACTATGTTTTTGATGTATTTTATGTAGATTCCTGTTTCATACCTTTCTCTTCTTCTTATGACTTTTTCTCCTAGTAAGTATTTTTCTATTATCTCTCTATCATTTTTATTAAGTTGTTCTTCTTTTATTCCTAAATAATTATATCTCCATATTACGTGTCTTTCGTAACTTGAAAATTTTGATTTATTTAAGTCTTCGTAATCGTATTCAACTTTGAATTTTATTCCTTCTATTATCATTGTTAAATTAGTCCATGTTGATGTAACTTCTACTTTTTTGAATTCTTCTCTTAATTCTGTTATTTTTTTATAAAGTATATTTACTAAGTTTATATATTCTTTTTCATCTAAGTTGAATTTTTGTGGTATTTCATAGACATTTACAGGGTTTTTCTTAAATATTCCTTTTGGAATGTAGTAAAAGAAAAGTTCCCCTGTTTTGTGTCCATCTATTCTATCCATTACAGAAGCATATAAATATAGTTTTTCCCATTTTTCTGGTATCATATAAAATATTCTTCTTTGAATATCTTCATACATCTCTTTTATTTTCTTAGTATGGTTTAACATTTTTTTACCTCTTATTCTCTGATTAATAGGCTTTCTCCTGTCATTTCTTCTGGTTTGTTTATTCCCATTAAATCAAGCATTGTTGGTGCTAAATCTGCTAATTTTCCATTTTCTTTTAGTTTGTATGCTTTATTGTCTGTTACTAATATTATTGGTACAGGATTTGTTGTATGTGCTGTGTGTGGTTCTCCTGTTTTGTAGTCTATCATTTGTTCTGCATTTCCATGGTCAGCTGTTATTAGTAAGTTTCCTTTTTTCTCTTCAATTATTTTTACTATTCTTCCTACACATTCGTCTACTGTTTCTACAGCTTTTATTGCTGCTGGTAAACTTCCTGTATGTCCTACCATATCTGTATTTGCAAAGTTTAATATTACTACATCATATTTGTCATTTTCTAATGCTTCACATACTTTGTCTGTTACTTCATATGCACTCATTTCTGGTTGCATATCATATGTTTCTACTTTTGGAGATGGTACTAATATTCTATCTTCTCCTGGGTATTGTTTTTCTTCTCCTCCATTAAAGAAGAATGTTACGTGTGCATATTTTTCTGTTTCTGCAATTCTTAATTGTTTTAGTCCTGCCTCACTAACTACTTCTCCAAATGTATTTTTTAATGGTTCTTTTTTGAATGCTACGTGAACGTTTGGCATTGTTTCATCATAACTTGTAAAGCATACAAAGTATAAGTTCATTTTCTTTGTTTCAAATCCATCAAAGTCTGGATCTACTAATGCTCTTGTTATTTGTCTTGCTCTGTCTGGTCTAAAGTTAAAGAATATTACAGAGTCATTTTCTTCTATTTTTGCAACTGGTTCGTTTCCATTGCATATTACTGTTGGTTCAACAAATTCATCAAATACTTCTTTTTGGTAAGAGTCTTCTATTGCTTTTATAGCATCTCCTGCTTTTTCACCTTCTCCGTTTACTAAGGCGTCATAACATTTTTTAACTCTTTCCCATCTTTTATCTCTGTCCATTGCATAAAATCTTCCTGAAAGTGTTGCTATTTTTCCAACTTCTTTTTCTTTCATTTTTTCTTGTAATTCTGCAATGTATGTTTCAGCTGATGCTGGTGGTGTATCTCTTCCATCTAGGAAGCAGTGTACATATACATTATCGAAGTCTCTTCTTTTTGCCATTTCCAATAATCCATATAAATGTCTATTGTGGCTATGAACTCCACCGTTTGATAATAGTCCTAATATGTGTAATTTTGAGTTATGTTTTTTGCAGTTTTCTATTGCTGCTATAAATTCCGGATTGCTGAAAAAGTCTCCATCTTCTATTGATTTTGTTATTCTTGTTAGTTCTTGATATACTATTCTTCCTGCACCTATATTTGTGTGTCCTACTTCAGAGTTTCCCATTTGTCCTTCTGGTAATCCAACGTGTAATCCACTTGTGAATATATCAGTGTTTGGATATTTTTTCATTAGTTTATCAATATTAGGTGTTTTTGCTAATTTGATAGCATTTCCATCTGTGTTTTTGTTGTCTCCAAAACCATCTAATATCATTAGCATAGTTACTTTATCTTTCATCTTTTCTATACCTTCCTTCTGTTTTCTTTGTTAATTATTTATCATAATTAACTATTTTTGAGAATTCTTCTGGTTTTAAGCTTGCTCCACCAACTAATCCTCCATCGATATCTGACATTTCAAATAATTCTTTTGCATTAGCTGATTTTACACTTCCACCGTATTGTATTATAACTCTTTCTGCTACATTTTGTCCATAGATTTGACAAATTTTGTCACGTATTGCTTTTATTGCATCATTAGCATCTTCTTTTGTTGCTGTTTTTCCTGTTCCAATTGCCCATATTGGTTCATATGCAATTATTGTACTTGCGACTTGTTCATCATCTAAACCTTCTAATGCTAATTCTGTTTGTTTTGTTATAACTTCAACTGCTTTTCCTGCTTCTCTTTGTTCTAATGTTTCTCCAACACATACGATTGGTTTTAAACCATTTGCATATGCTGATTTTATTTTTTTATTTACTGTTTCATCTGTTTCATTAAAATATTGTCTTCTTTCAGAGTGTCCTATTATAACATATTCAACTCCTATTGATTTTAACATTTTTCCTGAAACTTCCCCTGTGTATGCACCTTTTTCTTCAAAGTGCATATTTTGTGCACCTATTTTTATGTTTGTATTTTGTGCTGTTAATAACGCATAAAATAAGTCTGTGTATGGCACACATAATATAACTTCATTTTCTGTGTCTTTTACTAATGGTGCAAATTTATCAATAAATTCTATCGCTTCGTTTGGAAGCATATTCATTTTCCAGTTTCCTGCTATTACTTTTCTTCTCATAATTTTTTCCTCCATTTAACATTATTTATCTAATAAACATTCTATTCCTGGTAATTTTTTACCTTCTAAGAATTCTAATGATGCTCCACCACCAGTACAAATATGAGTCATTTTATCAGCTAATCCTGCTTTTGCTACTGCTGCTCCTGAGTCTCCTCCTCCGATTATTGTTGTTGCGTCTAGGTCAGCTAATGTTTTTGCTATTTCGTTTGTTCCTATTGCGAATTGATCAAATTCAAATAGTCCTACTGGTCCATTCCAGATTACTGTTTTTGCATTTTTTAATTCATTTTTGAACATTTCTATTGTTTTTTCTCCAATGTCAAATCCTTCCCAACCATCTGGTATATCTGTCCATGCTACTGTTTTGCTTTCTGTATCTGGTTTGAATTCTTTTCCTACTTTTGTATCAACTGGTAATAATAGTTTTACTCCTTTTTGTTTTGCTTTTTCCATTGCTTCTAATGCTAATCCTGTTTTTTCTTCTTCACATAGTGAGTTTCCTACACTATATCCTTGTGCTTTGAAAAATGTGTATGCCATTCCTCCACCTATCATTAATGTATCTACTTTATCTAATAAGCTATCTATTACTCCTATTTTGTCAGAAACTTTTGCTCCTCCAAGTATTGCCATAAATGGTCTTTCTGGATTGTTGATTGCATTTCCTAAAACTGTTAATTCTTTTTCTATTAAAAATCCTGATACTGCTGGTAAGTATTGTGCTATTCCAGCTGTTGATGCATGGGCTCTATGTGCTGCTCCAAATGCATCATTTACATATACTTCTGCCATTGATGCTAATTTTTTTGCAAATTCTGGATCATTGTCTGTTTCTTCTCTGTGGAATCTTACATTTTCAAGAAGCATTATTTCTCCTTCTTTTAAATTTTCTGCTTTATTTGTTGCATCTTCTCCTATTACATCTTTTGCCATTATTACTTCTTTATTTAGTAACTTTGATAATTCTTTTGCTACTGGTGCTAATGAGAATTCTGGTTTTACTTCTCCCTTTGGTCTTCCTAGGTGTGATGCTAATATTATTTTGCAATCTTGTTCTAATAAGTATTTGATTGTTGGTAATGCTGCTACTATTCTTGTGTTATCTGTGATGTTTTGTTTTTCATCCATTGGTACATTGAAGTCACATCTTACAAATACTTTTTTTCCTTTCAAATCGATATCTTTTACTGTTTTTTTGTTCATAATTATTTCCTCCTAAAAACAATTTTTAAATTGGTTTCTTTTTATAATATTTACCAATTTACTAAGATAATACCATTTTATAACAAAAAAGAATACTTTTCAAGTATTCTTGTATTCTTTTATTCTTTTTTATTGCCAATATAAAATTTATTTTACAATTTTAAATTTGGAACAGCATTTAAGTCTAATTCATCTCTTTTACCATCAATAAAATTATAATAACCAGCAGATGCAATCATTGCTGCATTGTCTGTACATAATTTTAGGTCTGGCATATATACTTCAATTCCTTTTTCTTTTAATTTTAAGAATTCATTTCTTATGTAGCTATTTGCTGAAACGCCTCCAGCTAATACTACTGTTTTTACATTTATTTGTTTTAAGGCTTTTTTTGTATTTTCTATTAATATTTCTGTGACTGTTTTTTCAAAGCTTGCACATAAATCCGCTTTGTTTATATCTGGTGTTTTATGGTGCAAATTTATTACAGCTGTTTTTATTCCACTAAAGCTAAAATCTAAGTTATCAAAGTGTGTTTTTGGTAATGTTATTGCTTCTGAATTTCCTTCTTTTGCTAATTTATCTACTTTTGGTCCTCCTGGATAACCCAAACCTACTACTCTAGCCACTTTATCAAATGCTTCACCTATTGCATCATCTCTAGTTTTTCCTAACACTTCAAATTCTGTATAATTTTTTACATATACAAGTTGAGTATTTCCTCCAGACATCATAACACATAAAAATGGCGGTTTAAGGTCTTTATGTGTTATGTAGTTTGCCGCGATATGTCCTTGTATGTGATTTACTCCAACTAGTGGCTTGTTTGTTGCAAAGCTTAATGCTTTTCCATATGATAATCCTACTAGTAATGCTCCAACTAGTCCTGGTCCATATGTTGGAGTTACTGCATCTATATCTTCGAAAGTAACATTTGCTTCTTTTAATGCTAATTTTGTCACTCTTGAAATAGCTTCAATGTGATTTCTTGAAGCTATTTCTGGTACTACACCACCATATTTTTCATGTATTGGTATTTGCGTATCTATTATATTTGATAATATTTCTCTTCCATTTTTTACTACAGCTACTGAGGTT
>CDZR01000953.1_pt1 | contig 13657 bp, 7 predicted proteins | sample 554781 | NCBI WGS metagenome assembly CDZR01 (sample SAMEA3182065, study PRJEB8094) | gut metagenome | biome: human; feature: gut; material: Stool; isolation source: human stools | place: Canada | collected 2013-01-28
TACTCGACGACCTTGCGGGTCAGGGCGATATTGTCCTCAAAGGACTTGGAGGAAGCGTCAATCATGACGGACGTGAAGCCGCCGTCGATGCAGCTCTTGCACAGCTCAAAGCTGTCGCCGTGGTCAAGGTGCAGCGCAATCGGGATATCGGGGTTCTCGATAACCGCCGCTTCCACCAGCTTCACCAGATAGGTGTGGTTGGCATACGCGCGCGCGCCCTTGGACACCTGCAGGATGACGGGAGCCTTCAGCTCACCCGCCGCCTCGGTGATGCCCTGAATGATTTCCATGTTGTTGACGTTGAAAGCGCCGACCGCATAGCCGCCGTCATACGCCTTCTTGAACATTTCCTTCGTCGTAACAAGCGCCATTGGATTTTCCCTCCTGATGCAATAATGTAGGGTTTCCACCGAACCTATTATAGCACATTCTGCCGAAATAGAAAAGGGGGTTTTTTCACAAGTTGTATTTTCTTTCACAAAGTTTTGGAGAAAAAAACGACCTCATCCCCCCTTTTCGGCGGATGAAGCCGTATCAGCACACGGAAGCAGCATGAAAAAGTCGCCAACGCAATCGCGCAAAAGGGTCAAGCGTAGGGATTTCATCCCGTTTCATTCGCCCTTGGGTTTCCCCCCAATTAACACGCGGAAGCAGCCTGAAAAAGTCGCCAACTCAATCGCGCGAAAGGGTCAAGGGAGGAACTCCCTTGCAGGGTGCAGGGGCAGCGCCCCTGCTGGAGTCCAGAGGCAAAGCCTCTGGTCATTGCCCCTCTTCCGTCCGCTCCACCGTGCCGACGTAGATGATTTCGCTCTTCGCCTTGTAGGTGTCGGTGTACATCAGCTTGCGCTCGGTTTCCGCGCCGCCCACATACTTCACCAGGTAGCTTTCCACCACACAGCCGTCGGTTGCCTTGCGGTAGGTGTACTCTTGGTCAACATAGGTGGCGTAGGTGTGGTTCGTGTCCTTGCGGTATTCCGGCTCGGTCGGGGCGGGCAGGGTCTGCACCGTCACCGTTTCCAGCTCGTACTTCACGCCCTTGCCGAGGCTCTCGCCGTAAATCGACACCACGCACACCTTGTGCGACTTGTCGTAGCGGCTGTCCTTCATCACCGTCGCAACGATGAAAATCGTGCTGTTCGTGTCGTTGCGGAACTTGAAGTCAATGCGGTTGTCGGATACCGTCGCGTCCTTGCCGTAGTCGGTGTAGCCCACCGCGTCGGAGTGCGGCTCGCGCTTGAGAATCGTCATGTTCGCCTTCGCCGCCGCGAGGTACATCGTCGTGCTCGCCTGACACACGCCGCCGCCGTAGCCCATGCGCTGATCGCCGTACGCATACTCAATCGCCTGATAGAAGCCGTTTGCCTTCGTGCGCTTGCCCACAACCGTATTGAAGGAGAATGTTTCACCCGCTGCAAGCATCTTGCCGTTGATGCGCTCGAACGCCACCTGAATGTTCAGGTTGCGGTTCTCCGTGCTGGTGGTCGAAATCGGGGTGTACGCCGTCGCGCGCAGCTGAATCTGCGGCTCCAGCATGGCTTTGGTCGTGGTCGGCTGAAGCTCGCGCGTCGTCAGCTCCACCTCGCCGCTGACCAGGGACGACATCATCTGGTACACCTGATTTTTCGCCTCGGTCGTGTCCATATAGCGCCCGACGGTTTCCGGCTGAATCGTCAGCGGATTGTTGAAATTGTTGGAATCGAAGATAATATGCGCATCCACCGGCTGGATGTACGCCTGCTGCGCGATGCTGAGCAGGATGTTGTCAATCACCACATTGTCGCCGCTGGGCGTGGCGGAATAGCCCTCGTAGGGATTTTCCGCCAGCGCGTCCATCGTGGCTTTGCGCGCGTCAATGCTGCCTTCTGTGTGCCCCGGCTGCCACGCCGCGTCGAGGGCTTCCCGCACATCGACGGTCATGTTCAGGTCGGCGCTCGTGATTTCCCTCACCAGCTGACCGGCGTACATCAGGCGCACCTTCCACGCGTCGCGCTGCTGATTCGCGTGCGCCGTGACCGCCTCTTCCGCCTCCGCGCGGGTCATGCCGCCGAGGTGGATGCCGTCCACATACACGTTCGGGACGTACTTGTCGTCATACGCCGTCACCGACGCGACCAGTGCTTCCCGCTCGTTCTGCTCCTGGATGGCATTGCTGATGGCGCCGCCCGCCGCGACCAGCCCGCAAATTACCGCCACCGCGCACGCGCAGAACAGGATGCGCTTGAGCAGCTTTTGCCCCGACGGCTTGCGGCGGACAGGCTCGTTCTTCGGCTCGCGATGCTCCGGGTTGAAGCCCCCCAGCCCCGCCGGCGGATGATTGCCGCCGCCATTGCCGCCGTTTCCGCCATTGCCGTTCGCCGGATACTGCGGAAAATTCACCGGATACATCGGCTGCTGCCATCCGCCATAATTCTGCTGCGGATACGGCGGATTCTGCGGGCGCTGCGGATTCATCGGCTGATTCGGCATCATCTGCCCGCCGCGAATCGGCTGATTGCGCCCGGTGTTCATGCTTGTCGGGTTCTGCCCCCACGAGAACTGCTCCAATTGGTGCGCCGCATCGAGCGGCTGCACGCCGTTGTTCCAGCCCTGCTGCGGCTGCATGGGCGTCCCCTGCACGCCGCGGAAGCCGCGCATTTGCCCGCTTTGCGCATATTGGCTCCCCTGCCCCGGCTGATTCATCCCCTGCGGGCGCATCGGCTGAGCCGCACCCATCGGCTGAGCCGCGCTCATCGGCTGCATGGGCGGATTGGCGCTCTGCTGCGCCGGGGGCGGCTGCGGATTCCGGCGCGGCGGATTTGTCGGCTGCATGGGCGCGTCTTCCGTGCGGATAAGGGGGATGCTGTTGTCCAGCGTCTGCTGCCCGGCATACTGCGCCGCGTTCAGCTGCGTACGGCGGCGGCGCGGCTGCTTGTTGTCGTTGAATTCGGACATGGTTTCAGCACCCCTTTCTGATGGCAGTTCGGTATTTCTTCATCTTATATATCTATCACATGATTTGAGCATCTTCCACTGCTTGCAGCAATTTCTCCACATCATCTGCCGCCCTCGCCCACATCGGCGCGGTGCAGCCGACCATGCCGTGGCGGTCGCCATCGCCATGGAAGTCACTGCCGCCGGTGACCAGAAAGCCCATGCGCCGCGCGGTCAAATCCAGCAGGGGCGTAGCGCGTCCGGCGGACGGGTGGTAAACCTCAACGCCCCGCAAGCCCTGCTCCTGCCAAACGCCGAGCAGATGGCGCAGCAGCGCGCCGGTCTTCTCCAGCTCCATCGGGTGCGCCAGAACGGGCACGAAGCCGCTTTCCCGCATCAGCGGCAGCGCCTCCGCCATGCTCAGCCGCTCCCCCGCCACATAGGCCGGTGCGCCATCCGCCAGAAAGCGGTCAAACGCCTCGCGCGTGTCCACCACATAGCCGCGGCTGACCATCGCGCGGGCGATATGCGGCCGACCGACGCTGCCCTTGGCTTCGCGGGCGATTTCGTCGTAATCCAGCGGATAGCCCAGCGCGTTCAGCTTCTCCACCATCTGCCGTGCGCGTCCGAGCCGCATTTGGGACAGCGCCCGAACCTTGCGGTGCAGGGGCGTATCCGTCCCGCGCCCGTAGCCGAGCAGGTGCAGGCCGGGCATATCGCGCAGGGACAATTCGACACCTTGCAGAATCGGCATCGGCGTGGGCTTTCCCAGCAGCTGCGCCGCGCCGTCAAACGTGTCATGGTCGGTCACGGCCAGGAGCGTCACGCGGTGCTTGTCCGCCAGCGCCACCAGCTCCGCGGGCGTAAGCAGCCCGTCGGAAGCAGTGGTGTGGGTGTGCAAATCAGGCTTCATGGGGGGCATCCGGGTGATTTTCGGGCGCATCTGCCGTCTTATCAGGCGTTTCCGCGCTCTTTTCAGGCGTTTCGGCGGACTTTTCGGAATTCTCTTTCTTCTTTTCGTCCGCCATATCCTGCATCATCACGTCGCCCGTGGTGCGGGTGTCGGCATCCTGAATATCCGGCAGCGCACCCGTTTCCATCAGGGTGACGAACTCGCGGCGGCTGATGGTGTCGTACTTGAGCAGCGCGTCCACCAGCTTCTCCATGCGGTCGCGGTTGGCGCTCAGGGCATCCACCGCCTTCTGGTAGCATTCCTCCAGCAGGCGCTTGACCTCCGCGTCGATGCGCGCCGCCATTTCTTCGCTGTACCCGCGGCTCTGCCCGAACTCCATGCCGACGAACACTTCCTGATCGCCGTCAAGATAGACCGGGCCCAGCTTTTCGCTCATGCCAAACTGCGTCACCATGCGGCGGCAGACCTCCGTCGCCTTTTTCAGGTCGCTCGTTGCGCCGGTGGTGAACTCGCCCAGATAAAGCTGCTCCGCGGCATGACCGCCCAGCCCCATCGCCACGAAGTCCATCAGCTGGCTGTAAGTCTGCAAATCGTCCTCTTCCGTCGGCAGGGACAGCGTGTAGCCGCCCGCCTGCCCGCGCGGGACGATGGTAATCAGGTGCACCTCGTCGCAGTTGGGCAGGACGTGCCCGACGATGGCGTGACCCGCCTCGTGGATGGCGACCATGCGCTTGTCGCGCTGCGTCACCTTGTGGCTGCGCTTCTCCGGGCCCATCTGCACGCGGGAGATTGCCTCCACCAGCGTCTGCTGATTGATGGCCTTCAAGCGCCCGCGCGCCGCCAGAATCGCGGCTTCATTCATGATGTTTTCCAGCTCCGCGCCGGTGGAGAAGGGCACGCGCTTGGCGATATTCTCCAAATCCACATCATCCGCAAGGGGCTTGCCCTTGGCGTGCACCTTCAGGATGGCAACACGCCCCGCCATATCGGGGTAATTGACGAGAATCGTGCGGTCAAAGCGGCCGGGACGCAGCAGCGCGGGGTCAAGAATGTCGCGGCGGTTCGTCGCCGCCATGACAATAACGCCCTCGTTGATTGCGAAGCCGTCCATCTCGACCAGCAGCTGGTTCAGCGTCTGCTCGCGTTCGTCGTGTCCGCCGCCCAGACCCGCGCCGCGATGGCGACCCACCGCGTCAATCTCATCAATAAAGATGATGGACGGGGCAGCGCGCTTGGCTTGGTCGAACAGGTCGCGGACGCGGCTCGCGCCCACGCCCACGAACATCTCCACAAAGTCAGAGCCGGAAATGGAGAAGAAGGGCACGCCCGCCTCGCCCGCAACCGCTTTTGCCAGCAGGGTTTTGCCCGTGCCGGGCGGGCCGATAAGCAGCACGCCCTTGGGGATGCGCGCGCCCATGTCAATGTACGCCTTGGGGTTGCGCAGGAAGTCCACCATTTCCTTGAGTTCTTCCTTCTCTTCCTCCGCGCCCGCGACGTCGGCGAACGTCACCTTGTTCTTGTTCGGGTCATGGATGCGCGCCCGGCTTCTGCCGAAGTTCATCACCTTGCCGTTGCCGCCGGTCTGCGCGCGCATAATCAGCCAGAACATCACGCCGCAGAGCACCAGCGAAATTGCCAGCGGAATCAAATCATACCACCACGGGGTGGTCAGCGGCTGACGGTAGATGATGGTGAACGGCAAATCCTTGACGGACACCTCGTCCAGCGGCTTATTAAGCTTCGCCGCCTGCATTTGCCGCGCGGTGACGATGAAATCAGCGCCGATGGTGGTTTCAAAATCGTAGTTCTTGTCAGGGAAATCCGCGTCGGCGACCGTTGTTGTTGTCGTCACGCCCACCAGCGACGTGCCGCGGATGGCGACGGAGCGAACCTGCCCCTCCTCAATCATCGTCAGCAGCTGGGGATAGGTGATGCGGCGGTCACGGATATTGCTGCCAAAGCCGTTGGTGAACAGCATCGAAATGGTGAGCACCATCAGCAGCAGAACCGCGACGTAGCCGAACATCCCGCGAGACTTCTTCAATGCGAGCATCCTCCTTCCGTTCCAGCGCCATCCGCCTGTTGCGGCGTATACCCATATAGACGAATGACGTGTGCGGAAAAATCCATCTTTACAAAAATATTATCTTTATTGGGGGAAGAATCGGCTGATTTATTCGTGCGCCGCGCCGTACACGCGGCTGTCCAGCACGCCGATGTCCGGCAGATTGCGGTACTTCTCAGCAAAATCCAGCCCGTAGCCGACGACGAACTCATCCGGAATCTTGAAGCAGTGGTAATCCACCGTCAGGTTGTGTTCGGGATTGCGGCGGTCGGGCTTGTCCAGCAGCGTCGCAATGCGGATGGAGGACGCGCCGCGGCCCATCAAATACTTGCCGAGGTAGAACAGCGTGTTGCCGCTGTCCACAATGTCCTCCACAATCAGCACGTCGCGCCCCTTAATGGACACGGACAGGTCTTTCTCCAGATTGACCACGCCGGAGGACTTGGTGGAGTTGCGATAGCTCGAAAGCGCCATGAAATCCAGCGTCACGGGCAAATCGACCTCGCGGATGAGGTCGGAGAAGAAGACGCTCGCGCCCTTCAAAATGCAGACCATCACCAGATCGCGGCCCTGATAGTCGCGGGTGATTTCCCGTCCCAGCTGGGCAACGGCCTTCTGGATGTCCTCACGCTTGACGAGAATCTTCGTCATGTCTTGATACAGCTTGGCATTGGTGTCCATCGTGTTGTCCTCCTAATATTATATGTGAGTATCAGTTGCTCTTGTCTTCGCGCAGGGGTGCGCCGCACACCTTGCACTGCTCCAGGTTTTTGTACGGTTCGTCGTCAATCTGCGTCCACTTGAAGGATGCCGTCAGCGGGCGATACCGCTGATTGATGGACGCACAGTTCGGGTCGATGTGGTAATACGTTCCGCCGTTTTGGTTGTAGTAGAGAATCAAGTCCGGATGGCTGGTGTTCAGCACGGGCTGGGTGGCAAGGGCGTTGGTCGGGGTGGCGGTGCTTTCCTGCTCGTTGCTTTGCAGCGTCGCGGGGTCAACGTACCACACGCCGTCCTCCTTGACCATGCGCACCTTCCACAGGTAGACGCTTTCGCCCAGGGTGTTGTTCTTGTTGATGACGGCGCGCACCGTCACCATGCGGGCGATGTCGTTCGATGTGCCCGTGATGGCCGTGAAATCCCAGCTGACGGGCGTGCGGTTGGTCAGCACCTCGCCGAAGAGCTTCTGCGTCACCGCGTCCGTGCCGCCCTTGATGCTGCTGCGCCACGACGGGGCCGTCAGGTTGACCATTTGGCTGATGGCGTTGTTTTTCCACAGCGTGAAGAAGGAATGCAGCTGCGCGTAGCACTCCTCGGAGTCATCCACAGGCGTCGCGGTGGGCGTGGGCGCGGGATTGGGCGTGTCCGTCGCGGTCAGGTTGACATCGAGGTTATTGCCCGATGTACTCCCCTGCTGCATCTGACCGGACTGATTCGGCTGCGCGGGGTTCTGATTGTCCGCCGCGTTCGTCGCCAGTGCGCTGACGAGGCAGACGACCGCCGCCGACGCCAGCAAAAGCGACAGCACCAGCCGCGCGTTGGGCGTAACCAGCTCGCGGAGCCACATTGCGGCGATGCTCGCCACCGCGCCGACGAGGACGATCCACTTCACCGCCGTCCACGCGAACACCATGCTTAAAATGAAGAGAATCGGCAGCACGCCGAACATCAATACTTTTGCAATCGTATCCCACGGAATTTCCCTGTGCGCCGCTGGCTGCACCCGGAAGCCGCTGCGCCCCGACGTCGGGTACACGCGCTGACCGTCGGGGGTGTACTGCGCGTACTGCTGCTCCGGCGGCAAATCCGTTTCCTGCGGATTCTGCTGGCTGTAACCCTGCTGATTGTACGCCGGATTCGGCTGGCTGTACCCCTGCTGCTCGTAGGGCTGCTGATACCCGCCGGGCTGCACAAACCCCTGCTGGTCATACGGCTGCTGCTGATAAGGCTGCTGGGCGTATGGCTGCTGATAGCCCTGCTGCCCATACGGCTGCTGATAACCCTGCTGCTCATAGCCCTGCCCATACGGCTGCTGATAACCTTGCTGACCGTATGGCTGCTGGTATCCCTGCTGACCATAGGGCTGCTGATAATCCGCATACCCCTGCTGCCCATATTGCGGCTGCCCATAGCCGTTTTGCGGCGCGTAGCCCTGACCATAGGCATCATTGGGCGCGTAGCCGCCATTCGGGGCATAGCCCTGCGCCGGCGGATAATTGCCCTGCGAAAAACCGGGCTGCTGAGGATTCTGTCCGGCGTCCCCGGCGCCATCATAGGGTGGACGGCTGTTGCTCATCCGGCTTCCTTTCCTTTCTTCCGCGCGTTTGTGCGCGAAGTTCCCTGCCGCGCCTTGTGCGGAGGGCATTTTGTCCCTCCCGCGCGCGGACTTTCACGCAAGCGCCTGAATCGCGCTTTACATGATAACGCATCTTACAGTATAGCACAAAAAAATGGCTTGTAAATAAGAAATCGGAAAAATTCACGGCTTGTTCGCCTGTAAGATGGAAAGATTTTTACTTCGGTGCGCGTTTCCGTCCTCCATTCCGCATTATTTTCGCTTTTCCGCTTGCAAAAGTCGTTCGGCTATGGTAAGATAGAGCGTGCCGACGAAAGTCAGCGAAATATTGGAAGCGATGACCGGGAAACAGTAGCGCGTGCAACTCCCCTTCCTATTTCCAAATGAGAATGTGCCAAGATGCGAAGCGAATTTTTTCTGCTGGCTAACGGGAGTGAAACGCAGCGTAGCAGCGCTACGCTAAGTGGAACGAGCGGACGCCAGAAGGAAAAAGGCGCGAGCAGATGGCACAGGCGAATGCAGGAAATAGGATATCAGAGAGCCGCCGGGTGGTGCGAGGCGGCAGGGCGCACAGCGTGAACCTTCATCCCGTGAGTTTTTCGGCGTGGGCAGCCTTAGCGCCTATCAAGCGGCGGCAGCGGGATTTTTTCCTTTGCCGCAAGACGAGTGGTACCGCGGATTCAGTCCGTCTCATCAAACGATGGGACGGGCTTTTTTCATCCAACTGTAAGGAGGAACATCCGGAATGAACGAGAAGATCGAAGCCCTGAAAAGCAGCTTTGATTCCGAGCTGAAGAAGATCGCCAACATGGTGGATCTGGAAGCCCTGCGCGTGAATTACCTCGGCCGCAAGGGCAAAGTGACCGACGCGCTCAAGGGCATGGGCGGCTTGACCGACGAGCAGAAAAAGACCGTCGGGCGCGAGACGAACGAGCTGAAGACCGACATCACCGTCGCCTTGGCGGAAAAGCTGGAAGCACTCAAGGCGCAGGAATTGCAGCGCGAAATCAACGCCCTGCCCGAATTTGACATCTCCATGCCGCCGGACATGACCCGCGGGTCGTATCACCCGATTACGCTGGTGCAGCGCCAGTGCGAGCAGGTGTTCAAGTCGATGGGCTTCACGGTGGAGGATTACGCCGAGGTCGTGACGGACTACGAGTGCTTCGAGAGCCTGAACATTCCGAAGTTCCACCCCGCGCGCGACATGCAGGACACCTATTATCTGGACAACGGGCAATTGCTCAAAACGCAGACCTCCGCCGCCCAGAACGCCATCTACCGCCGCTACCGCGACGCGCTGGTGAACGACGGCGTGCCGATCAAGGCGATTTTCCCCGGCCGCTGCTTCCGCAACGAGGCAACCGACGCCTGCCATGAGAACACGTTCTTCCAGATGGAAGGCATCATGGTGGACAAGGATATTTCCATCGCGAACCTGATTTACTTCATGAAGACGATGCTGAGCGAGGTGTTCCGCAAGGACATCAAAGTCCGCCTGCGTCCGGGCTTCTTCCCGTTCGTTGAGCCGGGCTTTGAGCTGGATATTTCCTGCCTCATCTGCGGCGGCACGGGCTGCCCGTCGTGCAAGCATTCCGGCTGGCTGGAGCTGTGCCCCTGCGGCATGATTCACCCCGAAGTATTGAAAGCCGGCGGCATCGACCCGGAGCAGTACACCGGCTTCGCGTTCGGCTTGGGCATGACGCGCCTTGCCATGATGAAGTACGGCGTGAAGGACATTCGCGACCTGAACAGCGGCAGCCTGACGCGCTTGGCGCAGTTCACGGACGACGAGTAATGCGGAGGAAAGACGAACATGCTGATCTCAATGAACTGGATTTCCGACTTCGTTGACCTGACGGGTCTTGACAAAATGGCGCTGATTCGCCAGTTCTCCCTGTCCACGGCGGAAGTTGAGAATGAAATTTTCCACAAGGGCGCGGATTTGTCCGGCGTTGTCGCCGCGCAGATCGTCAGCGTAGAGAATCACCCCGAATCCCACAAGCTGCACCTGCTGAAGGTGGACGCGGGCGACGGGCAGCTGACCGACGTGGTCTGCGGCGCGCCGAACGTGCAGCTGGGCATGAAAACCGCGTTCGCGAAGGTGGGCGCGCAGCTGGGCGACATCACCATCAGCCCGCGCAAGCTCGCCGGGTACACGTCCTACGGCATGTGCTGCTCGGAGAAGGAAATCGGCATCAGCGACGACAATTCCGGCATCATGGTCCTCCCGGAGGATGTTCCCTGCGGCACGGATTTGAAGGCGCTCTACCCCATTGACGATATTATCTTCGAGGTGGACAACAAGTCCCTGACGAACCGCCCCGACCTGTGGGGGCACTACGGCATGGCGCGCGAATTCTCCACCCTGTCCGGCCGTCCGCTGAAAGCCCTGCCCGTGGCGGATTTGGCGGCGTACAACAATCTGCCCGCCATCGACATGAAGATTGAAGACCCGCTGTGCCAGCGCTACTCCTGCCTGCGGGTGGAGAACATCAACCGCCACGTCAGCCCGATGGCGATGCGTATCCGCCTGAACTACTGCGGTATGCGCGACATCAACTTCCTCGCCGACCTGACGAACTACCTGATGCTGGAAATGGGGCAGCCGATGCACGCCTTCGACAGCCGCAAGGTAGAGAAAATCCGCATCCGCCGCTTCCCGGAGAGCTTCCCTTTCCAGACGCTGGACAAGGTGGAGCGTACCATCGACCCGAACACGCTGATGATCTGCAACGGCGACAAGCCGGTTGCCATCGCGGGCATCATGGGCGGTCTGGACAGCGAAATCGTCGATGACACGACGAGCCTGACGCTGGAATCCGCCACGTTCGACGCGGCGTCCGTCCGCAAGAGCAGCGTCCGCCTCGCCCACCGCACCGACGCCTCCGCCCGCTACGAAAAGAGCCTTGACCCGGAAATGACGACCGTCGCCATCGCCCGCTTCGTCAAGCTTTTGCAGGAATACGACCCGGAAATGCGCGTCACCTCCCGCCTGACCGACGAGTACGCCTTCCACTATCCGAAGGTGCAATTGTCCTTTGACAAGGCGTTTGTTGACCGCTATACCGGCATCAACATCTCCTCCGACGAAATCATGCACACGCTGACCGCGCTGGGCTTCACCATGACGCGGGACGGCGATTCCTTCACCGCGGACGTCCCCTCCTGGCGCGCGACGAAGGACGTGACCATCAAGGCGGACATCATCGAGGAAATCACCCGCATTTACGGCTACGACAACTTCGACCTGCACACGGCGGAATCCCCGCTCTACCCGGTTCGCATGTCCACCGAAAAGACGGTGGAGGACAAATTGAAGGACATGCTCGTCAAGCGCTATTCGCTGCACGAGGTGCATTCCTACATCTGGCAGTACGCCGACGACTACAAGAAGCTCGGCATCGCTGTCGAGGACAACGTGAAGCTGCTCAACGCCTCCAACCCCAACATCGAGACGCTGCGCCGCTCCATGATTCCCACCCAGCTGTGCCAGGTGAAGGTCAACACGGGCTATGCGCCGTCGTTCGGCATCTTTGAAATCGGTCACGTCATCGACGGCGTGGACGAGAACAACCTGGCGAAGGAACACAAGAAGCTGTGCGTGACGCTCTTCAGCAAGGTCGATAACGTGGAAACGCTGTATTTCCGCCTGCGCGACATGCTGTGCGTCGCCGTGAGCGACATCCTGCACAAGGATTTGTCCTTCCACGCAATGACCGCGACCCACTCCTATGAGCATCCGAAGAACCTGAACGCCATCGTGCTGGACGGCGTTGAACTCGGCGAAATCGGCGTGGCGCACCCGGTTGTCGGCAAGAACATCGACAAGAAGGCAGCAATTGTGTTCGCCGAAATCGACACGGAAGCGCTTGCGTCCATCGCGCCCGCGCCCATCGTCTACCGCGAGCCGTCCCGCTTCCCCGGCATGGAGCAGGATTTGACCTTCGTGGTCAATCGCTGCCAGCCGATTCTGGACGCGGTGAAGGCGGAGAACTCCCCGCTGGTGCAGAAAGTGACTGTGCTGGGCACATACAGCGACATCACCGGCAAAACCATCACGATTCGCCTCTCCTTCTCGCACCCGGAGCGCACGCTCACCCGCGACGAAGTGCAGGCGGTTGTTGACGGCGTGGTTGCGCGGCTGAAGGGTCAAGGGATTGAACTGAAGAAGTAACTTCCTCTATATATACATTTTTCTTCCTCCGAAACGCGGCTGTGTTTCGGAGGTTTTTTCGGTTCTTCACGGCATCTTGGGGGAAGAGCAGCTTGGGGGCGCGTCTGCGGACGCGCAAAGTTACTGGCAGGGACGCTTCGCTGCCTGCACCTTTGTTGGCGGCTTCCTTTGAGTAGGTTTGACGCGAAACAGTTGGGGCGTTGCCCCAAACCCCACAAGGGACGCTGTCCCTTGACCCTGCAAGGGGCAGACGAAAAGGGACGAAGTCCCCCCCTTGACCCCTTTTCGCGATTGGGTTGGTCGCACTTTCATGCTCCTTCCGCGTGCAGCTTTTTGGGGCTTCGCCTAAGTCCTTGTTTGCCCCCCAACTTTCCGTGAAGAACCAATAATCTACCTTCCCCTGCCCCCTCTGCTTTTGTCGGCGGAGGGGCGTTTTTTGTACTTCCGCGAAATTCGAGATTGACAACTTCCCCCGATGGTGGTAAACTGGAAAAAACGGAAGTTTTCTGCCCATTTTCGTCGCTTGTTAGGAGGATTGCTATGAGCCCCATTGCCGCCCGGAAAAAGACCATCATCTGGATGATTGCCGCCATCGTGCTGGCAGTCTCTTCCATCGCACTTGGCGCCGGTCTCATCGTCAGCCACAATTCGCTGACGGACACCCGGAATCAGCTGACGGACACGCAGAGCGCGCTGTCCTCCACCCAATCCACCTTAGCGGACACCGAAAACAGCCTGTCCGCCGCGAAGGACACCCTTGCATCCACCGAAGCGACCCTCGCGGACACGCAGACCACGCTGGACACGACCGCCGCCGCCTTGACGGATACCCAGACCACCCTCGCGTCCACCGAAGCCACCCTCGCCGAAACGCAGGGCACGCTTGCTGACCGCGAAACCGAACTGTCCGCCACGAAGGACACCCTCGCGTCCACCGAAGCCACCCTCGCCGAAACGCAGGGCACGCTTGCTGACCGCGAAACTGAACTGTCCGCGACGAAGGACACCCTCGCATCCACCGAAGCTACCCTCGCCGAAACGCAGGGCACGCTTGCTGACCGCGAAACCGAACTGTCCGCCACAAAGGACACCCTCGCGTCCACCGAAGCCACCCTCGCCGAAACGCAGGGCACGCTTGCTGACCGCGAAACCGAACTGTCCGCCACAAAGGACACCCTCGCGTCCACCGAAGCCACCCTCGCCGAAACGCAGGGCACGCTTGCTGACCGCGAAACCGAACTGTCCGCCACAAAGGACACCCTCGCGTCCACCGAAGCCACCCTCGCCGAAACGCAG
>CDZR01056587.1_pt1 | contig 13405 bp, 9 predicted proteins | sample 554781 | NCBI WGS metagenome assembly CDZR01 (sample SAMEA3182065, study PRJEB8094) | gut metagenome | biome: human; feature: gut; material: Stool; isolation source: human stools | place: Canada | collected 2013-01-28
CAAGGGACGCTGTCCCTTGACCCTGCAAGGGGGAATTTCCCCCTTGACCCCTCCGCGCGATTGAGTTGGTCGCGCTTTCATGCTCCTTCCGCGTGCAGCTTTTTTGGTGCTTCGCCTGGTTGACGGTTAGTGATGGCTAATTGCGTGTGCTCATCCGCATGGCAAAAGGCGCGGAAAATCAGCAAAATCAATCGGTCACATGAGAAAGGTTTGGAAAACGAAGCATAGCGCCTGTGTTATAATCAAGGTACTTCAAAACAGAGGCGGACAAGGGGGAGCGGTATCATGGACGATCAGAATCGGTGTATGCGGTGCATGGGCCAGAAGGATTCGCAGCAGGAGACTTGCCCGGCGTGCGGATTCAGCGAGAAGGACTTTGTGCCGGAGAAGCATCATCTTCAGCCCCACACCATCCTCAAGGGGCAGTATCTGGTGGGGTGTGCGCTGGGCGAGGGCGGCTTCGGCATCACTTACATCGGCTGGGATATGTTCCTGCATATTCCGGTTGCGATTAAGGAATATTTTCCCTCCGGCGTCGTCATTCGCGATCAGGGACAGCACACGGTCAGCGTGTTCGCGGGGAAGGATGAAGAATCCTTCCTGCAGGGGCGCAGCAGCTTCTTCCGCGAGGCGCAGAAGGTCGCGAAATTCGACAACAACGTCGGCGTTGTGTCTGTCAAAAACTGCTTTTTGGAAAACGGAACGGCGTATATCATCATGGAGTACATCTCCGGCATCAATCTGGGCGCGTACGCGGAGCTGCACGGCGGCAAGCTGACCTTCACCGAAACGCTGAAACTCCTCCGCACGCCGATTTTGACCTTGGAGGAGCTGCACCGCGCGTCAACGTGGCACCGCGACATCAGCCCGGAAAACCTGATGCTTACCAAGGATGGCAAAGTAAAGCTGATTGACTTCGGCTCGGCGATGGAGAGCGACCGCGAGAAGAAAACGCGCGTGCTGATGATTCGCGCGGGCTATTCGCCTGTGGAAATGTATTCCAGCACCGGCGAGGACGGCCCGTACTCCGATGTTTACTCGATGGCGGCGACAATTTACAAGCTGATTACCGGGGTTACGCCGCCGCCCGCCACCGACCGGCTGGATAATGACCCGCTTGTGCCGCCCTCTGCGCTGGGCGTGAAGGACATTTCCCACGCGCAGGAAGCGGCGCTGCTCAAGGGCATGGCGGTGCAGGTGAAGAGCCGCTATCAGACGATGGAGGAGTTCTTTGACGGGTTATACGGCAAGAATGCCCCTGCGCCCGCGCCGAGCCAGCATCAAAAGCGGCTGATGATCGGCATTGCGGCGCTGCTGGTGCTGATTATGGTGGGCGTAGGCGTGCTGCTTGGGCGCGACAGCCAATCCGTGCCGGTAGGACATGCTCCGACGGAGATTCCGACAGACGCGCCGACCGAGATACCGACCGCCTTGCCGACGGAAGCGCCAACCGAAGCGCCGACGGACGTGGCGACGGAAGCGCCGACGGCGATTCCGACCGAAGCACCCACCGCCACGCCTGTGCCGTCCGCCGTGGAAACGGCGCTGCGCGATTTCCTGAATGCCAACGGCTGCGCGATTGCGGCGGATGAGGCCATCCCGGCGGATGCGCTGGCACGAATCGGCGGTGTGCGGCTGCTGGAGGGCAATATCGACTTCACCTTCCTGACGGACGAGGGCGAGCTGGAATATCGCGATTCCTTCTACATGAACCCGTGGCGGCGCGATGATTCGCAAACCCCCGATGTCCGCGGCGAAGCGCTGACGACGGAAATGAACCTGTCGGATTTCGCCTGCTTCCCGAATTTGCAGTATCTGGGCGTGTGGGATAAGCGGGTGACGAACCTCGACGCGCTGTCGAAATTGCCGCGCCTGACGACGCTCGTGCTTGACCACTGCGGCTTGACGGAAAGCGACCTGCTGACCATCGCGCAGCACGCGCCGCTGCTGACGACGCTCAATATCAGCAACAGCAGCATCACGAGCGTTGCGGCGCTGGCAAGCCTGACGAAGCTGGAGCGCCTGATGATCAGCAACACCGGCGTAACGACGCTGACCCCGCTGGCGAACCTGACTATCCGGCAGCTGATGACCGAAAATACCGCCATTGTGTCCATTAACGAACTGCGCGGCACGCGGCTGGCAAAGTGCATCCGGCAATGGAATTGCCCGATCGTCACGGACGGATACGACCTGCTGGGCGAAATGCCGCAGCTGGAGGAAGTCACCATCAACGGCGACGAAAGCACCGACAAATCGCTTGTGCTGGATTTGTCTCCGCTGGCGAACGCGCAAAACCTTGTGTGGCTGGACGTTGGCCATGTCGGCGTGCAGGACATCCATTTCGTGAGCCGCCTGCCCAATCTGCGCTATCTGCTGATTGCCACGAGCAACCTGACGAGCATGATGATTGGCGAGGCGACCCTGCCCGAAACCCTTGCGTACATCGACTTTGGCGGCAACCGCATCACCAGCCTGGAGGAACTCCACCTTGAGCGCTTGCAGAAGCTGGAATACATCAGCCTGCACGCCAATTTCATCACCGACTTCTCGCAGATGGAACAGTGCACCGCCACGGAAACGTGGATTACCGACCAGCACAGCCCGGATATGCTGATGGGATGGCTTGGTACGTCGCTGCGGGAGGCGCTGAATCTGCCGCCCAAGGCGTTCATCACGCAGAAAATGCTGGATAACGTAATCGGCGTGACCGTGCGCGACGGCGAAATCGAGTGGGTGTTCTACGAAGAGCAGAAGAATCACGATGCTTGGCAGCGCCGCGAGCGGGAAGTCAACAACTGGGGCAAGTATATCGACAAATACAGCGACAACTGGAGTGATCCGCTGTTCCTGACGCCCAACCCGACAGACGCTGACCTGCCAACCATGAATCCCGATTCGTTTGACCTGAGCGAGTTGCAGTATTTCCGCCACCTGCACTACTTCCAGCTGCGCAACCAGCAGGCGGAAGGCACTTGGGTGCTGCCGAAGCTGCCGATTCACTGGCTGATTTTGTCTAACTGCGGCTTGACCGACGCGGATATGCCGTACATCACTGCCATCAACGTGGATGACGGCGAACGCTATAACGAGCTGTACAGTCTGAATCTGGGGAATAACGCCATTACGTCCCTGTCGGGCATGGAGCGGCTGACGACGCTGAACGTCTTGCTGGTGCAGCGCAACAATATCAGCGATTTGTCCCCGCTAAGCGACCTGACGCGCATCCATTTGCTGAATATCAGCTGGAATTCCGCCATCACGAGCATTGAGCCGCTGGGGCAAGGAATGCGGGAGGCACTGGTGAATCTGGACATGGCGGGTCTGGCGGTGGATTTGACCCCCGTCGGCGGCATGGAGAATCTGGATCACCTGCGCATCGGCGACGACTGGAACAGCCATCGCATCGCGCTGGATTTAGCCCCGCTGTCCGGGCTGACGGGCTTGAAGTACCTGCATGTTCTGGGCGCGAAGGTGGATAACGTGGAAGCAATCAGCAGCATGAGCGGCTTGCTTTGCATTAACCTGCAGAACTGCGGCTTGACCTCCGCCAAGCTGACTGCCCTCAACGGACATCCGCTGACGACCGAAATCAATCTGGAGCGGAACTTCCTGCGCACGCTGGATGAACTGGATTTATCGACGCTGCCGCAGCTGAAGGAAATCGCCCTCGACGGCAACGCCATCAGCGACTTCTCGATGTTTGACGGCACGGCGATCACCGTGTACGGGCGGGATTGGCAGAACACTGCTTACTAAAGCGACTATATAATAGGAAGGGAGAATGGCTATGTCCGCACCGATGATCCTGGCGGAAAGCGAAGTGGAGCGGATTATCCGCCTGTCGCGCAACGCGGAATTTGCCCGCGCGTATCTGGAAAAGGGCATCCGCGTGCCGACGTTCTCGGAAATCCTCGCGGAATATTCCGGCGTCACCAATGCTTCGGCGCTGCGGGAGAAGCTGTGCACCCGACTGCAGGGCATGATTGGCGAGCCGAACGCCGCGTCAATCCGCCGCAAAGTGTCCGTCTGGTTCACGGGCAAAACCGCGCCGGAAAACCGCGGTCAGCTGGTGCGCATCGTGTTTGCGCTGGACATGAGCGACGAGCAGGCGCAGAATTTTCTGGCGTGCGCGGGCGGCGGCTGCCTGCATCAGCGCAATCCTATCGAGTTGGCGTACCTCTACGCGCTGCGCAGCCGCCTGGGCTACAACGAGGCGTGCCACCTCATCGAGCGCATCCGCCATATCGCCATCGGCGGACAGGGCAAAACCGAGGTGCTGGAGAACGAGTTCACCAAAATCCGCGGGGAAGATGAATTTGTGGATTTCATCAGGCAGCAGCGGATGAATCTGGGGGAGCTGCACAACACCGCCTACGAGTATTTTCAGGAGTACATGGAGGTGCTCACCAAGCCGCCGGACAGCTTCCCGCACCTGCCGGAGCGCGCATACAGCGTGCGCGAAATTGTGCAGATGTACTTGAAGCCCCCCGCGGGCAGCAGCAGCGTGCTTGGCAAAACCCTGCGCGCCCACTGGCCGGATGAAAAAACGCTCTCGCAGATTGCCAACCGGCGGCAGGATGTGCCGCGAAAAGTGCTGATTCTGCTGTTCCTGATCACCGACGGGGCGGAAAACAGCCTGTATGTGAACGACGCCGCCGTCAGCGACGATGCGCGCGTGCTGTTTGACGACCGCTACCGCCGCGTGAACCAAATGCTGGATGACTGCGGATACAGCCAGCTTGACCCGCGTAACGTGTTTGACTGGCTGATGCTCTACTGCATGTACGACCACGGCGAGCTGAACGGCAATGAGCGCCTGCAGGCTGTCCTGCGGGAGACGGAAGAGAATGACGCTCTGGGAGGGGATGCCACATGACGATGCCCTATGCCTGCACGCGCTGCATGATGCCGACGGAGGAAGCCGTCTGCCCAGTGTGCGGGGCGAAAACAGAGAACGCACAGCGGATTCGCGATGCGCTGCCGCCGCAGACCATCCTGCATGGGCAGTATCTGCTTGGCGCGGCGCTGGGCGGCGGGGGATTCGGCACGACCTACCGCGCCTTGAAGCTGGAGAGCGTTGACCCCGTGCGCGGCGAAATGGTGGCGGTGAAGGAGTACTTTCCGCACAGCATTGCCGCCCGAAGCGATGACGGCAGGGTCGTCCCGCAGCGCAATGATGCCAAGCTGTTCACCAACTGGCGCGATAAGTTCGTGACGGAATACAACATGCTGCTGGAAGCCTCGCGCTGCCCGTCGGTGGTGCAGGTGCTGGATTTGTTCGAGGAAAACAATACCGCGTATCTGGTGATGGCGTACGTCGAGGGCGAAACGCTGGCGCATCGGGTGCGCGAACAGGGCGCAATCCCGCCGGAGGAGCTGATGCGGATGATGAAGCCGTTCATCGAGAATCTGCGGATGCTGCACGAGAAGAAAATCATCCACCGGGATATAAAGCCCGCCAACATCATCCTCAAGGGCGGCGATACCCCGATTCTGCTGGATTTTGGCAGCGCGCGCCCCAACGACCCCGATTCGCGCAAGACCATCCTCATCAGCAAAGGCTACGCGCCGCCGGAGCAGTACGAGGAGAACAGCCTGCAAGGCAACTGGACGGACGTCTATGGTCTGTGCGCGACGATGTATTTCGCCCTGACCGCCCAAGAACCCGCCGACGCGCTGGAGCGCAAGTACGACATCAAGGTGAAGGGCAGCGACCCGCTTGTGCCCATCCAGAAGCTGTGCCCGAAGCTGAAAAGCCAGTGGGCGGATGCGCTGATGGCGGGGCTTGCAATGGAGTCCGGCGAGCGCCCGTCGTCCTTCACGAAGCTGGAAACGGCGCTCTTCAGCGAAAGCAAGCCGGATGCGCCGAAGCCCGCGCCCATCATCGACAGCGCGCAGACGACGCGCACCCTGCTTGCTGCCAAGCGCGCCGGGAATCTGCTCAAGCGCTTTGCGCCGCAGAAGTACGAGGGCATCCTGCGCGAAATCGACCGCATCAGCCGCTTGAGCAGCATCGCGCAGCAGGCAGAGAGCCTCCAGCAGCTTTTGCAGGGCAGCGGCGTTATCTTCCGCCTGCTGACCAATGGCTTCCGTGCGACGAAGCCCTGATACTATTTCCAAATTCACCTGCGCCATCTGCTCGCGCCTTGGCGCATTCTCATTTGGAAATAGTATGATTTTGCCGCGCGGAAATGAGCGGGAAAACCCGCCATCATCAAGTGCTATAATTCCCAGTGAAAGCAAGCCCCGCCGACCAAAGCGGAGCACGATAGAAGGAGGAAAATCCATATGATTATGAAGCAGTGCAGCGTCGGCCATTTCTACGACGCAGAACGCTACGACAGCTGCCCCTACTGCGGCACGAACGAGGACAAGGTGCACACCCAGCCGAACGTGATTCCGGTGGACAACGGGCTTGAACCGACCGTTCCCGTGAATCCGACCACGGGATTTGGCGGCGGCGAGACAATCGGGCTGGATATGTCCAAGGAGGTGCGCCCGGTCGTCGGCTGGCTGGTGTGCATCGAGGGCCCCGATCGCGGCCGCTCCTACGAAATCCACAAGGAAAACAACTACCTCGGCCGCTCGGCGCAGATGGACATCTACATCGCCGGCGATGCCACCATCTCCCGCGACAGCCCGATGGTCGTCACCTACGACGCGAACAGCCGCAGCTTCTACTGCGGATTCATGGGCGGCCGCTCCATCGTCCGCCTGAATGGGATGCCCCTGCTTTCCACCACGCAGCTCAAGCGCGGCGACATCATCGAGCTGGGCAAAACGAAGCTGATGTTCGTTCCCTTCAGCAGCGATGCCTTCGATTGGGACTGGACGCAGGAGTAAGGGGAGGAACACAGCATGAGGGCGAAAAAGTTGTTTTCCATCCTTCTGGCAATGATGCTGATGCTCTTCGCGCTTTTCCCGATTCAGGCGGTGCTTGCCGAAACGACCAATCAGCCCTCACAAACCACCAGTACCGCAGAGCCGCCTGCAAGCTCTGCGGTACCCACCCAGCGGTCTGACACGCCCGCGCCCACGTCGGGCGCTGAACCCGGTGTGGAAACACCTGTGGACGTGTCGGGGCAGCTGGGTTTTTTTGTTCAGCAGTATGGGCTGATGGTGCTCCTTGCGCTGGCGGTGATTGTGCTCGTGGTGCTCCTTGCGCTGCTTGCGCGGTCGGGGAGGAGAAAGCGGACGGCGGAGACCGCGCAGGGCGGACAGACGATTGCCGTCATGGATATGCCCGGCGAGCCGCCAATCCTTGATGTGACGGAGGTTGGCAACGTACACAACATCGGCAAACGGAATTATCAGCAGGACGCGTTCGGCGTGTCGCCCCTGCAGGACGAGAAATTGCGGCATTCAAGAGGTGTGCTGGCAGTGCTGGCGGACGGCATGGGCGGCATGACGAACAGCGGCGAACTGAGCCAAGCAGCAGTTTTGGCGGCACTGCGCAGTTTCCCGCAAGCCCCCGGCGGCACGGGCGAAACGCTGGCGAGCGTCGCGCACAGCGTGCTGGACATGGTGCAGAAGCGCTTCACGGGTTCAGGGTCAGGGTCAACGCTGGTGCTGGCGAACATCCGCGACGGCAAGCTCGACTTCCTCACCATCGGGGACAGCCGCATTGCCCTCCTGCGGGATGGTGCGCTGCTGACACTCAACCGCGAGCACAACTATGCCGCGACGCTGCGCCATCAGGCGGCTTTGGGGCTGATTCCGTGGCGGGAGGTGGCGGAGAATCCGCGTTGCCGCGCGCTGACGAGCTATCTGGGGCTGGCGGATGACCCGGCGATGGATTTCCCCGCCGAGGCGATTCCGCTGAACAGCGGGGACAAAATCGTGCTGATGTCCGACGGCGTGTTTGGTACGCTGGACGACGAAACGCTGACACGCGTGCTTGTCCGAAGCCCAAACGTGGTGGAGGCGGCGCATAAGCTGGAAGATGCGGTGCTGATGGAGAAAAAGGCGAATCAGGATAACTTTACAGCGGTGATTATCGAGATTGCAAACATACGCAAACTGAACCGGATACAAGAGTAAAGGAGAGAAAACCATGAAACAGTGGATGCGCAGGTTTTTCGCGGTGCTGATGATGCTCTGCCTGCTGGCGGGCAATGCGTGGGCAGAAGAGACGGCGCTGGTGGATGTGAATGAACCGCTGGACAGCGTGATAACGGCGGAATTAAGTGATAACGCGCTGAATTTTGATGCTGCCTACACCCTGAACGCGCTGAATGATGCGAGCCAGAATGCAGCATCATCAGCAGATGAATTGGGGAGTGAGGGTGGCGATTTGCTGGTCGTTGCTGATGGCTCAGTGGTCTCAATGGCAGTTCGCTACTACAATACAATTGTGGCTGTGAGCAATTCAGACATAAAGACAGCGACATCGTTTAGGATCTTTGACTTAAATACGGGAAACGGATATCCGGCACAAATAAGCGGTGAAGAAAATTCGTTGATATTTTTCAAGCTGGATGAAATGCCTGACGTTGAAAAGTTATACATGACAAACGGAATACCGGCAGGAGCTACCGTTGGTACGAATGGCGGTATATACAGCTACTATATTGATGGAGACAGCATTCGCATTACAAAAGTGCAGGTGACCCGCCCTGCAGAAGGAGAACTGTTTGGTACATACAGTGGTGCCGAATTGATGCAGGGCAGTCCGATTTTCTTCTTTACAGATGATAAGGAGCGCGTCACTATAGGGCTTGCGGACAAAAACCACCGCTATCTGGATTTGTACGCGTATTACGAACTGACTACGGCGGCAAATAATCCCACTGCCGCCCCGACTGCTGTCCCGACAAGCGTCCCGACAAGCGCCCCGACGACTGCCCCGACAGCCGTTCCGGCAGGTGCATCGACGGACGCGCCGAACAATCCCCCGACGAACGCGCCGACAGCTGTCCCGACGGAAGTCCCGACGGACGCGCCGACCGCTGCCCCCACCGCCGCCCCGACGGAAGCCCCCGCAGCCGAATCCCCGACGCAAACTGTGCTCTACGTCATCATCGGCGTTCTCGCGGCGGCAGTCGTTGCCCTTGTTCTCACGCGCGGCAGGAAGAAAGACGGCATAAATCAGCAGGAGGCGGCGGAAACGAAGCCCCTTCCCCCGGAAGTGCCGGATGAACCCACCCAGCAGGTGGAGGAAGCATCAAAAGCCCGCGTCGCGCTGGCGTGCATCGGCGGCGCATTGCAGGGCATGACGTTCCCGATTTCCTCGCGCGTCGTCATCGGGCGTGATCCGAAGCACTGTTCCATCATCTACCCCAAGGACGCCCATGGCATCAGCAGCGTGCACTGCGCGGCAGAACCCACGGCGGACGGGCAAATCATCCTCATCGACCTCGGCTCGACGTATGGCACGATGGCGGGCGGGCAGCAGCTGACGGCGGGCAAGGGCGTGACGCTTCATCCCGGCGACGCCTTCACGCTCGGCGGAAAAGAGAATGTGTTCGAGGTGCGCCGCCTGTAATCCGCATCAGAAAGGAGCATTGCCTTGAAGTGTCCCTATTGTTTTCGGGAAATCCCCTTCAGCACCGTCTGCCCAGCGTGCGGCAGGGCGCTGCATTTCGGCGGCAACACGCAGTTTCTGGCGGAAGTGCAGCAGGGGCGGCTGGGCGTGAAGGACATCTTCGCGCAGACCCTCAAGCGCCATAAAAAGGGCGACGCGTTCCGCTCCCTGACGCGCCGCCCCGCGCTGACGGCGGAAATGCTGGAAACGTGGCAGCGCCCGTGGATGTTCCTGCGCCTGTTCGTGATGCTGCTGATTGCGACGGTGCTGCTGACTTTCGCGGCGGAGAATATGAGCATAGGACAAACGAAATCTCCGCTGCACGTCATTGCCTTCATTGTTGGCAGCACGGTCGTGCCTTGGACGCTGCTGTTGTTCGTCTGGGAAATGGACATGTACGGGAACATTTCTGTTTTTGACTTGCTTGGGCTGATGCTGGTCGGCGGGTTGTTGAGCCTTACAGTTGCAATCCCTTTCATTTCTCTCCGAAATCAAATATTCTCGTTGACTGGAAAACCGCCGTCGTCGTGGGCAGCTGTATCCGAAGAACCTGCGAAAATCCTGATTGCTGTTCTGTTCATTCTGTTGTCAAAGCGCAAGCTGAATGCACTGGACGGGCTGGTCATCGGTGCGGCTGTTGCGACGGGATTTGGGTTTATTGAAACAACGCAGTATGGCTATGAAAAAATGTTTGAATACAACAGCGCTGCGATTGGAATGTACATCGTACAGGCACGCAATTTCTGGTCGATTTTCGCTAATCACCTGTTATACACAGCACCGGTTTTGGGTGCATTGGGTCTGGCGGCGAACGGAGAAAAGCTGAAACTGCGCCATTTCCTGAACTGGCGAGTGCTGCTCTGCCTTGCAATTGGCATGGGCTGCCATGCGCTCAATAATGCTGATGAGAGGAATCTCTTGCCAACATACCAGTTTCTTAACGAAACGATACTGGAAATTGGCGATTATCCGCTGCTCATGAGTCAGCTGATTGTCGCGGTTGTCGAGTGGACAGCGCTGCTCCTTGTGCTGCGCGGCGGCATCCGCCAAGCGCTGGAAGCAAGCGAGCGCGGCAAAACGATGGCGTATATGGAGCACTACGGCAAAATCGACGCGCCAAAAGCGGCGAACGTGCCGCAAGCACCTGATGTGCCGGATACGCCGATGCTCTGCGGGCAGGCGGGTTCATTCAGCGGGCAAAAGCTGCGTGTGCCGAGAAACAAGCCGATTTCGATGGGGCGGGAGGCATCCTGCCAGCTGGTGCTTGCATCCAAGCAGGTCAGCCGGAAGCACTGCGAGGTGCGGTTGGCGGCGGATGGGCTGATCATCCGCGACCTGAACTCCGCCAATGGCACGAAAGTCAACGGCACGCGGATTCCGCCGCAGCAGGACGTTCCGCTGAAGCGCGGCGACCGGGTGGAAATCGGCTCGAAGGACGAGTGCTTCGTCATCCAGTGAGAAAGGGGGAAAAGCCCAAATGCAAAACGAATTGAAAATCAGCTTTCGGGATATCATGTCTCCTGCTTTCCAGCGTCATGGAAAGGGAGAAGCCTTCCGCACGCTGACCCGTCAGCCGGAAAACCCGCAAGCGGCTGTCCACCGATGGCAAATGCCGTGGATGTACCTGCGCCTGTTTTGCATTCTGCTGTTTATGGCAGCACTTTGCATCATAAGTATTGAACAGCGTATTGCAGCAACATATGCCGCCTATATCTACGCTTACTTCTGGTGCGGGGCACTTGTGCCGCTGACGCTGGCAATGTTCTTGTGGGAACTCGACCCCTTCGCGAATGTCTCTATTTTCGAGATGATGGGGTTGGCGCTTCTGTCCGGCGTGGTGTGCGTTCTGCTTGGCACACCAGTGGACAACAGCGTCATCAGCGGCTATCTTGAACCAGTGTGGGGCTATGCGAAAGACAGCATCCTGATGCTGGGCGTGACCATCTTCGTGCCGGCGTGCACCCATAAGCGCATGTACGGGCTGGATGGCTTGGCGCTGGGGGCAGCCATCGGCGCGGGGTATGCACTGTTCAGTCAGCTGGTGGCATCAATAGTGGTTGTAAGCAGTGGTGTCAAGGTGATGCAGGCTGCCACCACGGCTGTGCCGATGCTCTTCGGCAATCACGCGCTGTGGTTCGCGCCGGTCGCGGGAGCGCTGGGACTGCGCATGAGCGGCGAGAAAATCAACATTCGCCATTTTGCGGATGTTCGCGTCATTCTCCTGATTCTGCTGGGCTTTGCCGAAAATTATCTGATGAACAGCGCCAAATCCCCCTTCGGCTGGACGTTCCTGAACGCGGATTTGATTGCCCTCACGCGCACGGATGCCATTGAGGTGAAGCACGTCATCGTGCTGGCAATCGGCATGGCGGCGCTCATCAGGACGATTCGCCTGTGCGTCACGCAGGCGCTCACCGTCGGCAGCGGCGCGGTGGTCGGGCGCAAGGCGCGCACGGGGCGGCTCATCGGCATCAGCGGAACGTATGCGAACCGCGTGGTGACGCTGCTCGATGGGCAGGAGCTGCGCGTCGGGCGCGAAACGGGCAAGCACATGCTCACCCTGCACGGCGAGGGGGTCAGCCGTGTGCACTGCCTGCTCACCCTGCGGGAGGGCAGCATCATCGTGCGCGATTTGGGCTCGTCCAACGGCACATGGCTCAATGGCAAGCGGCTGACGAGCGAACAGGATACCCCTATCAGCAAAGGCGATGTGCTTGCCATCGGTTCGCCGAAAGAAAGGTTTGAGGTGCAATGAAGTACAGCTATGCGGCGGTGTCGGACGTAGGCAAGCGCGAAATCAACGAGGATGCGCTGGAGGTGCGCGCCGGGCGATGCTATCTGGCGTGCGCGCTGGGCGACGGGCTGGGCGGACAGGGGAGCGGCGATTTTGCGTCGAAGCTGGCGACGGACGTGTCCATCCGGCGGATGAGCGGGTTTCTGCCCATCGGCAGACGCACGCTGGACGCCTGTGTGCGGGAAGCGAACCGCCTCATCCGCGACCAGCAGGAGGAGCAGCACTGCCGGATGATGACGACCCTTGCGCTCCTGCGCTTGAGCGGCGCGCGCGCACAGCTGGCGTACGTCGGCGACACGCGCATCTACTGGATTCGCGGCGGAGAAATCATCTACCAGAGCAAAGACCACAGCATCCCGCAGATGATGGTGACGTGCGGCGAAATCACCTACGACCAGATTCGGGGGCATGAAAGCCGAAATCTGCTGACGCGCGCGCTTGGCTACAAGGACGACGTGACGGCGGAGCATTTCGCGGGCAGAATCCGGCGCGGAGACCGTCTGCTGCTGTGCACCGACGGCTTCTGGGAATGGGTGCTGGAGGCGGACATGGTGGCGTGCGCACGGGGCAAAACCGCGCAGGAATGGCTGAATGGCATGTGCGCGCTGATTGCGCAGCGCCGCGACGAGGAAGCGGACAATTACAGCGCCATTGCGATTGTGGCGGAATAAAATCAGCAGGGCTGCAAGCGTGCCAAATGCGCTTTTGCAGCCCTATTTTGATGCACCATGACGTGCTTGGCAAGGAATTGGGGGAATTTTCGGGCTTTTCAAATGCGGATTTTCGTGGTAAAATGGACGATAGGGGAATTTGCGATTTTTCCCCATAACCTCTTTTCGCGATGCGGGAATTTCGCGTCTGCGGACGCGACCAAAGGGCAATGAAAACAGACGAACGTCTGCGATCGCCCTTTGGAAACCTTCGCAGTGCACGCTCCTGTTACTGGTCTTTGCCGTAACTTGTGGATACGGGGGACAGTGTGGGTGAGTTGTGGATAAACACGCGGGCATAGCATGAAAAAGTGACCAACTCAATCGCGAGATGGGTGTCGAGAGGGTCGAAGACCCTTCGCGGGTGCAGGGCAG
>CDZR01046119.1_pt1 | contig 13347 bp, 12 predicted proteins | sample 554781 | NCBI WGS metagenome assembly CDZR01 (sample SAMEA3182065, study PRJEB8094) | gut metagenome | biome: human; feature: gut; material: Stool; isolation source: human stools | place: Canada | collected 2013-01-28
CAGTTGAGCAGCGTCTTTGCAGCGTCCATATTCTCGGAGTCCTTCCAAATGCCGAGGCAGGTGCCTTCGCCGACGGCGCAGGAAAGCTTGCCGCCCTCTTCAAGCGCCGGATACGGCAGCAGGCCGAGATTAGCATCCGGATGATAACCGAGCGCAGCGCCGATGTAGGTGGAGGTGCGTGCGCAGAATGCAGTCGTGCCTGCACCGAGCGCCTGCTTCATGCCGACCGTGTCGAGCGTGAGGAAGTCAGCATTGAAGTAACCGGAGTCTCTCCACTTGATGATCTGATCGTAGATCGGGTCGAAGGCTTCGCCGAGATCGGCGGTGCCGTCGAGGAACTGTGCAAGATAGCTGTGATACGGGGAATCCTCGGGTGCAAAATAGCCGAGGCCGAAGGAGTTGATCAGACCGCCGGCATTGCCGGAATCCTTTGCGCCCATGATGACCGGGTCATAACCGGCGGCACGAATCTTGTCACAGGCTGCTTCAAAGTCCGCCCATGTCTTCAGCGTGGTCCAATCGACGCCGGCTGCTTCCACAACGTCCTTGTTGAAACAGATGCAGGAGAGTGCAATCGAAACAGGCAGGACGTACAGCTTGCCGTCTGTATCGGTGATAACGCCTGCGGCGGCATCCGAAATATCGCTGACCCAGCTTTCGCCGGACAGATCAGTAAGGAAGTCCTTATAGCGGATCAGCGACCAGCCGTGCGTGACCCACAGATCCGGCATATCGTTGGACGCCATGCGGATCTTCAGCTGCGTCTCGATCTCTTCGCCGACAGACACGATTTCCGTCTTGATGCCCGTCTCGGCGGTGAACTTGTCCATCAGCGCCGTGAAAGCTGCAAGGTTGTCGTCTGTCCAGTCAACCTCGATCTCGAGCGTGACGTCGGAGGCAGGCGCAGCCTGCTCAGTAGCAGCATCTGGGGTCTTTGCGGGGTCTGACGCTGGGGTCTGTTCTTCAGCGGGGGGGTCGGTCTTGACTGCGCATGCGCTGAACACACACAGGCACATGACGGCCGCAAGAAGAACGGCAATCAGTTTCGTAAAAGCTTTCATTTTTCGTCCTCCGTTTTTTAATGTTTTTTTGTACAATTTTCAAGCCGCTTACAACTTGTAATTATATAATATATGAATATATTTTTTTAACAATTATAAAAAACGGCTATTCATTTGTTTTTTAGTTATAATATAGCGGACATTCTGATCTCAATCGCGCCGCTGTCCCATAGCGCGAAGACTCCATGGCGGGATTCGTCGCCCGTGCGGCAGCGGCTGACAAGAAACGTGCCGTCCTCGGAAAAGTGCCCTTCTCGTACTGACGCATATTCCGCGTTTGTGGGATAGAGCGCCGGTGAAGCGTCAAGCGCGTCAAGAGATCCGTCTGCAGCCAACTCCGGCAGGAGAAACACGCGGAAGCCCTGCCCAGCGATATAGAAGGTGTTCTCGTCTGTCTGGATCAGCAGGCCCCTGCTCGGTTCATTCGCAGTCCCGGCGGTTTCTGCCTGACAGGCCTCTTTATGGCGGTAATCCATGCGCAGGAAGCCGTCAACCGTGCCGGTAAAGGAAATGAACGCGCGCCAGCCGCCTCGCAGACCGCAGATCAACATGTTGGCCTCGCTCCCTCTGCGGTAGATCGGATGCACATCCCAAACTCCAAGATTTTGCTCCAAAAGCGGCTGCACAGAGCGGAGAATATGGAACGAGTGGTACATGGAAAGGCCCTCTTCCGTCAGAGCGTCCTGCGCGTCGGTCAGGAGGCTCTCGCCGCCGAAGACATGAAAACCGATCGCACCGGCTCCGACGGCCTCAAACATGACGCCGCTGTTATAAATTGTCCTTGCAGACTCCGGAATATACAGCGCGCGGGAGAGATCCGGCCGGTTGTAGTCTTGCAGCATCTGCAGATAACCTGTCAGTTCCGGGATATAAATATCCGGTGCAAGCGTGTCAAGATGTTCGCATACGGCATAATAAATATCCAGATTCTGCGGCGCACAGGTGCCGGAGGGCCAATCGAGCCCGGCAATGCCTCTGCCGATCGTGATCCACGCGTTCGTATAAAGGAAAATAGGGTAGATCTGCTTGGCCGCCAGCGCCATTTGTTCGATATATTCGGCGATTGCATAGGCTGTGAGGTATTCTGCGCCGTCACCGCCGAACACCGCTGTCCAACTGCCGCGCGGCTGCTTCCGGTGCTGCGCAAGCGCGCATTCCGGATGCAACTCGCACCAGTCCAGCAGCAGCTCCGGCACCTCCGCGCCGAACGCGGCCTCGCCCCAGACGGAAAAATCTCTTCGCGTACCGGAAAGATATCCCGCTTCGTTCTGAATCTGGACGGCAATGACCGTCTGCTCCTCACTGTCCAGCTTTTTGAGCGTCTGCATCATGCGGACGAAGGCTTTCCGATCTGCCTCCAGATTGGCCGGGCAGTGCGGCGAAAGATTCAAAACCTTTCGTCCGCCTTTCAGTTCCACGCGCGGGAAGCGCGTGGTATCCTGCTTGACCCATTCCGGCGTATACTCCATCGTGCCGTTTTTCCATGTTCCGAACCAGAGCAGGACCAGATGCAGTTGGTATTCGCGCGCCAGCGAGAGAATCCTGCTGATAAATGCGTCGTCAAAGCAGCCTTCCTCCGGCTCATACCGTTCCCACGGAACCGGAACGGCAACGGTATTGACCTCCAGCAGCTGTGCTGCGTGAAATGTCTCGCGCAGCTGCTCCGGCATATAGCTGGAGGAATTATGAGATTGGATGCCAATCGAATAGAACGGCTTGCCCTGTGCGGTAAAAAATGCCTGCCTCTCCATAGTCGCCTCCCGTTACTGCTTTACCAGTACTGCTGCCCGTTCGGCCAACGCCGCTGCATTCAGACCAAACGCCTGCGTCAGCTGTGCGTAGGTGCCGGACTGGATAAACCGCAGCTGTCCGTCCGGGGATGCAGTATTGACTGTATAGATCTTGTCCGTGTGAACCTGCCAATGCCGCAGAAACGCGAGTTTGCTGAATTCAGCAAACAACGCACCGTTATTCTGCTCTGCAAACAGGACAGGCACATTGCTCTCGGCAAGTGACCGACAAACGGCTTCGTCGATGGACGGCATATCGATCACGCGTACCGGGACCCCAGCCTTTTGCAGCAGCGCGCCCGCCTCCAGTGCTTCATAGACACCATGCCCGCTTGAGACAAGAATCACAGCCGGAGCGGGATCGTCCATGACACAGTATGCCGTTGCGTACTGGAAGCAGAAATCTGGGGCGTAAATCGGCCGGACGGGCGTTTTCATGGTGCGCAGGTACACGAGCCCGCGATTGCCCTCCGCAATCCACTTCAAAACCGACTGAAGCATCTGCGGGCAGCCTACGTCTATGACCTTCAGCCCGGCAATGGTGTATGCAAGGCTCATATCGTCGTTGCCCATATGCGTCGCACCGTTGACGGCTGTTTCCAGATTGGCCGAGGTCGCAAGGAATGTAATGTCCAGATTGTGTCCTTCCGAGAGCCACGAACCGGCGTCGATTGCTTCCTGTCGTTCCTGATAACTCACAGCGATTCGGCGCAGCGCGCGCTGGTCGAAGAACGGCGAGAACGTACTGGTGAAGACATTTGCGCCCTCAGAGGCGAAGGCCTCGGCTACGCACATCATATTGCATTCCGCAATGCCGACATTGACTGCATGCGCCCGATTGGTCACGGACGCGCCATCATACAGGCCGCTGGCGTTTGCAAGATCGGAATCGACGGTATACAGCCGCGCGTCGGACGCAAACACACGCATTGCCTCTTTGACGACACCGTAAGTTGCATACCGTTCCTCCGGCTTCAGGCCGGGCAGCGCCTGCTTTGCGTAGCGCAGCTGCTTATCCCTCGGCTGCGCCCGCTGCACGAGCGGCTGCGTCTGCAAGCGGCGGCAGTCAGAAATCATGCCGTCTGTGCTGCGTTCGACGGCAAAGTGCAGCGCCGCTGCCATATTGTCGATAACGGCGGCGTCAAAGCGGTTCAGATTCTGCACAAGCTGCGCCCGCTGCAGCTGCTGCCAGTTCATCTCCAGACGAACGGCATCCTCGCTCATGGATGCCTTGTGCAGTCCCGTGATGGCAGACTGGCCGCCATGACCCTTTCGGGTATGGCAGATGATCGCCGTGGGCCGGTCGGACGGGACAGTGGTAAACGTCTCGAGCGCAAGCAGCACGGATTCCATTTCGTTGGAATCGGCGTGGAGCACCCGGAAGCCAAAGCCAGCAAATTTTTCCGCGGCGTCGTCCATGCGCACGACCAGCTTTTTCGTATCGTCGCTCTGTCCGTTGTTTTGGTCTACAAGGACGCACAGGTTCCGCAGTCCGCGGTCTGCCGCCAGTGCGGCGCCCTCCCAGCAGGAGCCTTCCTGTAGTTCACCGTCGCCGACCATGCAGTAAACATTGCCGCGGCCCAACTCCATCCGCCGCATGGCATAGCCGCAGCAGATCGAGATTCCATGCCCAAGCGGGCCGGTTGCGACCGGAACGCCGGGGAGAACCGGCCCGGGATGGCCCTTGACTGCTGCACCATATCCGCGGGAGTGGTACAGGTCGGAGCGGCTGATGTAGCCAAGATCCGCGTAAACCGCAGCCAGCGCCGCAACGGCATGGCCTTTGCTCAGGACAAACAAATCCTGCTCTGTGTCAGTCGGGCATGTAACATTGAATGCCGCAAGTCCGCTGTAGTAAAGCGCGGTCATTGCGGTCAGCGACGAGAATGCGCCGCCAACATGAAGGCCACGATCGATAGACGTGTCGCATTGCAGAAGGCAATCCATTCTGAGATCGCATTCCTTGACGCGCAGCAGCGCTGCGCGCGCTTCGAGATGTTTCATGATGATTTGCTCCTTTATGTTTCAGGTGCGTTCAGAAGCCGTAGGTGTCCGGCAGCAGAAAGACGCGGATGCGGTCGGGCGCGCGCTGAAATGCAGTGATGAGCGTCTGGCAGCACATGCGCATGTCTGTTTTGCAGTCCACGCAGAAGCCGGTCTTTGCGCAGCCGGTATTTGTGTGCAGCCGCGCCGCGTTGCAGGGCGCGGCAGTCAGCTTGACGCGCTGCTCGGCAGCGGCCAGATCGCGGACAATCTTGTTTGCGCCTGCAATCACGACAACATGCGCCGGGCCGTAGGCCAACGCCGAAACGCGGTTGCCGCTGCCGTCTACGTTGTAGAGTTCGCCGTTCAGCGTGATTGCGTTGGCGCTCATAAAATAGTAGTCGCAGAACTGGATCTGCTCCCGTGTCCCGCAGTCCGGCGCATGCGGGTCTCCCGCATAGTAGCTTCGCCCGCTTGTTCTGAGCCAGTTGAGTACGCCGGTTTGCTCCAGCGTAACGGAACCGCCGGAGGAGGCAGAAGCGGTTTGCGGGACGAGTTGTTCCAGCCGCTCAAGCAGCCGCTGCGCATTTGGGACGACCTCCGCTTCAATCCGGTTTTTTCGCAGGCTGGCAGCGGCGTGCTCCAAAAGTGCAAGCCGCTGCGCTCTGATCCATGCTTCCGAACTCATGCCTTACCGTCTGACATGCAGACTGCGATCCAGCGCTTGACTTCTTCCTTGATTGCCTCCACGGCCGGGAGCATCAGATCGATGGTGTGGATCGTAGGGCCGACGCGCTTGAGCGTCTCAAAGACACTGCTGAGGTATGTGTACTTGATGATGGTACCGACGTTGACCTTATTGATGCCGTTTTTTATCGCCTTGCGGACATCCTCTGCCGGGATGCCCGTGCCGCCGTGCAGGACGAGCGGGATGGAAAGCGCTTCGTTGACCTCGGCCAGACGCTGGAAGTTGATTTCCGGCTTTCCCTGATAGAAGCCGTGCGCCGTGCCGATGCCGACGGCAAGAATGTCAACGCCGGTACTCTGCACAAGCTTGACCGCATCCGGAACCTGAACGAGGAAGTCTCCGTTTGCATATTGACTTTCTTCGGTGTTGCCCTTGATCTTGCCGATCTCGCCCTCTACAAAGATTCCTCTGGGATGGGCGTAGGAAACGACGTCTGCGGTCATTTCAATGTTCCGCTCCAGAGATTCCTTGGAGCCGTCAATCATGACTGTGTCGAAATGATGGTCGCAGGCATCCTTGCAGATCTGCGGGTCGGTGGAGTGATCGAGATGGAGATAGACGGGAACCTTCGCGTTGTCGGCGAGGGAATGCGCCATTGCTGCAACGGTGTCCATGGTCAGTGCATTGGTGACCTTGGGAACGCCCGCAAGCATTACGGGCGAGTGCATCTCTTCTGCGGCACGGACAATGGCCGTCATATCCCAGATGTCGGAATAATTGAAATGGGGAATGGCGTAGCCCTCGGCGTCCGCCTGCTTCAGCTGTTCAAGAATCGAAATTTTTGTCATTTGAATGCCTCTCTGTTATCCTTCTAATTCAAGTTTCTCTTCCTCCGGGAAAAGCACCACGGAGCAATCGTTTGCGTAGGTCCGTTCCGGCAGGAAAACCAGAATATGGACCGGTGTATCTGCGCAGGCAAAGGGGGCTGCATGCCAGACACCGGCGTGCATCATCACCATTGTGCCCTTCGGGACGGAAAACGCCTCGATCTTGTCATAGGGCACAGCCGCTGCCTTTCCGGCTGGGGCAATGTGAATGATGACATCACCGTCGATGGGCATGAACGCCTCTGCGGTTGCGGTATGATATTCAAATTTTTCAGCGATCATGGGCCGCGGACTGACCCGTGTTACAGAGGCGCACGGAATTCCGCTTCCGAGATTGACATGGACAAGATCCCGATAGAATTCCACGGGCGGCGGCCCGAGTCGTTCTCCGTCTGGATTGATCATCCGGCTATATGTGCCGTATTTCCGGAAGGCGTCCGCCGTCAGCGGTTTGGCGTTCAGCTTACGCATGGGCATAGATCTCCAGAGCCTTGCGCTTCAGGCTGCTTTCGGGAGCGGCCTCAACGCATGCACGGATGCCGGGGAAGTCCAGCGCCGTATGCAGAACGATGGGATCCATCACATCCAGAATTTCCTCCATGCTCCGGTGGGAAAGTGCAGAGAGTTTTTCCAATCTCCGCCTGGCAGCGACCTGAATTTCGCGCCGGGCCTCCGGGTATCCCTGTCCATAGGGATGCGCGAACAGTTCTTTGAGCATGTATTTGAGATTGATATCTCCGCCGACACCGCCGTAGCCCTTGTTCAGCGCAAAGGAGATGCAGTTGCCTGCATTGACCTGCGAAAACAAGAACGCATCGACCGGGTCGAGCAGCAGGCCGCATGCAGTCCCTGGGAACTGCAGAACGGCGTTCATGTACCCCTGGCCGGTTCCGCAGCCGCCGAGCACAAAATCGACGACCTTCAAATTGAGTACAAGCGCAGAGAGAAAGGCGGTTTCCAGATAACTCAGATCCGGCTCGTCCGGCTCGTTTTTCATACCGAGGTTAAGAACCTCGAGCCCCAACGACTCCGCGGCTGCGACAACGTCCGCATTGCGGTGTTTGGTGCTGCCTTCTGTAATAACTGCAACTTTCACGATTCATCCTCTTTCCTTTAAAGTAAATATGTTTGGATCTGCTCGGCTGTGGGTGTTGCGGGGTCGGCTTTGAGGGCCGGGAGATATTTGCAGGCTTCCCAAATCGCAGGCGCCAGATGGCCGTAAACGCCGGCGCAGTGGTGGATATAGGGGCCTTCCATGATCTTGCGCTCCCACAGCGGCCAGTTTGCCACCTCGGCCCAGAGATAGGTGCCGAAGGTTTTCGGGCCGTCGATGCCTCTGCCCTCGCCGAACAGACAGGAGTACGCGCCGCCAAGCCCGTCGAACCGGACAATGGTGATCTCCCCATGCTTCAGTTCCCAGCTGCCAACAGCGGGATTGCGCCGGTTGAAGTGAAGCGCGACGTTTGCGGTCTCCTGCTTTGCCAGCACATGCGGGAATACACCGCAGTGCCAGAGAAGTTCGGCATTGTCGTTGGTTGGATGGCGGATGGTCAGGTCTGCAAGGAAGGTTGCGCTCTGATAGCGGCTTGCGGCGGCAGCAATTACAGAGGAGACCGCGCCGTGAATATCTGATTCGCAGATTACGGGAAGCCCTTCGCCGGTCAGTTCCGAGAATACGAAGCAGGGTGCGACGCCTGCGACCGTATCCATCGGACGCCAGCACTGCGCGGCGATAGCCGAAACCTGCTTTTCCTCTGCCCAAGCGCGGAGCGTCAGCTTCAGATTGGCCAACCGCGCCCAAGCGTCGTCTGAGTATCCGCTTTTCGGGAAGCGGGTCTTGAGCGACGCAGCTTCTGCCTGCACAAGATCGCTGTGCGCCTTTTCGTGGGCAAGCAGCAGATTGGACAGATCCGTCATGGTGATCGGAACGATCTCAATCCCGAATTTCTCCATCAGTTCCCGTTCGTTGACCTTCACGCTCCAGAAAATCTCCGGTCTGGTACCGATCTGGCCGATCCGGAGATGCCGCATGGCCTTGACGACGCTTGCGGCGCGGAGGAAGGTATCGAAGCCCTCCCTGAATTTTGGGTCGGACAGCGCGCAGTTGGTAATGTAGGTGAACTTGACGCCGAACTGCTGCAGGACCTTTGTCGTTGCAAACATGCCGCATTGCGTATCCGTCAGCCGGTCGCCGTTTGCATCCGGGGCAGCGTCTCTGGGGCCCCAGATGAGCACCGGCTTTCCGACGGCCCGCGCCAGCTTTGCCACAGCCTCCTCGCTGCCGAAGTTGCAGTGCGGAATAAAGACCGCATCAACCTGCTCACGCAGGAAAAGTGCCGCTGCTTTTTCTGCATCTGCGACATCGAACAGAAGTCCTTCGTCGTTGATCGTGTCAAGCGTTACAAGTTCCAGCATCGGATACGTCCGGATCTCCGCTTCGATGCAGTCCTTGATCCGCCGCGCTTCGTCCTTGTTGAATGCCTTTGGGGTGGTCAGCACACGCCGGGTCGGTGCGAACCCAAGCTTCAGTACACCGTTTTTCATAGAATCATATGCCCTCCTTTACAAGTCTTGTGCCTGCCTCGGTTTGAGACAGAATGTTTCTGATTGGCTGCAGATAGTCCAGATCGCTGGTTGCGCCAAGCCTGCTGCAGGCAAGCGCACCGGCTGCATTGGCAAATGTAACGCAGTCTTGAATGGTCCAGCCGCGCAGAACGCCGTGGATCAGGCCAGCCATAAAATTATCACCCGCGCCCGTCGTATCCAGAACGGATGTGCAGAACGGTGCAACGGTTCCGCAAAACGCATTGGAGCACACATAGCAGCCGTCTGCCCCCAGCTTGACGCCGACATGCTTCGCGCCTCTGCTGCGGAAGAAACGCGCGATCTGCGCGGGCTCCGTCAATCCGCTGAGCGCAGCTGCTTCGTCATAGCTTGGGAAGAAATAATCCGTATATTCCAGCAGATTGCCGATTCCCTGCAGGCCGATGTGGAATGCGTCATATTTTGTGTCCACGACCGTAATGCAGCCGGCGTCCTTTGCTGCCTGAAGCAGGCGGATGCTTGCGCTCCGGTCAAAGGAGGGCAAGGAAAACAGGCCGCCGATCGACACAAGCCGGGCCTGCCGGACGCAGGTGTAGTCAATATCGCCGTCTCCGAAGTTTCGCAGGCAGCCTTTGAAGGTCAAAAAGCTGCGCTGCGCATTTTCCTTGATGAGTACGATGCAGGTGCTGGTTCCGGTGTCCGGATCGGAGAAAACAAACCGGTCGTCTACGCCGCGCTTTTGCAGCGCTGCGCGCATCATGCGCCCGCTGTCATCGTCCGCCATGCGGGATAAAAGCGCCGGCTTTTCCCCAAGCGCCGCCAGCACGCAGGCCTGATTGAACGCGTCGCCGCCGCCCATCATGGAGATTTCCTGCACCTGCACGGTGTCACCCCCGCTGAAATGCTCCGGAACTGGGCGGACGACAACGTTGCCGACCGCCAGACCCGCGCAAAGAACGTCAAACGAGCGTGGCTGCGTGGATGCTGCGTTCATGGTTTCTGCACCTCCCGTGCTCAGATCGTCCCGTCCCATGTTGAAACTTCCTCGTGCCGCATTTCTTCCTCGTCAAACCAGTGCTGGGTCACGGTTTTCGTCTCGGTGAAGAATTTGATGGCATCCTTGCCGTGGCAATGCAGATCGCCGAAGAAACTCTTCTTATGGCCGGTGAAGGAGAAAATGCCCATCGGGACTGGAATGCCGACGTTGATGCCGACCTGACCGCCGTCGGTCCGTCTTGCAAATTCACGCGCGTAATAGCCGTTCTGCGTGAAGATGACAGAGCCGTTTGCAAACGGATTGCTGTTCATCAGCTGAAGACCCTCTTCAAAGCCCTTGACCCGCTTGACGCACAACACAGGGCCGAAGACCTCCCGCGTGCCGATTTCCATTTCGGGCGTGACATGATCAAAAATGGTATGGCCGACATAATAGCCGTTTTCGTAGCCCTTCACCACGCAATTTCTGCCGTCGAGCACCAACTCGGCGCCGCTTTCCACACCGCGATCGATCCAGTCCGTTACAAATTTCTTGTGCTCCGCGTTGACAACTGGCCCAAGCTTCGTCGTTTTGTCATAGGCGGGGCCGATTTTCTGCTGCCTGCACAGGCGCACCAGTTCTGCAACCAGGCGGTCTGCGATTTCCTCCTCTACAACGATCACGGGCAGCGCCATGCAGCGCTCTCCGGCGCAGCCAAACGCGGAATTCATGATGCTTGCCGCCGTTCTGGTGATGGGGGCGTCCTTCAGAACGAGCGCGTGGTTTTTCGCCTCGCAGAGCGCCTGTACGCGCTTGCCGGCAGCGGCCGCCGTTGCGTAGACATGCTGGCCGACGGCAGTGGAGCCGACGAAGGTAACGCCCTTTACATCCGGATGCTTGAGCAGGAGTTCCGCTTCGTTTCTGCTGCACGTCACGATATTCAAAACGCCGTCCGGGAACCCTGCCTCTTTATAGAGTTCTGCAAACCGCAGGCACGTCATCGGCGTTGCGGTCGCTGCCTTCAAAACATAGGTGTTGCCGCAGGCAATGGCCAGAGGGGACATCCAGCCCATCGGGATCATGGCCGGGAAGTTCCAGGGGGCGATGCCGGCGTATACGCCGAGCGGCTCGCAGTAGCGCACGGTGTCATAGCCATTGGAGACGTTCATCTGGCCCTCGCCCATCATCAGCGTCGGGATGCCGCACGCGAATTCGGTCATTTCCAGAGCCTTCTGCACATCGCCCGCAGCTTCGGACCACGCCTTGCCGTTTTCCCGTGCGACCATCATGGTCAACTCGTCGAAGTGCGCCACGATCAGATCACGGAGTTTGAACATCAGATCCGCACGGCGGCGCGCCGGGGTCTGCGACCACGCCGGAAACGCGGCTGCTGCCGCCTTTACCGCTGCCTCTACTTCCTCGTGCGTACAGATTGGCGCCTGCGCGATGACCTCGCCGGTGCTGGGGTCATAGATATCGGAATATTTGTCGGTTTTCGATTCCACATAGTTGCCGTTAATAAACGGACGAAGCTTTTCTACCATTGTTTTTCTCCATTTCTCTGCGTAATGCAGTCAGATTTTCGTTATTTTACCGCGCTGTCCACAGCGCCCTTGATAAAGTATTTGTTGAGGAAGATATAAAGCGCGATGATCGGAAGCATCGCCAGCACGCAGCAGGCTGCAGCGCCGTGCAGGTCGGTGCTTGCCTCTGAGAAATACTGCTTGATGACAAGCACCACCGTGTACATCTTCGGCTTCTGCATGATATACATAGGGTACAGGAAGTCGTTCCATGCACCGACACCCTTCATAATGATGACTGTGACCGTCACGGGCTTAAGCTGCGGGAGAATGATATGCAGGAAGCACTGCAGACGGTTTGCCCCGTCGATGGTTGCCGCTTCATCCAGTGCGCGGGGGATCGCTGTAATATAATTTGTATAGAGATAAATGGAAAGCGGCAGGCCGAATGCGGCCGTAACCAAGATCAGTGCCCAGTGGGTGTTGATGCCGTTGAATTTGACCAGAATGGAATATACGCCGACAAGGATCGATACCGGCGGAATCATCATGATGGCCAGATTGACCGAGCGGATCCATTCATTGAACTTCGTTTGCAGCCGTGCCAGCGGATAAGCCGCCAGACAGCCGCAGAAGACCTCGATTCCGACGACACAGGCCGTAACAAGAATCGTATTTTTAAAGGCGTTGAGCAGGTTGCTCTGGCCTGCGTTTTTCAGGATTTTCAGATAATTTCCCAGATAGATATAATCCGGCCACGTCAGACGGGAAGCAAGATCGGTAGACTGCTTCAGCGACATCTCAATCAGCACATACAGCGGAAGCGCATTGATCAGGATGATAAAAAATGCAACGATGTATTTCCACCATACAGGCTGTTTCCATGCGGAGCGTGTATGCTTCGTCAGGTCCTTTTTCATCAGTATTCCACCTCCTTCGATCTGAAATAGCGATTTGCGATAATCGTTACGATCAGAATGAATACAAACATGAACACGCCGATGGCGGATGCGTAGCCGGCTTTTTCAATGCGGAAGTATACATACGAAATATAGGTGGAGAGCGAATGCGTCTGCTGCGCGGGGCCGCCGTTGGTCAGGGAGATGATGATATCGTTCAGCTTCAGGCTGCCGATGAGATTGATGATCACGGCGGAAGCGATTGCAGGGATCAGCAGCGGGAGCGTGACATAGCGGAATTTCTCAAATGTAGAGGCTCCGTCAATATCCGCTGCCTCGTAGTATAGTGCCGGAATGCTCTGCAGGCCTGCCAGGTACATGACCATCGAGGTGCCGCAGTATTGCCAAGCTGTTCATGATCGTGATGATGAACCGTGCGCGCCCCGCGTCCGCCAGCCAGTCAACTGGCGCCCTGCCGAACCAGCCGAGGATCTCGTTGAGAATGCCGCGGTCATACTGCACAAAGTAATAGATGATATAGCCCATAACGAGACTGGAGATCATGATCGGCAGATAGACAAACGTTCTGACAGCGGTATGGCCTTTGAAGCGGGAGTTCACGAACAGCGCTGCCGAAAGTCCTAGAATATTCTGAAGAATCGTAGAACCGAAGCCATAGAGCAGGGTGTTGCGGAAGGCAGTTCCGAGATTTTTGTCGGTCAGCATGCTCAGATAATTTTGGATGCCGACGAAGCTTGTCTTCGGGGAGTAACCGTTCCACTTCAAAAAGGAAAGGCGGAATCCGTTGGCAAGCGGAAAAACCAGAAATGTCAGCATTATGATCAATGCCGGAAGATAAAACAGATTCATACTGTTTTTCCTGAACCATTTTTTCATCAAGATGCCTCCTGTGTTGTTCTTTTTTTCGTAGTATACAGCAGCCCACGCTGCCGAAAAAGTATAAAATTCAGCTATTTTCATTCAATACGGTTCGAT
>CDZR01052740.1_pt1 | contig 13005 bp, 10 predicted proteins | sample 554781 | NCBI WGS metagenome assembly CDZR01 (sample SAMEA3182065, study PRJEB8094) | gut metagenome | biome: human; feature: gut; material: Stool; isolation source: human stools | place: Canada | collected 2013-01-28
CCGGGCCGATCTCCCAGCCGTACATGATGCTCATCAGCAGCGCGCCCAGAGGCATCAGGATGCCCTCGGCGATGCAGTCGAAGAAGTCCAGCCAGTCGGCACTCCAGGTGGGGAGCTTTTCCATGGTGCCGCGCATGCCCAGGATATCAGCGGGAGAGATGCCGGCGCTGCCCAGGGAGTCCAGGCACACGATGACGCACAGGATACCGGCGGCAATACCGGCCAGCACGGAGTAAGGCTTCCGCTTGTCGCCCTTGCCCCGGTCCCGGGCACGGTCCACATAGTGGGCCACCACGGCCTCCAGCAGGGAAATGGAGGAGGAGACGGCGGCAAATACCACCAGCAGATAAAACAGAATGCCGAAAACGGGACCTGCGCCGCCCATGCGGTCGAACACGTTCTGCATGGTGACGAACAGCAGGGATGGGCCGCCCAGATTGCCGGTGGGGTCCAGGGCGAAACGGCCGGGGATCACGCACAGACCGGCCATCAGGGCCACCAGGGTATCCATCACCACGATGATGATGGCGTTTTTCTGAAGATTCTCCTTCTTATCCAGATAGGAGCCGTAGGTGATCATGGCCGCCATGCCCAGGGACAGGGAGAAGAACATCTGGCCGCCTGCTGTGGATACTACAGAGAAGAAGTTAGGCGCTTCCTTGATGACGCCGTTGGCCAGAGCCCAGCCGGGGACGAACATATACTTCAGGCCTTCCACTGCGCCGTCCAGGGTGCAGGAGCGGATGATGCAGATCACCAGCATTACGAACAGGGCAGGCATGCCCACGGAGCAGACCTTTTCAATGCCGCCGCCGACGCCGCCCATCACGATGACCATGGTGATGGCCACGAAGATCAGACCGTAGATCACGCACTCGCCCTGGTTGGCCATCAGGGCGTCAAACACGCCTGCGCCGTCCAGGGTGCCGGTGCCGAAGCCGGCATGGAACAGATTGCCCACATTCAGGGTCACATACTTCAGACAGTAGCCGCCCAGGGCGCAGTAGAAGCCCAGAATCAGGAAGGCAGACAGCACGCCCAGCCAGCCCAGCCACTTGAACTTCCTGGACAGAATTTTGTATGCGCCGATGGCGCCCCGGCCGGTCTTGCGGCCCAGGGCCAGCTCGCCCATCATGACGATGAAGCCGCAGCAGGCAGCCAGGATCAGATAGATGATCAGGAACGTGAAGCCGCCGTTGGCGCCCATCTTGTTGGGAAAGCCCCAGATGTTGCCCAGGCCGACGGCTGAGCCGATGGCCGCCATGAGAAATCCGAAATTGGATCCAAAGCCTTTTCTTTCTTCCATTGTTTTCTCTCCTTACTCATATGGATGTCCCCCTTATGTCCGGTAAAGGGGACTATGGTCACTTTACCATGTGTGTTTTCCCCTGTAAAGCGATACAGTCTCTCCTTAACGCCGTATTGTCACGCATCACGCTTTCTTTAATCGATTTCTTACGCCTCCCCCCTCCTCTCCGGGTCGTTCTGTTTCGCAGCAGGCAATTTTACAGTCCCATTTTATGCGGCTTTTTGTGAATTATGTCACAAAAGAAAGCCGCATTCCGTCGGACCTATGGACATTCATACGGCGCGGCAAGGCGTTTATACAAAATGACCAGCAGCTTTCCGGTCCGAATTGGTTCGCGGGGGAAATATTTTCGCGAGAAGAAAAAATCACCGCTATGCCGTCCTCTCCGGCACCGATCCGCCGCATTTTACGCAGACTTTACAAAACGCGTCTTTTCCCCTTTACATCCGCTCCGTATGCTATGAGCTGTACCAAGGAAATTCCAAAACGCGAATCGAAAGGAGATTCTGAAAAAATGAAAAAGTTTCTTTCCATCGCCCTGTGCATCGTCATGGCACTGGGCATCCTGGCCGGCTGCGGCCAGAAGGGCAATGACACCCCTGAGAACAACGACAACAACACCGCTCTCTCCGGCACCGTGTCCACCAACGGTTCCACCTCTATGGACAAGGTCATCGGCGCGCTGAAGGAGCAGTTCACCGCCGACAATCCCGGCGTCACCGTCACCTATGACCCCACCGGCTCCGGCGCAGGCATCGAGGCCGTGAAGAACGGCTCCACCGACATCGGCCTGGCCTCCCGGGCCCTGAAGGACCAGGAGAAGTCCGCCGGCCTGAAGGAGACCACCGTGGCCCTGGACGGCATCGCCATCATCGTCAACGCCGACAGTAAGGTCGCGGACCTGACCGCTCAGCAGATCGCCGACATCTTCACCGGCAAGATCACCGACTGGAGCGAAGTGGGCGGCGACCCCGGCGCCATCTCCTGCATCGGCCGTGAGTCCGGCAGCGGCACCCGGGACGGCTTTGAGTCCATCACCGACACCAAGGACTCCTGCAAGCTGGACCAGGAGCTGACCTCCACCGGCGGCGTCATTGAGGCTGTTGCCGGCAACCCCAACGCCATTGGCTATGCCTCCCTGTCCGCCGTGGAAGGCAAGGCCGCCGTCAAGGCTCTGACCGTGAACGGTGTGGCCTGCACCGAAGCCACCGTCCTGGATGGCAGCTACCAGATCCAGCGCCCCTTCGTGCTGGTGACCAAGGAAGGCGTTACTCTCTCCGCCGCTGCCCAGGCTTTCTTTGACTTCGCCACCTCTGCCGCCGCTTCCGACCTCATCAAGAACGCCGGTGCGGTGCCCGTGGCCAAGTAACCACCCCGGGAAGCCTCCCCTGACCCGAATCCCGGGCCAGGGGCATTTCCCGTTCCGGACAAGAAAGGAACCGACTATGCGTTCAAAGAATACAGGGGCCCGTAAGGCCCTGGAAAATGTGATCCACCTGGTGTTCCTGCTGTGCGGCATCGTGGCCGTGGGCTTTGTGCTGGTCATCAGCGTGTACCTGATCCTCTCGGGCCTGCCCGCCATCCGCCAGATCGGCCTGTTCAGGTTTCTGTTCGGCCAGGTCTGGGACCCCACCAACACCACCACCGGCGCGGAATACGGCATTCTGCCCTTTATCCTCACCTCTGTTTACGGCACCGCCGGGGCCATGGTCATCGGCGTGCCCATCGGCCTGATGACGGCCATCTTCCTCTCCAAGCTGGCCCCGGCCCCGGTGGCCGCCGTGATCCGCACCGCCGTGCAGCTGCTGGCGGGTATCCCGTCGGTGGTATACGGCCTGGTGGGCATGATCGTGCTGGTGCCGCTGATCCGCACCACCTTCTCCCTGGGGTCCGGTGCCTGTCTGCTGGCGGCCATCCTGGTGCTGTCCATTATGGTGCTGCCCTCCATCATCAACGTGTCGGAGACGGCCCTGCGGGCGGTGCCCCGGGAATATGAGGAGGCCAGCCTGGCCCTGGGAGCCACCGCCGCCGAAACGTATTTCCGCGTCAGCCTTCACGCCGCCCGCAGCGGCGTGGCCACCGCCGTGGTGCTGGGCGTGGGCCGGGCCATCGGCGAGGCCATGGCCATCATCATGGTGGCAGGCAATGTGGCCAATATGCCGGGGCTGTTCCGGTCCGTCCGGTTCCTCACCACCGGCATCATCTCCGGCATGTCCTATGCCCCGGTGGGCAGCCTGTATCAGCAGGCCCTGTTCTCCATCGGCCTGGTGCTGTTTCTGTTCATTATGCTCATCAACGTATTTCTCAACGTGTTCATCAAAAAAAGGAAGGAGGACTGACCCATGGAGGAAAAGCTGTCGCCCCGCCGCCGTCTGTATGACAGAGGGCTGCGGTTCCTGGTATGGCTGTGCGCGGGGCTGACCTGCGCCCTGCTGCTGTTTCTCATCGGCTATATCTTTTATCGCGGAGTGCCGGGCATCACCTGGTCCCTGCTGACCAGCCAGACCAGCTATATCCAGAACACCGTGGGCATCCTGCCCAACATTCTGGATACCCTGTATATCATCGCGGTGGCCATGGTCATCGTTCTGCCCCTGGGAGTGGGGGCCGCCATTTACCTGACGGAATACGCGTCCAACCGCCGCCTGGTGTCCGTTATCGAGTTCGCCACCGAGACCCTGACGGGCATCCCCTCCATCATCTTCGGCCTGGTGGGCATGCTGCTGTTCGTCCAGCGGATGAACCTTCAGGCAGGCATCCTGGCCGGCGGCCTGACCCTGGTGGTGATGATCCTGCCCACCATCGTCCGCACCACCCAGGAGAGCCTGAAAACCGTGCCCCAGTCCTATCGGGAGGGGGCCCTGGGCCTGGGAGCCGGGAAATGGCACATGATCCGCACGGTGGTGCTGCCCGGAGCCGTGGACGGCATCGTCACCGGCTGCATCCTGGCTGTGGGCCGCATTGTGGGCGAAAGCGCCGCCCTGCTGTATACGGCGGGCTTCGGCCTGGAGCTGGTGGGCTTTGTCAAGGCTCTGCACACCTCCTCCGCCACCCTGACCGTGGCCCTGTACGTTTATGCCACCGAGGGCGGCGAGACGGCCCTGGCCTTCTCCATCGCCGCCATTCTGATGGTGCTGACCCTGCTGATCAACCTGTCCGCCTCCCTGGTGGGGCGGAAGCTGCGAAAGAAATGAGGCATTGCTATGGAACCCATTCTTGAGGCCAAGAGCCTGAATCTGTGGTACGGGCAGAACCACGCCCTCCACGACGTATCCGTCGCCATCCCGGAGCGGCAGATCACCGCCTTTATCGGTCCCTCCGGCTGCGGCAAATCCACGTTCCTGCGGACTCTGAACCGCATGAACGACCTGATCCCCTCCGTGAAGATCCAGGGGCAGGTGGACTTCCACGGAAAGAACATCTATGACGCCGGGGTGGACCCCACCCTGCTGCGCAAGCGCATCGGCATGGTGTTTCAGAAGGCCAACCCCTTCCCCATGAGCATTTATGACAACGTGGCCTATGGGCCCCGGACCCACGGCGTCCGCAGCCACGCCAAGCTGGACGACATTGTGGAGCGCTCCCTGCGCTCTGCTGCTATCTGGGACGAGGTGAAGGACCGGCTGAAGAAAAGCGCCATGGGCCTGTCCGGCGGCCAGCAGCAGCGCCTGTGCATCGCCCGGGCCCTGGCCGTGGAGCCGGAGGTGCTGCTGATGGACGAGGCCACCAGCGCCCTGGACCCCATCTCCACCTCCAAGATCGAGGACCTGGCCCTGGAGCTGAAGGAGCATTACACCGTGGTCATGGTCACCCACAACATGCAGCAGGCGGCCCGCATTTCCGACAATACGGCCTTTTTCCTGCTGGGTGAGCTGGTGGAGTTCGGCAAAACGGAGCAGCTGTTCTCCGACCCCACCGACAAGCGCACCGAGGACTACATCACCGGGAGGTTCGGATAATGAGAAGACAGTTTGACCAGCAGCTGGCGCTGCTGAACCGGGAGCTCATCGAGATGGGCGCCCTGTGCGAGGAGGTCATCGCCCTGGCCGCCAAGGCCCTGACGGAGGGAGACCCCGCCCTGGCCGCCCAGGTGGGCCCCCTGGACACGGAGATCGACCAGAAGGAGCGCACCATCGAGTCGCTGTGCCTGAAGCTGCTTTTGCAGCAGCAGCCGGTGGCCCGGGACCTGCGCCAGATCTCCGCCGCCCTGAAAATGATCACCGACATGGAGCGCATCGGCGACCAGGCCCAGGACATCGCCGAGATCGTCACCTTCCTGAAGGGCCGCACCGCCGAGCATGACGACATTCTCTGCCAGATGGCCCGGGCCACCATCTCTATGGTGACAGAAAGTGTTGACGCATACGTAAAACATGATACAATAAAGGCAGAGGGCGTTCTGGCTGCCGACGACACCGTGGACGCCTATTTCCGCCAGGTGAAGCAGGCCCTGATTTCCCGCATCGCCGCCGACCCCGCAGACGGGGAGTATGCCCTGGACCTGCTGATGATCGCCAAGTATTTCGAGCGCATCGGCGACCACGCCACCAACATTGCCGAGTGGGTGATCTTTTCCATCACCGGCCGGCATAAGGAGGGATAGACCATGATCTGGTGTGTGGAGGATGACTCCAGCATCCGCGATGTTGAGGTATATACACTGCGTTCCACCGGCTTCGAGGCCCGGGGCTTTGCCGACGGGACGGCCTTCTGGTCCGCCATCGGGACGGTCCAGGAGCTGCCGGAGCTGGTGGTGCTGGACGTAATGCTTCCGGGCGTGGACGGGGTGGAGCTGCTGCGCCGCCTGCGGGCCGCCCCGGCTACCCGCTCCATCCCCGTGGTCATGGCCACGGCCCGGGGGGCGGAATATGACAAGATCCAGGCCCTGGACCTGGGCGCGGACTACTATCTTACCAAGCCCTTCGGGGTCATGGAGCTGGTGTCCTGCGTCAAGGCCGTGCTGCGCCGGTGCGCCCGGCCCAGCCATGTGCTGCACCTGTCCGGCCTGACCCTGGACCAGGACGCCCACACCGTCTCCTGCGACGGGCAGCGGGTGCCCCTGACCTATAAGGAATACGAGCTGCTGCGGCTGTTTTTGTCCCATCCCGGCATGGCCTTCACCCGGGACCAGCTGATGGCCCAGGTGTGGGGCACCGACTATTACGGCGAGACCCGCACCGTGGACATGCACATCCGCACGCTGCGCCAGAAGCTGGGCCCCTACGGCAGTCTGATCCAGACCGTCCGCAATGTGGGCTACCGGCTGGAGGAACAAGGATGACCAAGAAAATATTCCGTTCGTTTATGCTGTCCGCCGTGGCCGTGCTGCTGGCGGGGGTGGTCATCGTCATGACCTGCCTGTACAGCTATTTTGCCTCCGTGCAGGAGTCCCAGCTCCAGGATCAGCTGCAATTGGCAGCCGCCGCCGTGGAGACGGAGGGCACGGATTACCTGAATAAGCTGAAAGGGCTGACGGCGGACCGCTACCGCCTGACCTGGATCGCCGCCGACGGCTCGGTACTGTGCGACACCAAGCGCGACGCCGAAAGCCTGGAGAACCACGGCGACCGCCTGGAGGTCCGGGAGGCCCTGCGCACCGGCTCCGGCAGCTCCACCCGCTATTCCAGCACCCTGCTGGAAAAGACCAGCTACTATGCTCAGCGTATGCCGGACGGCTCGGTGCTGCGCATTTCCGTCAGCCGGGCTACCGTGGGCATGCTGGTGCTGGGAATGCTGCCGGCCATTCTGCTGGCCGCCGCCGCAGCCCTGGTGCTGTCGGGCCTTCTGGCGGGCCGTCTGTCCCGCCGGATCACCGCCCCTCTGAATGCCCTGGATCTGGAGCACCCTCTGGAAAACGACACCTATGAGGAGCTGTCGCCTTTGCTGTGCCGCATCAATGTGCAGCGCCAGCAGATCGACCGGCAGCTGACGGACCTGCGCCGCCGGTCCGACGAGTTCCGCCAGATCACCTCCCACATGCAGGAGGGGCTGGTGCTGCTGAACGAAAGCGGCGCGGTGCTCAGCATCAACGCCGCCGCCTGCCGGGTGTTCGGCACCGGCGAGAGCTGCCTGGGCCAGGATTTCCTGACGGTGGACCGCGGCCGCGACGTCAGCGACGCGCTGGCGTCCGCCATGGACGCCGGTCACAGCGAGGTCCGTGTCCAGCGGCTGGGCCGCATTTATCAGTTTGACATCTCCCGCATCCAGTCCGGCCCCGACACTCTGGGGGCGGTGCTGCTGGCCTTTGACATCACCCAGCAGGAGACGGCGGAGCAGAGCCGCCGGGAGTTTACCGCCAACGTATCCCATGAGCTGAAAACGCCCCTTCAGGGCATCATCGGCAGCGCAGAGCTCATTGAAAACGGCCTGGTCAAGCAGGAGGACCTGCCCCGGTTCGTGGGGCACATCCGCCGGGAGGCACAGCGGCTGGTGGCCCTGATCGGCGACATCATCCGCCTGTCCCAGCTGGATGAGGGAGACCCCCTGCCCTGGGAGCGCGTGGACGTCTCGGCGCTGTGCCGGGATATCGCCGCCGATCTGCGGGACAAATCGGAAAAAAGCGGGACGGCCATCACCGTGGAGGGCCCGGAGATCCCGGTGGAGGGCGTGCGCCGTCTGCTGTATGAGACGGTGTATAACCTCTGCGACAATGCCATTCAGTATAACGTCCCCGGCGGCAGCGTCCGGGTCACCGTCACCGACCGGGGAGACAGCGCCGCCATTTCCGTGGCGGATACCGGCATCGGCATTGCGCCGGAGCACCAGAGCCGGGTGTTTGAGCGGTTTTACCGGGTGGATAAGAGCCACTCCAAAGCCTCCGGCGGCACAGGCCTGGGCCTGTCTATCGTGAAGCATGCCGTGGCCTATCACCACGGCACCCTGGACCTGGAGAGCCAGCCCGGCAAGGGCACCACCATTACCGTGACCATTCCCAAGAAAAAGCCCTGAAATAACCACAGCTTGGCCGGAAAGCGCAAACTTTCCGGCCAAGCTAAAAACGCTGTATAAGTGAGGAAATTTTATGCTGCTGACCGCCGATATCGGAAACACCAACATTGTTCTTGCCCTGCTGGACCACGGGGACCGGGTGGTATCCCAGCGCCGCATCCCCTCGGGAGAGATGCTGCCCCTTGCGGCCCACGAGGACGCCGTGAGGCAGGTGCTGGCGGGCCATGACGCCCCGGAGGGGGCCGTCATCGGCTCGGTGGTGCCCCGGCTGACGGAGGAAACGGCCCGGGCCATCCGAAGCGTTACGGGGCTGGAGGCCCTGGTGGTGGGTCCCACTACCCCGGCGGGGCTGGAGATCGCCATTGAGGAGCCGGAGGCCCTGGGGGTAGACCTGCTGGCGGCGGACGCCGCGGCAGCGGCGGAATATCCTCTGCCGGTGGTGGTGTTCGACTTCGGCACCGCCACCACCGTGACGGTGGTGGACCGGCAGCGCCGCTATCGGGGCGGCGTGATTCTGGCCGGGGTGAAGCTGAGCCTGCACGCCCTGTTCTCTGGCACGGCCCAGCTGCCGGACATTGCCCTGGAGCCGCCGGGAAAGGTCATCTGCTCCGTTACGGAGGACAGCCTTCAGGCCGGGGCCATTTACGGCGCCGCCGCCATGGCCGACGGCCTGCTGGAGCGCATGGAGGAGGAGCTGGGGCAGCCCTGTACTGCCGTGGCCACCGGGGGCCTGTCCGGGATCATTACCCCCTACTGCCGCCGGAGGATCCTGCACGACGACAGTCTGCTGCTGCGGGGGCTGGCGCTGATCTGGCGGAAAAACTGCGGAAATCGGTAAATTTTATCCTATAGGAGGGACCTTATGGACCAGCTGCGAAAGAAAAAAGGCTTTATCTGCGACATGGACGGCGTGATCTATCACGGCAACCGGCTGCTGCCGGGGGTGAAGGAATTTGTGGACTGGCTTTACCGGGAGGAGAAGAACTTCCTGTTTCTGACCAACTCCTCCGAGCGCAGCCCCAAGGAGCTGCAGCAGAAGCTGCGCCGCATGGGGCTGGACGTGGACGAGAGCCGCTTCTATACCAGCGCCCTGGCCACGGCACGGTTCGTCAGCAGTCAGGCCCCCGGGTGCAGCGCCTATGTCATCGGCGGGGCGGGGCTGATCATGGCCCTCCACGACGAGGGCATCACCATGAACGACGTGGACCCGGATTACGTCATCATCGGCGAGGGCAACAGCTATAACTACGAAAACATTCTGCGGGCGGTGCGGCTGGTGCTGAAGGGCGCCAAGCTCATCGGCACCAACAGTGACCTGACCGGCCCCTCGGAGGACGGCATCATTCCCGCCTGCCGGGCCATGATCGCCCCCATCGAAATGGCCACCGGCCAGAACGCCTACTTCGTGGGCAAGCCCAACCCCCTGATGATGCGCACGGGGCTGCGCATTCTGGGGGTCCACTCCGAGGACGCGGTGATGATCGGCGACCGGATGGACACGGATATGGTGGCCGGTATCGAGACCGGCCTGGACACGGTGCTGGTGCTCTCCGGCGTTACCCGGCGGGAGGACATTGCCAAATTCCCCTACCGCCCCCGGCTGGTGCTGGACGGCGTGGGGGATATCCCCGGGCCTGCGGCGGAATAACGCCCGGTAAAAATTGAACATTTTCCCGGAAAAGTTTCGTTTTAGGAGAAAAAACAGTTTACATGGGTTGACCGACTGTTGTATAATACAATAAAGTCGTTATCCGGCTGTTTTTTCGGAACAATTCAATGCAACAGGAGGAGATTCCCATGTCTTACAGAATTTTGGTCATCAACCCGGGCTCCACGTCCACCAAGATCGGCGTCTATGAGGACGAAACCCTGCTTTTTGACAAGACGCTGCGTCACAGCGCCGAGGAGATCGACAAATTTGATTCCATCCCCGCCCAGAAGGACTGGCGGCGCAAGCTGGTGATGCAGGCCCTGGATGACCAGGGCTTCGACGTTACGACCCTGTCCGCCGTTTCCGGCCGGGGCGGTCTGCTGGCCCCCATCCGCGGCGGCACCTACGCCGTCAGCGACCGGCTGGTCCGCGACTGCACCGTGGGCGTTCAGGGGCAGCATGCCTCCAACCTGGGCGGTCTGCTGGCCCGGGAGATCGGCGACCAGCTGGGCATCCCCTCTTACATTGTGGACCCCGTGGTGGTGGACGAGCTGTCCGACGTGGCCCGCTATGCCGGCCATCCCCTGTTCCATCGCACCAGCATCTTCCACGCTCTGAACCAGAAGGCCGTTGCCAAGCGCTATGCCAAGGAGCACGGCAGGAAGTATGAGGACCTGAACCTTATCGTCTGCCACATGGGCGGCGGCTGCTCCATCGGCGCCCACGTCCACGGCAGCGTGGTGGATACCCAGAACGCCCTGGACGGCGACGGCCCCTTCTCCCCTGAGCGGTCCGGCAGCCTGCCCACCGGTCAGCTGGTGAGCTTGTGCTTCAGCGGCAAGTACACCGCCGGTGAGGTCCGCAAGATGCTGGCCGGTCACGGCGGCTTGGTGGCCTATACCGGCTCCAACGATATGCGCGACCTGCTGAAGGCCGCCCACAACGGCGACAAGGAGATCGCCGGCGCTGTGGACGCCTTCCACTATCAGATCAGCAAGGAGATCGGCGCCATGGCCGTGGTCATGAAGGGCCAGGTGGACCAGATCATCCTCACCGGCGGCATTGCCTACGGCAAGGAGACTGTGGACGCCATCACCGATATGGTGGGCTGGATCGCCCCCATCACCGTGTATCCCGGCGAGGACGAGCTGCTGGCTCTGGCCCAGGGCGCTCTGCGCGTGCTTAACGGCGAGGAGCCTGCCCGGGTGTATTGATTTCCCCGGATCCCCTTGAAAGCGCAAAAAATTCCCGGTGCGGTGCACCGGGAATTTTTTTATGAGCAATGTCAGCAGAGCTTTGCGCCGGCGGGAATGGCGTCGTCCAGCAGCAGCAGGTGCAGCTTTTCCTCGCCCTTTTCCTTATGGACGGCAGAGATCAGCATGCCGCAGGAGGGGATGCCCATCATCTTCCGGGGGGGCAGGTTCAGGATGGCCACGGCAGTTTTGCCGATGAGCTGCTCCGGCTGGTAATAGTGCCGGATGCCGGATACGATGGTGCGGTCCGTGCCGCTGCCGTCGTCCAGGGTGAACTTCAGCAGCTTGTCGCTCTTCTTCACGGCCTCGCAGTTCTTGATCTTCACGGCCCGGAAATCGGACCGGCAGAAGGTGTCAAAGTCCACCTGCTCCTGGGTATAGGGCTCCAGCTCCAGGGCGGGCAGGGCTGCCTTGCGCTGGGCCTCCTGGATGGCGTTGAGCTCAGCCAGGGCCTTTTCAGCGTCGATGCGGGGGAACAGAGCCTCGCCCTTGCGGACGGTGACGTCCGGGCGCAGGCTGCCCCACACGTTGGCCTTTTCCCAGGTGCGGCAGCACGGGCAGGCTCCGATCTGGTCAAAGATCTTCTCCGCGCTGTCAGGGATGAAGGGGGTCAGCAGCACGGCGCAGATGCGGATGGTTTCCAGCAGGTTATACATAACCGTGGCCAGGCGGGCCCGGTTGGCGGGGTCCTTGGCCAGGGTCCAGGGGGCGTTCTCGTCGATATACTTGTTGGCCCGCTGGATGGTCTTGAACACCTGCTCCAGGGCGTTCTGGAACTGGAAGTGCTCCATCTCCGTCTCATAGCGGTCCCGCAGGGTGGAGGCCATCTGCTTCAGATCGTCGTCGGCGTCGCTGTTTTCCCGCTCGGTGGGCAGGGTGCCGCCGAAGTATTTCTCCACCATGGCGGTGGTGCGGCTGACCAGGTTGCCCAGGTCGTTGGCCAGGTCCATGTTGATGGTCTGGATCAGCAGCTCGTTGGAGAAGTTGCCGTCGGAGCCGAAGGGGAAGGTCCGCAGCAGGAAGAAGCGCAGAGCGTCCACGCCGAACTTCTCCGCCAGCACATAGGGGTCCACCACGTTGCCCTTGGACTTGGACATCTTGCCGCCGTCCATCACCAGCCAGCCGTGGCCGTAAACGTGCTTGGGCAGGGGCATTTCCATGCTCATGAGCATGGCGGGCCAGATAATGGAGTGGAACCGGACGATCTCCTTGCCCACAAAGTGGACGTCGGCGGGCCAATACTTGTCGTAGTCGTGATACCGGTCGTTCATAAAGCCCAGGGCGGTGGTGTAGTTGAACAGAGCGTCCACCCAGACGTATACCACATGGCCCGGGTCAAAGTCCACAGGAATGCCCCAGGAGAAGCTGGTGCGGCTGACGCACAGGTCCTCCAGGCCGGGCTTGATGAAGTTGTTGACCATCTCGTTGACCCGGGAGCGGGGCTGCAGGAAGTCGGTGTCCTCCAGCAGGTGCCGGACCCGGTCGGCATACTTGGACAGGCGGAAGAAATAGGCCTCCTCCTCGGCGTCCATGACCTCGCGGCCGCAGTCGGGGCACTTGCCGTCCACCAGCTGGCTCTCGGTCCAGAAGCTCTCGCAGGGCTTGCAGTATTTGCCCTTGTAGGTGCCCTTGTAGATGTCGCCCTTTTCGTACATCTTGCGGAAGATCTTCTGGATGGAGGCACAGTGGTAATCGTCGGTGGTGCGGATGAAGCGGTCGTTGGAGATGTTCATCAGCTTCCACAGGTCCAGGATGCCCTGGGGGCCCTCCACGATGTTGTCCAGGAACTCCTTGGGGGTCTTTCCGGCGGCTTTGGCCTTGTCCTCGATCTTCTGGCCGTGCTC
>CDZR01014272.1_pt1 | contig 12984 bp, 9 predicted proteins | sample 554781 | NCBI WGS metagenome assembly CDZR01 (sample SAMEA3182065, study PRJEB8094) | gut metagenome | biome: human; feature: gut; material: Stool; isolation source: human stools | place: Canada | collected 2013-01-28
GCCTCTGGACTCCGCAAGGGACTTCGTCCCTTGACCCTTTCGCGCGATGGAGTTGAGCGCGCTCTCATACTTCTTCCGCGTGTTGATTGAGGGTGACCAAGGGGCGCTGCCCTTGACCCTTTCGCACGATTGCGTTGAGCACACGCTCATACTTCTTCCGCGTGTTGATTGGAGCACGAAAAAGGCGGTTCGGTGTTTATGCCGAATCGCCCTTTTTCGTTGGATTTTGCGGATGGCGCAGTATCCCCTCATTCCGCCCGTGCCAGCTTTTCCGTCGCCGAATTTGCGTCGGGCTGGAAGAAAATATCCCGTCCTTCGTTGCTTTCGCGGATGAAATCCTGCAATGCCACATTCGTTTCATGCGCGAAATCGCCGTAAATCGCGAGTTTGAAGCCGTAATTCACGAATTTTTGCAGGATTTCGCCCGCAATGCCCGTCGAAAGCACGAAAAAATCCCCCATGATAGCTTCGCGGTTGAGGGCGATGCGCTTGCAGCCCGTCTCCGCGCGCACCGTCATCATCAGGTCGAGCGCGGACTGCACGTCCGTCATCAGCGGCTTTTCGCTGCGAATCAGCGCAATGGACACGCCGTCTTGGTTGACTTGCTGGATGTACATATTCTTACTCCTTGTGATGCAGGCGCTTGCAGATGCTTTCGCACGCCGCGCAGCCGCCTTCGCCGGTTTCGCGCAGGGACGTCGGCAGCGCGTCGCCAACTTCCTTCATCGCCAGAATCACCTCATCAGGCTCAATCGGGCAGCGAATGCCGCTGAGCGCCATGTCCGCCGCCGTAAACGCGATGCCGGACGCGCCCACGTTGCGGTACACGCAGGGCACTTCCACCAGCCCGCCGACGGGATCGCAGACCAGCCCCAGCAGGTTCATCAGCGCAAACGCCGCCGCGTCCGCGCACTGCTGCGGATTGCCGCCCTCCAGATACACCAGCGCCGCCGCCGCCATCGCCGCCGCCGAGCCGCATTCCGCCTGACAGCCGCCCTCCGCGCCGGAGATGCTCGCCTGCGTTGCAATCGCCTGACCGACCGCCGCCGCGACGAACAGCGCGTCCACCGCCTGTTCCTCCGTCGTGCCTTTTTCTTCCATCATTGCCAACACCGCGCCGGGCAGAATCCCGCACGCGCCCGCCGTCGGGGCAGCGACGATTTTGCCCATGCAGCCGTTGCACTCCGCCGTCGCCAGCGCGTACACTTCCGCCTTGCCCAGCAAATTCCCCGCCAGACACTTGCCCGCCTGCAGGCGCTTCATCATCAGCGCCGCCTGTCCGCCCGTCAGCCCGGTAACGCTGCGCAGGCGCTCATCCAGCCCCTGCTGCGCCGCCTCCTGCATCACGCGCAGGTGATGGCGCATTTTTTCGCGCACCGCCAGCGCGTCCAGCCCGGATTCCTCCGCCTGTTTTTCAATCGCGCACCGCGCAATCGACCCATGATGGCTCGCCATGCGCACCCATTCGTGCAGCGTGTAGTCCATCAGTCATCCCTCCTTTTGAGGAACGTGCAGCTCCTGATATCGGGGATTTGGCGGATGATGTCCAAGTCCGCCTGGGAGGGCGCGCCGTCAAGCTCCAGCACCATCATGGCGTCTCCGCCGAGTTTGCGGCGATAAACCTGCATGTTCGCGATATTGACGCGGTGGCGCGCCAAGGTCGACGTGACCGCCGCAATCGCGCCGGGCATGTCGATGTGGTGGATAATCATCGTGTCCGCCTTGCCGGTGAAATTGACGCTCAAGCCGTTGATGCGGTGGATTTCGATGTTGCCGCCGCCGACGGACGCTGCTTCGAGGGTCAGCGCCGTGCCGCGCTCCCCCGTGACGTGCAGCCGGACGGTGTTCGGGTGCGCCCCGCGGAGATTGACCTGCTCAAAGCGCACGTCCATGCCCTGTTGACGGGCGATTTCCAGCGAATCGCGCAGGCGGGGGTCGTCGACGTGCATACCCAGCAATCCGCCGACGATGGCGCGGTCTGTGCCATGCCCGCGGTATGTTTTGGCGAACGAGCCATGTAGCCCGACATCCGCCTTGACCACCCTTTCGCCCAGCAGCGAATACGCGGTCAGCCCAATGCGCGCCGCGCCCGCGGTATGGGAGCTGCTTGGCCCAATCATCACGGGACCTATCAGGTCGAACAAATCCATGCGTTCCACGCCTTTCCGGGAAAACGGTTTTTTCCGTCTTCTTGCTCTATTGTACCTGTTTTCTGCTGATTTTGCAATGGATTTTTGCAAGAAAAACGCCCGATTCGGCAGCAAGATTCGTGCCAAATCGGGTGTTTATGCTGATTTTTTGCATATTTTTGCGGTTTCAGGGGCAGACCGAACAGCCCACTAACTAAAAACCTTCCGGCAAAAGTCAATAAACATGGGAGTGCGCTCCGAAGGGGTCGAGGGGGCGATCGGAAAGCCCCCTCGTCGCCTCCGCAGAGGCGAAACCCCCTGCGAAGCAAGAACAATCAAGCCGGAAAAAATCATCCAATCCGCAAGCCGCGAAACCGCAAGTTTCCCGAAGCAGTCTTTACAAAGTCCCCCCCTGCGCCCGGATGGTCTGCGCAATCTCCTCGCAGCACTGTGCGCACAGCGCCGCGTCCTGCGCTTCCACCATCACGCGCACCAGCGGCTCCGTGCCGCTCTCGCGCACCAGCACGCGCCCCGTGTCGCCCAGCTTTTTCTCCGCCGCGCGAATCACTTCCTGCACCTTCGCGTCCGCCTGCGCCGCCTTCTTGTCCTTTACCCGCACGTTAATCAGCTTCTGCGGATAAATCGTCAGGTCAGAAGCCAATTGATGCAGCGTTTTCTTCGCCGCGCACATGACTTCCATCACCTTCAGGCTCGTCAGGATGCCGTCGCCGGTTGACGCGTACTTGCTGAAGATAATGTGCCCGGACTGCTCGCCGCCCAGACGGCAGTTGTTTTTCGTCATGTACTCGTAGACGTACTTGTCGCCCACGGCAGTCTTGGCGGATGCAATGCCGAGGTCATCCAGCGCGCGGAACAGCCCCAGATTGCTCATCACCGTCGCGACGACCGTGTTGCCCAGCAGCTCGCCCGTCTGCTTCATGTGCCGTCCGCAGATGAAGAGGATGTGGTCGCCGGTGATTTCCATGCCCGTTTCGTCCACGCACAGGCAGCGGTCCGCGTCGCCGTCGAAGGCAAAGCCCACGTCGCAGTGGTTTTCGACGACGAACTTCTGCAAACCCTCGATATGCGTCGAACCCGCGTCGCGGTTGATGTTCAGCCCGTTCGGTTCGGCGTTGATGACCAGCGTCGTCGCCCCCAGCGCGTCAAAAACCGCCTTGGCGATGTTCCAGCTGGAACCGTTGGCGCAGTCCAGCGCAATCCGCCGCCCACGGAAGGAGTACAGCCCCAGCGAAATCAGGTAGCCGACATAGCGGTTGCGGCCGGACACATCGTCCACCGTGCAGCCGATCTGCTCCTGATGCGCGAAGGGAATTTCGTCCCACGTCTGCCCGAAGCATTCCAAATGCCCATCCAGATAGGCTTCGACGAGGGCAATCGTGTCCTCATCCATCTTTTCGCCCTGCCCGTTGATGAGCTTGATGCCGTTGTCGTAGTACGGGTTATGGCTGGCGGAAATCATGATGCCGCAGTCAAAGCCATCGAGCCGCGCGACGAACGCGACGGACGGGGTCGTCGTGACATGGAGGAGGTACGCATCCGCGCCGGACGCGGTCAGCCCGCCGACGAGCGAATACTCAAACATATAGCTGGAACGGCGGGTATCCTTGCCGATGACGATGCGCGGGCGGGTGTGGTCGCCATTGCGGCGCTTGCACTCGCCGTAGTACCAGCCGAGAAAGCGTCCCACCCGGTAGGCATGGTCAGCGGTCAGCTCCTTGTTCGCTTCTCCGCGGAATCCGTCCGTTCCGAAATACTTGCCCATAATGGTCGTCTCCTTCGCTTTCGCGTTGATTTTTGGGTGATAAGCATTGTTGACTGTTCTAACCAAATGGTCTATTGTGCAGCTTCCAGAGGGCATGAAAACAGACGAAGTCTGCGGTCGCCCTCTGGACTCCTTCGGCTTCGCACGCCCATGTTTCTTGATTTATATTGAAAGTGGTTATAGTTTGTGTGCCTTTTGTCCACCAACTAAACAGCTTTCGGAAAAAGTCAATAAACAGGAGTGCGCACCGAAGGGGTCGAGGGGGCGATCGGAAAGCCCCCTCGTCGCCTCCGCAGAGGCGAAACCCCTGCGCCACAAAAACGCACAATGATGTAAAAATGCGCATAGAGGGTCAGGGGGACACACAAATCCCCCTTTTATTTCGCGTCATACCCCAGCGTGCGCAAATCCGACGCACGGTTGCGCCAGTCGGGACGCACCTTCACCCACAGCTTCAAATTCACATGCAGCCCCAGCAGCTTCTCGATATCCTCGCGCGCCTCCGAGCCGATGGTTTGCAGCATTGCGCCATGCTTGCCGATGATGATGCCCTTGTGCGCGTCGCGTTCGCAGTAAATCGTCGCGTTGATTTCCATGAAGTTGTCGTTCATCTTCTCCATGCCCATCATTTCCACGCCGATGCCGTGCGGCACTTCGTCGCGCAAATGCTGGAGCGCCTTCTCGCGAATCAGCTCCGCGCAAATCAGCCGCTCCGGCTGGTCGGTCATCATGTCGTCCGGGAAATACTTCGGGCCTTCCGGCAGGTGCGTGGCAAGCTGCTTCGTCAGGTCATCCAGCCCGTCGCCGGTTTTTGCGCTGATGGGGATAATCGCGTCATAGCCGAGGTCAGCGAAGGACGCAATCAGCCCCAGCAGCTTTTCCGGCGGCAGCAGGTCAATCTTGTTGATTGCCAGCACCTTCGGCACTTTCTTGCCCGCCATATCACGGACGATGGCGCGGTCGTGTTCGCCCACCTGCGTCGCGTCCACCAGCACCAGCACGCCATCCATGCCGTCCATCGCGTCCTTGACGGACTGCATCATGCTTTCGCCCAGCTTCGTGCGGGGCGTGTGGATGCCGGGGGTGTCGAGGAACACAATCTGCCAGTCAGGGCGCGTCATCACGCCCATGATGCGGTTGCGCGTCGTCTGCGGGCGGCTGGAGACAATCGCAATCTTCTCGCCGACCATCGCGTTCATCAAGGTGGATTTGCCCACATTCGGGCGACCCACAATGGTAATAAATCCAGAATGGAATTTCGTATTTTCGCTCATTTATATTTACTCCTGTTTACTCCTTCGTTGTCAGCTGCTGCGGGCCGAAGCCGTGCGGCAGCAGTTCCGGCAGGGTCGCGCTTTCCGTGCCGCCCTGCCACGTCACCAGCACGCGGATATTCGGTGCAAATTCGTTGAGTACCTGCCGGCACGCACCGCAGGGCCACGGGGCGGCGTCGCGCGAGGCAATCGCAATCGCGGTGAATTCCCGCGCGCCCTCGCTGACCGCCTTGAACATCGCCGTGCGCTCGGCGCAGTTCGTCAAGCCGAACGACGCGTTCTCGATGTTGCAGCCCTGAAACACGCGGCCATCCGCGCACAGCAGCGCTGCGCCGACCGGATAGCCGGAATAGGGTGAATAGCTCCGCAGCATCGCCTGCCGCGCCATTTCCAGCAGCGTCTCATCGGAAACGTCGGTCTGCGTTTCGCCATCGCGCGTCATGCCGATGGCGGACAGAATCTTCTCTTCCATCGCCCGCATCTTCTTTTTGTCTTCATCCTCAATGTGGTCATAGCCCATCAGGTGGCACAGACCGTGGACGGTCAAATACGCCGCCTCCCGCTCCGGGGAATGCCCATACTCCGCCGCCTGTGCCAGCACATGCGGCATGGAGATAATGAGATCGCCGAGCATACAGGCATCCACCTCGTCATCCAGCTCGCGCGCAAGCAGCTTGTCGCACTGCCCCGCCGTTTTGCCTGCTGGATAATTCACCGTCGGGAAGGACAGCACGTCCGTCGCGCGGTCAACGCCGCGGTACTCGCGGTTGATTTCGTGAATCGCGTCGTCGCCGCAAATGCGGATGTTCACCGCGCAGGGACGCGAAACGCCTTCCATCCACAGGGCGCAGTCCGCCGCCGTCTGCATCAGGGACAAATAGCGCGGGTCAACCTGCGTGTCAATCTGCCAAAGCAGCTTCATGTGTTTTCCTCGCTTTCCTCCACCGGCGCGGCGGGCTTTTCCGGCACATCCGGCTTTTCCGCCTTCGCTTCTGGCTTCACTTCGGGTGTTTTTTCCACTTCCGCCTGTTTCTCCGCCTTCGCTTCTGGCTTCACTTCGGGTGTTTTTTCCGCTTCCGCCTGTTTCTCCGCCTGCATCTGCTTCGTTTCCTTCTCCGCTTCCTTTTCCGCCTTGACGAGCGGGCGCGCGGGGACGTTGACCGTCGGGTACTCAATGCGCTCGTGGAACACGCCATTCAAGACCTTGCAGAACGCTTCGCAAATCGCGTCAATATCGCGCAAGGTCAGCGGCGAATTGCTGAGCTGTCCGTCCTCCAGCTTGCCGCGGACAAGGCGCTCGATGAACTGCTCAATCGCCTTGGGCGTGGGGTCAGGGATGGAGCGCACCGCCGCCTCGATGGTGTCCGCCAGCATGACGATGGCGCTCTCCTTCGTCGTCGGGCGCTGACCGTCATAGCGGAAATCAGCAATATCAACCGGCTTGCCGTCCGCCATCTGCAAGGCTTTGTGGTAGAAGTACATCACGGGGGTGTCGCCGTGATGCTCCATGATAATCGTCTGGATTTCAGGCGGCAGGTGGTATTTCTGCGCCAGCGCCAGACCATCGCGGGTATGCGCCGTAACAATCGCGGCGGATACATACGGGTCGGTTCGGTCGTGCGGGTTATCGCCCATCTGGTTTTCCTTGAAGTACAGCGGGCGCTTGAGTTTCCCGATGTCATGGAAATACGCGCCCGTGCGCGCCAGCAGCGGGTTCGCGCCGATTTTTTCCGCCGCCGCTTCCGCCAGATTCGCCACCACAATCGCGTGGTGATATGTGCCGGGCGCTTCCAGCAGCAGACGGCGCAGCAGCGGCTGATTCGGGTTCGCCAGTTCAAGGAGCTTCGCGGGCGTGGCGAGGTTGAACGCCGCCTCGAACACAGGCTGGAAGCCGACAGAAATCAGGCCGCTCAAAATGCCGCCCGCCATCGACCACATGGCGTTGGTCATCATGCCGGATATATTGTTGGAGGTCATCAGGCTCATGGCGAGGATAACGACCATATTCACCACCGCGACAATCACGCCCGCAATCACCATGCGGACACGCTGCGGCTTATCCTTCAAGTACTGCACGGCGACGATGCCGGAGACGACGCCCGTGAGTATCAAATGCACCATTTCCGCCGAGTAGGCGTTGGAGCTGCCCGCGCTAAGCCCCGCCGCAATCAGCGCCATGGTGAACGTGGCGGAAATGCCGACGCGCGCACTCAGCAGCGTAGTCAGCAGCATCGCCGCCATCACGACCGGGGCAAGGTAGACATCCAGCAGCTTGACGGCAATCACGCACAGTCCTTCGCACAGCACCAGCACCACCATGATGACGCTGGAGCGGCGCACGTCCCTCAAAACCTCCGGCGCAAGGATAACGAGCATCAAAATCAGCACCGACATGGAAATCGCGATGAGCAGCAGCGCGCCGAGGTAGATGTCATAATCATACGACGCGGTATCCAGCAGCCCCAGCGCCTCCAGCATGGCGAGCTGATTCGCCTGCACGCGCTCGCCCTCGCGGATGATGTTCTGCCCTTGCAGGTACACCACCGGCTCCACCTGCGCGGCGGCGTTCTCCTGCGCCTGCGCGGTCAATTCCTGATCGATAACCATGTTCGGGCGGATGCAGTGGTTGAGCACGACGGGCACAATGTTCTGCATCAGCGACGTTTCGACGCGGTAGCCCGCAATCTGTTTAATCGCCGCGATGGACTGGCTGACCTGCCCTTCGCGGATGGTGGTGTTCAGCGCGCTTTCCACGGCGAGGCGCACCGTCACCGCCATGGTGTCGAAATTCTCCGTGCTGGCGCGCATGAGGACAGTCGCCTGATAGCGCGTGAGCGACACGGCTTCCACCTGCTGGAGGGCGTAGTCGATTTCCTCCGCGCTGAAGGTCGCCGCGAGGTTTGTTTCCGTCGCGGTTTCGCCGTCCTGCACGCGCAGGGTCAGCCCGTACTGCTGCACAATGCGCAGCTGGCGGAACGTCTCGTCGAGGTCGCTCAGTACGCTTTCGGTCACGCCCTCCTGAAAGTGGTAGGTCGCTTCCACACGGACGGAGGCTTCGCGGCGGCGGCTTTCGGTCGTCACCGTGTCCTCCACGTCCTTCGTGGCGGTAATCGTCTGGTGCGAAATCGCGCCGACGCTCAGGCTGTAGCGCTGCGGTGCGCACGCCGCGGCAAACAAGACCAGCAGCACCAGCGTGCCGACGGCGTAAATGAGCGCGCATTTCGCGCCCGCGCCGTGCAGCCAAGTGGTGAAGCGGCGCAAAATCGGGCGGTGGTTCTGCTTGTTTTCGCGTTTACGCATGTAGTTATCACTCCTTCTGCACCGGAGGGGGCGGATTTACGGGCGCTGCCCTTCCGCTTCCCGATGGTAGTAGGCGTCATACGCCTTGACAATCGTCTGCACCAGCTCGTGGCGGACGACGTCCTTGTGCGTCAGGTGCACCATGCCGATTTCCGGAATGTCCTTCAAAATTTCGATTGCTTCCGCCAAGCCGGATTTCTTCCCGTAAGGCAAGTCCGTCTGGGTGATGTCGCCGGTAACGACGACTTTGCTGTGGAAGCCCAGACGCGTCAGGAACATCTTCATCTGTTCAGAAGTCGTGTTCTGCGCCTCGTCCAGAATGATGAAGGAATCCGACAGCGTGCGGCCGCGCATGTACGCCAGCGGGGCAACCTCCACCACGCCGCGCTCCAGCAGCTTCTGGTAGCTGTCCACGCCTATGAAGTCGTACAGCGCGTCGTAGAGCGGGCGCAGATACGGGTCAACCTTCTGCGTCAGGTCGCCGGGCAGGAAGCCCAGCTTCTCCCCCGCCTCCACCGCCGGGCGTGTGAGCACAATGCGCTCAATCTCCTTGTTTTTCAGCGCCACGACAGCCAGCGCCATTGCCAGATACGTCTTGCCCGTACCTGCCGGGCCGACGGCGAACGTGAGGTCATGGTCGCGGATGGCCTGCACATACTCCTGCTGCCCCAGCGTCTTGCAGCGAATCTGCTTGCCGCGGTGGGTGATGGCGACGACGGAGCGCAGAATCTCGTCGATGCGATCCACATCGCCCTCGCGCGCCAGGGCGATGGCGTAGCGGATGCGCGTGCGGTCAACCAGATCGCCGCGGCGGATCATTTCCAGCAGCTTCAGGATGACGCTTTCCGCCAGCGCCGCATCCTCCGCTTCGCCCGTGAGGAACAGCTCCGAGCCGCGCAGGGAGACAGCGACTCCGCACTCCTGCTCCACCAGCGCAACATTCTGGTCGTTCAGCCCGAACAGGGACATATAGGCATCCATCGAATCCAGCGTCAGGGGAATCTTTCTCGTTTCAGTCAAAAACGATGTCCTTCTTTCCATTTGAAACGGCGACAATCAAGTTCATACTAATTCGATTCCAAAACATGGCATCGAGCATAGCAGATTTTTCGTTCCGGCAAAGATGAGTGAAGCGAGGCGTACTGGAGGTACGCGCGAGCGGAACGAAGCAAAGCCGGGGCGGAAAAGATGCTGGGCGAATGCCATGTTTTAGATGAGAATTAGTATCACTTATCTGGCGCGCCGCTGGGTATCTGCTCGGCAATATCCACAAGCCTTTCGCCCGTTGCCACTGCCAACAGTACCTCATGATCTATCATACTACAATTTACCCACTTGTCAACCAAAGATTCGTTTGTACCGATGATTTCGCGCAGTTTTCGCAAAGCAGCTATGCTTGCTTCGGCAGTTATTTCCTCATTTGCCCGATTTTGCTTCGTAATTTCACATTCATACCGCTTTTCCCACACGCAGGTGAGCGGCAGGAAGAAGCCGCCCAGCGGGAGCGTGCGCCGGGACACATCCGCCTGATGGAACGCGCTCTCCGGCTCATGCCACAGGGCGAACCACGGGCTGACGACCGACACGCTTTCCTCCGTGCGCCCGGAATACGATGTGTGCAGCTCCGCCAAGTCCATGCGAACCGCTGCCGCGTCCCACACGCGCGCCATCACCACCCCGCGCGCTGATACCGCCCGCACGCCGCTGCCCGTGCGTTCCTCGCCGCGGATGAGGATTTGCCCCTTGCGCACCACGTCGCCGGGCTGAACAAGCGCCGTGCCCGCCTTCGTGCGGATGCTATCGACGATGCCGTCCCGCGCGGCGACCACGTCCCCCGCGCCCGTCTCGGACAAGGGCGTTCCCGCCGGCACGCCGTCCACCACGCGAATCAGCAGCGTCATCCCCCGCCAGCCGCACTCCACCCACGCCGTTTCCGGGTAGCGCCATTCCAGCAGGTCACGCAGCTGACCCGGATGAACGTCGCTTTTTCGCATCGGCGGGGTAATGCCCAGCGCCTGCAGGTATTCGGGCAAATCCGCGGCGTAAATCCCGGCGTTTTCAATCTCCACGCGCCACATCACCTGCGACGCGCCGATGAGCGCGCCAATGCCCAGCATCAGCGCGGAAAGCAGCGCCAGCCGATGGCGAATCCACGTCATCAGCCGACCCGTCCCCTGCCGATTGCCCACCGAGAAGCGCCAGCCGCCGTTTTCCGCCATCATCCGCAGCGGCGGCACGTCATCCTCGCGGACGAAGGCATTGAGATGCTTGCCGCGGATGCGCACACCCGTCAGCAGCAGCCCCATTTCCCCCGCGCGGCGCAAAAACCGCGGCAGATTGACCCCCTCCACCGCGACGGCGATAAGCCACGGCCGCCCGCTCATGTTCCGCCTCCCAGCACGCTGATGGCGTCAATTCGCCCGGTCACAATCGCGTCTGATGATGAATAGCGCAGGAAGCGCAGGTTCTCCCCGCTAATGCGCAGCGTGCCCTCCTTCGTGCGGAAGAGCGTCTCCTCCGCCGTGTACCCCAGCAGCCCCTGATGCTGCTCCACCCACGCGCGGCCGCGCCCCGTCAGCGTCACCTTGAACGCGCCGCCCGTCACCTCCGACGGGAAAAACGGCTCCTTCTCCATGATGCACAGCCCCCTTTCTCATCGAATTTTTATGTTCCAGCGCCCGAAAATAGCCATCCGCCCGAAAAAACCTGTTTACGTTTTCCGTTTTTGATGGTATAATGGTGTGTACGGCGCGAAAAACGTGCCGGGAAATGGAGAGTATGCGATGGCGCAGCTGAACGATTTGGGCATTGACCTTGGAACCTCCAATGTATTGATTTACCAGCAGGGCAAGGGGCTTGTGCTCCGCAGACCGGCGGTAGTCGCCATTGAGCGCTCCACCAAGAAGGTGCTGGCCATCGGGGACGACGCCCAGCGCATGGTCGGCCGCACGCCCAGCAATATCATGGCGATTCGCCCGCTGAAGCAGGGCACCGTCGCGGATTTTGAGCTGACGAACACCATGCTCCGCTTCTTCTTGAACGGTGTGCTGTCCAAGCGCCTGTTCGCCGGGCCGCGCGTCGTCATGAGCGTCCCTTCCGGCGTGACCGAGACGGAGAAGCACTCCCTCATCAACATCCTGCTGGACGCGGGCGTGAAGCGTACCTATCTGCTTGATCGTCCGCTCGCGGCGGCGCTGGGCGTCGGCATGGATTTGCGCCAGCGCTACGGCCGCATGATTGTAGACATGGGCGCGGGCATCACTGACATTGCCGTTATTTCCGAGGGCGAAATCGTCCAGTCCTCCAGCGTCTATTACGCCGGCGACTATTTCGACGACGCGATTGTCCGCTACATCCGCAAGAAGTACTCTCTGCTGATTGGCGAGCGCACTGCCGAGCAGATTAAAATCAACATCGGCACGGCGATGAAGCCCGAAACCGACGAAGCGAACCTTGCCATGCCCGTCGTCGGCCGCAACCAGCTCTCCGGCCTGCCCCGCACGCAGGAGATTCACGCCGCTGAAATCTACGAGGCGCTGAAAGACCCCGTCGCCGCCCTCATCGGCAGCATTCAGGACGTGCTGGTGCGCACACCCCCGCAGCTGGCGTCCGACATTTTTGATGACGGCATCGTCTTAAGCGGCGGCGCTGCGGGACTGGCGCGCCTGCCCGAAGCGATTTACACCGCCCTGCACATCCCCTGCGGCGTCGCCGACGACCCGCAGACCAGCGTTGTTCTCGGCTGCGGCATTGCCGTGGAAGACCCCGGCGCCTACGCCTCCCTGCTCGACGACGGCCGCAAGGGTTTCAAGCGCCTGTAAGCAATTGTATACAGAAAGCACCCCGTGTTTTTTCCGGAAGCGGAAAGGCACGGGGCTTTTTGTTTTGGGAAATTTTCGTCATTCTCTGCAACGATAAAAGTCAAGCATGAAGTAGTGCGAAGCCGAAGGGGTCGAGGGGGCGACCGCAGACGTTCGTCTGTTTACATTGCCCCCTCGTCGCTCCCGCAGGAGCGAAATCCCCTGCGCAACAAAAAAATGCAGTTGGTTTTCCCTCCAAAATCAAATGAAATCAAGCGAAATCAAATGAAATCAAATTTCCTTGACGAACATCCATTCCCCGTACTACAATATCACTGTCGCAATAGCGGCGAATAAAATCCGAAAGGAATGACCCAAATGTGCAATGTAAACTACTTGATTGAAATCCGCCGTTTCAACACATTCGCCGCGCGAACCCGCCTCCCCGCCAGCGCCCAGCTGCTGTGGTACAAGCTGATTGAAATCATGAACCAGCACGCCCGCGGCGGCGACTGGTGCGACGGCTTCCTCCGCATCGACAACCCGTACCTGCTCGCCTACTTTCCCATGAGCGCCACCGCCCTCGCCGACGCTCGACGCACACTCTGCGAAGCTGGGCTTTTGGAGTACATTCCCGGCGAAAAGAAGCGCACGCCGCCCGCGTACCGCCTGCATTACTTCTCCGTTTGCGACGGAAA
>CDZR01024765.1_pt1 | contig 12973 bp, 10 predicted proteins | sample 554781 | NCBI WGS metagenome assembly CDZR01 (sample SAMEA3182065, study PRJEB8094) | gut metagenome | biome: human; feature: gut; material: Stool; isolation source: human stools | place: Canada | collected 2013-01-28
GTACAGGACTCGAACCTGTGACCCCATGCACGTCAAGCATGTGCTCATACCAGCTGAGCTAACTGTCCATCAGCGGGGTTATTATACTCAATCCCGCTGCATTTGTCAAGTATTATTTTTCAGATACCACGCAATCAGCAGATCGGCGGCTTCGCCGTAGCTTTGGACTCCGGACTCTTCGGAGAAGGCCTTCAGATAGGTGTCGTTGACCTTCTGGGCTGCGTCCTGCACTTTGCCCTCGTATTGGGCGTAATGCTCATTCGCGGCGCGGATGTCGGCGATGACGCCGTCTGACAGCGTGCTCCAGATCTGGCTGGCGGCGGTTTTATCGACCTTTGACAGCGCGTTGTGGCAATAAATATACGCACCAAACGCGCCGGAGTAGCGGAAATCGTCGCTTTCCGAGGCCATGCAGGCCAGATAGGCGCAGAAATTCGCGTCGTCCTCGGCGGTGACGGCCTGCCGGTGGGCCAGTTCGTGGCACATGGTGAAGGGAATCCATGCGGTGTAGGTGTCCGGGTTGACGCAGGCTTCGGCTGTGAAGCAGATAAAAATGCCCGTCGTGCCGGTCTGGCTGAACAGCCGCCAGGAGGCCAGCGGCTTTACAGGGCCCAGCCCGTCTGTGAACTGGTCATACTGCCGCGCAAGTGCCGTGTAGCCGTCGGGGGCCTGCTTGGAAAGTGTGGAAAACGCCGGATAGACAGTCAGATTTTCCACGTTTCGTTCGACTTTTTCTGCATATTCGTTTGCCTGCGCAGCGTAATAGGCTGTTGCGGCAATCAGTTCCTGCTTGGAATATTCGCGCACATCGAGCCCAAGAGATTTATCTACCGACGGGCCAAAATGCCCGAGGCCCCAGATGGCAACGAACAGAAATACGCCCGTGCTGAGTCCCAGCAGAACGCCGGACAGCCAGCGCAGCAGGCTCCGGCGCCCCGTGAACACGCGGATAAGCGTATAAAAAAACCACAGCGCCAGCAAAACGGTCAGCACTTCCCACAGCGCGATGGGCACCAGACTAGATACCGACGCGATTGCCGACAGGATGCTCTTGGAGAGAGCAGGGTAGAACGAGAAGACCACGTTCGGTGCGGCCTTTGCAAACGCGACCATCAGGCCCGTCAGGACGAGAAGGATCGCAGATGAGATGACTCTTCCGATTGCTTTCAAGATGAAGATATCCTTTCCGGAAAAATAACTTCCTGCATTATACCACATCTGCGAAAAAAACAAAACAGGTCTTTCAAATTTCTTCCGCGCAGTTGACTTTGCGGGCTTTTTCATTATAATAATAAGATAAAATCCTTGATCATATACGTCAGGAGGACGAGAAGTATGATGAAAAACAGCGAAAAGTCCATGGACAAGATCATTGCCCTTTGCAAAAACCGCGGCTTTGTTTTTGCAGGCTCCGAAATTTACGGCGGCCTCGCCAACAGCTGGGACTACGGCCCTCTCGGCGTTGAATTCAAGAACAACGTCAAAAAGGCTTGGATCAAGAAATTCGTGCAGGAAAGCCCGTACAACGTAGGCCTCGACGCGGCCATTATCATGAACCCGCAGACGTGGATCACGACCGGCCATGTGTCCAGCTTCTCCGATCCGCTGCTCGACTGCAAGGCCTGCAAAGCCCGCCACCGTGCAGACAAGCTGATCGGCGAGGAGCACCATGAGGTCAATGTCGATGCCATGAGTTTCGATGAGATGGACAAGTTTATTGCCGAGCACGAGGATATCGTCTGCCCCGTCTGCGGCAAGCATGACTTTACCCCCATCCGCAAGTTCAATCTGATGTTCAAGACCGCTATCGGCGTGACCGAGGATTCCTCCTCGACCTGCTATCTGCGGCCGGAAACGGCGCAGGGCATCTTCGTGAACTTTGCGAACATCCAGCGAACCACCCGCCGCAAGCTGCCCTTCGGCGTCTGCCAGGTCGGCAAGGCGTTCCGCAACGAGATTACCCCGGGCAACTTCACCTTCCGTACCCGCGAGTTTGAGCAGATGGAATGCGAATTCTTCTGCAAGCCCGGCACGGACCTCGAATGGTTCGCGTACTGGAAGGACTACTGCGTGAACTGGCTCAAGAGCCTCGGCATCCGCGAGGAAAACCTGCGCCTGCGCGACCATGAGCCCGCAGAACTGGCTTTCTACTCGAGAGCCACGACCGACATTGAATATGCGTTCCCGTTCACCGACTGGGGTGAACTCTGGGGCATTGCCGACCGCACCGATTATGACCTCAAGCGCCATCAGGAGGCATCCGGCAAGGATCTGACCTATTTCGATCAGGAAGCAAACGAGCATTATATCCCCTACGTCATCGAGCCGTCGCTCGGCTGCGACCGCGTGGCGCTGGCGTTCCTGTGCGAAGCGTATGACGAGGAGGTCATCGACGAGGCAAAGAACGACGTGCGCGTGGTCCTGCACCTGCATCCGGCGCTGGCCCCGTACAAGGCTGCGATTCTGCCGCTGAGCAAGAAATTGGCCGAGCCTGCAAGAAAGATCTATCAGGATCTGTGCGGCGACTTTATGCTCGACTACGACGACACCGGCTCCATCGGCAAGCGCTATCGCCGCGAGGACGAGATCGGCACGCCGTACTGCATCACGGTCGATTTTGCGACCGTCGGCGACGACAAGACCCCGGCGGACAACGCTGTTACCATCCGCGAACGCGACTCTATGGAGCAGGTTCGCGTTCCCATCAGCGAACTGAAGAACTGGCTGGCCGAGCATACGAAATTCTAAAAATAAAAAGGGGGCCGCACGGCCCCTTTTCCATATCCGCGCACAGGAGGAACGACACATGAAAGCCATTATCACCGTCGTCGGCCCTGACCGGGTCGGCATTATTGCAGAGGTATGCACGCTGCTGGCAGAACTCCACATCAGCGTCGTGGAAATCAGCCAGACCATTATGCAGCGCACGTTTACCATGATTATGCTGGTCGAATGGACGGCTGGCGCGCCGGAATTTGACACGGTGCAGACCCGCGTCACGGAAAAGGGCGAACAGATGGGCCTGTCCATCCGCATCCAGCGGCAGGACATCTTCACGGCCATGCACACCATCTGACGGAGGGGACAGACCATGCTGAACCATTCCGATATCATGTCCACGGTCGATATGATCGACCATCAGCATCTGGACATCCGCACCATTACCATGGGCATTTCGCTTCTGGACTGTGCAGACCCGAACCCGGAGGCCTGCGCCCGGAAAATTCATGACAAGATCTGCCGGCAGGCAGAGCATCTGGTCACGACGGGCTGCCAGATCGAGCGGGAACTCGGCATTCCCATCGTCAATAAACGCATTTCCGTTACGCCCATCGCGCTGGTCGCAAGTGCGTGCGAGACGGAGGATTTTGTCCCGTTTGCCAAGGCGATGGACAGCGCCGCAAAGACCTGCGGCGTGGATTTCATCGGAGGCTTCTCCGCTCTTGTGCAAAAGGGCATGGCCTCCGGCGACCGTCGGCTGATCGCTGCCATCCCGCAGGCGCTGGCCGAGACAGACCTTGTCTGCTCGAGTGTCAACGTTGCCACAACGAAAGCGGGTATTAACATGGACGCGGTGCGGCTCATGGGACAGGCAATCAAAAAGACGGCTGAACTGACGAAGGAACGCGATGGCCTTGGCTGTGCGAAGCTCGTCGTATTCTGCAACGCGGTTGAGGATAACCCGTTTATGGCAGGCGCGTTCCACGGCGTGGGTGAGGCCGATGCAGTTGTAAGCGTCGGTGTATCCGGGCCGGGCGTAGTGTACCACGCGCTGCAGAGTGTGAAGGGCCGGCCCTTCGGCGAGGTAGCCGAGTGCATCAAAAAAACGGCCTTCCGCATCACGCGCATGGGCCAGCTGGTGGCGCAGGAGGCGTCCCGGCGGCTGGGCGTGCCGTTCGGTGTTGTTGATTTGTCCCTCGCGCCGACGCCCGCTGTGGGCGACAGCGTAGCGCGCATTCTGGAGGAAATGGGACTTGAGATGTGCGGGACGCACGGAACGACGGCGGCTCTGGCGCTTTTAAATGATGCGGTCAAAAAAGGCGGCCTGATGGCCTCCGGTTCCGTCGGCGGGCTGTCCGGTGCGTTTATCCCGGTGTCTGAGGACGAGGGGATGATTGCTGCGGCCAGAAGCGGCGTTCTGACGCTTGACAAGCTGGAGGCCATGACGTGCGTATGCTCGGTGGGCCTTGACATGATTGCCGTTCCCGGCGACACGAGCGCGGAGACGATCTCCGCCATCATCGCGGACGAAGCCGCCGTTGGCATGGTCAATTCCAAGACGACCGCCGTGCGCCTCATCCCGGCTCCGGGCAAGACAGTTGGAGACGAAGTCTCCTTCGGCGGCCTGCTCGGCGCGGCACCCATCATGCCGGTGCACGCGGAATCCTCTGCGGACTTTATCGCCCGCGGCGGGAGAATCCCGGCTCCGATGCAGAGCCTGAAGAACTGAGCAGAGGCGGCTGTTTTACGGAAGGCTCTCTGTTTTGTGAGTAGGGGCCGATGCCCACTCAGCCCGGCAGAATGTGCCGTTTTTGCGGTAATCTTCGGCGAATTCGTAACTTCCCAATGGGTCGATGTGGGCATCGACCCCTACAGGGGCAACACTTAATAAATCCCTGCTTGCTTCACTGGGGTTTTCAGCGAAGCAAGCGGGGATTCGTGTCATTTTCAGCCCTTCAGCGTCTGCTTTGCGTGCAGCAGCGCGTGATAGAGCGCGTCAACGTCGGCTTCCGTGTTGTCACGGGAGAACGAGACGCGGATGGAGCCGTCGATGACGGCGGGGGACAGGTGCATGGCCTCAAGCACATGGCTCCGGTGGCCCTTGGAGCAGGCGGAGCCTGCTGAGACATAAATGCCGTCCGACTGCAGGCAGTTGATGATGCCCTGTGAGCGAAGGCCGGGCAGGGACAGATTGACGATGTGCGGCGCGGTCTGGCTGCCGATCAGAACAAGGCCGTCGATGCCGGACAGCTTTTCCCGGGCCAGATCGCGCAGCTGCGCCATGCGCGCGATGTCTGCTTTCGCATCCGTATCGGCACAGGCTGCGCCGAAGCCGCAGATGCCGGGCATGTTTTCCGTGCCGGAGCGGTAGTTGCTCTCCTGTCCGCCACCGTTTAAGAAGGCGGGGAGGGGAAGGCCGGGACGGATATATAACGCGCCCGTGCCCTTTGCGGCATGAATTTTGTGCGCGGAGACGGAGATCATATCCGCTCCGAGCGCCTTTGCCCGAAACGGGACCTTCAGAAAGCCCTGTACCGCGTCGGTATGGAACAGCGCCAGCGGCGCGGCGCGGCGCGTGGCCTTTACCATGTCGGCAATCGGCATGACTGCGCCCGTCTCGTTGTTGACCATCATGACGGAAACGAGAATGGTATCGGGGCGGAGGGCCTTTTTCAGTTCCTCGACTGTAATATTGCCGTCGTGGTCAGGCTGCAAATATGTGACCTCGAAGCCCTTTGCTTCCAGCTTCTGCATGGGGTGCAGGACAGCGTGGTGCTCCACGGCGGTCGTGATGATGCGGCGGCCGCGCTTGCCGAGACGTTCAGCGGCTGAAAGGATGGCCCAGTTGTCGGCCTCTGTGCCGCCGGAGGTGAAAAACACCCGGTCCGGCTCCGCGCCGAGGGCGGCGGCGACCGCCTGCCGCGCCTGCCGCAGACGGTGGGCGGCATCAATACCGAGGGCGTAGACGGACGACGGATTGCCCCAGCAGTCCGTGAGCGCCTCTGTCATGGCCCGCACGCAGGCGGGACAGGGGCGCGTGGTGGCGGAATTATCGAGATAGATCATAGTAAAACCTGATTTCTGTGGTTTATTTTCCAACGCAGAACCGCTCAAAAATGCGGTTTGTGATATCCTCGCGCATCGTCCGGCCCGTGACCTCGCCGAGCGCATCCATCGCCGATTCCAGATCGACCAGCACCGCGTCGGGCGTCATACCCGCACGCAGGCTCTGCACGGCGGAATCGACGGATTTTTTTGCGCGCAGAATGGCGCCGGCCTGCCGCGCGTTCGTCAGAAGCGAACCGTCACACGGCGTATCGTCCGGGAAGAGCATATCAAACGCCTGCTCCAGCAGATCAAAGCCCGTGCCGTCCTTGCAGGAGATGGGGACAATGTACGCAAACGGCAGATCGGACGGTTCGATCACGGCAGCCAGATCCTGTTTGTTCAAAATCGCAACGGCTTCCGGCGCTTCGAGCGCCGCGCCCATCGCGCGGCGATCCTCTTCCGTCATAGGCTTGGAATCATCAAGGACATACAGCGCTACATCGCAGTCCTTCGCGGCTTCCATCGAGCGGTCAACGCCGATTTTTTCGATCACATCCTGCGTGTCGCGGATGCCTGCGGTATCAACCAGACGGACAAGGTGCCGCCCGAGTGTGACGGTCTGCTCGACCGTGTCGCGCGTCGTGCCGGGAATGTCGGTGACGATCACGCGGTCAAAGCCGGACAGGCGGTTAAGAAGGCTGGATTTTCCGGCGTTTGGACTGCCAAGAATGACCGCCTTGATTCCGGACTGCACCATCCGGCCGCGACGACAGGAGGAAAGCAGTGCGGTAAGCTGACGGCTGCTTTCTGTCAGAGACGCTTCATAGCCGGAGAGCGTGAAGGGGTCGATATCCTCGTCGGGGTAATCGAGCACGGCGTGGAAATGCGCGCACAGATCGACCCAGCCGTCGTAGATCGGGTCGATCTTTTTGCGGATCGCACCTGCGACCTGCCCGGCGGCGTTTGCCGCCGCGTCGGCTGTCTCGGCGTCGATGAGATCGATCACGGCTTCGGCCTGCGTCAAATCCATCTGGCCGTTCAAAAACGCGCGGCGCGTGAATTCACCGGGCCGCGCCTGCCGGAAGCCTGCGGCGAACAGCGCTTCAAGCCCGGCGGTCAGTGCTGCGGGGGAGCCGTGGCACTGAATTTCGGCGGTATCCTCGCCGGTGTAGGAATGCGGGGCGCGGGAGATGAATGCCATGCAGTGGTCGATGGGCCGTCCCTGTGCGTCAAAGAGCGTGCCGAGCGCAAGCTTGCGGTCGGAGAGGGAAGAAAGCGGCCTGCCGGAGTTCAGCCGGAAGACCTGTTCCGCGGCCTCAATGCACCCGTCGCCGGATAGACGCAGAACGCCGATGCCCGTGCGGGCGTGGCCCGTGGCAATGGCGGCAATTTTATCAGACATGGTTCCTCCTTACCGGTAGACGACTTCAATACCCTTGAGCAGCAGCGGCTTGATATCGAAGATCGCTGTGTCGCCGACCGCGCATTGGAGTTTCGTCACGTCCACACAGGTGTGCAGCATGCCGATATGGCCCAGTACGCGGCACTTTTTCCCGTTTACCGTTACATAAAGATGCTTCTTAAAAATCATCTGCTTCAGATTCCGCAGAATGCCGCGCAGACAGTCGCGGAAACGGAACAGATCGTTTCCCATCTCCACGCCGAACCCGTGGTACCAGCCCACGGAAAAAACGGCCACGCGAGTGGGTTTTTTCGCTGTCCAGCCCGCGCCGTAGCCGCAGCTGTGGCCCTTCGGAAGCCAACGGAGTTCTTCCACCGTTGCCTGACACTCGCCGATGCGGGCAAGACCCCAATTTCCGCGCACAGACACACGCCCCAGGATGGCCGAGCCTACGCGCACGCCGTCCATCGCGTATTCGGGGTATTTCAGAAGCCCGGCGGAGTTCAGCATATGCGCCATGCCGGTGTCGCAGCCCTCGGCGTGCAACTTGTCCAGAACGCCCTGAAACGCCTCGGCCTGCGCGATGGTTGCTTTCTGACTGCAGAATGCAGAGTGCAGATGGGTATAGATGCCGGTCACATGCAGGCCAGGCATGTATTTGAAGATCGGCAGCAGCTGATCCAATTCGTCCGGCAGAAAGCCGTAGCGGCCCATGCCGGTGTCGATCTTGATGTGCACCTGCGCCTGCATGCCAAGTTTTTCTGCTACGCCGTTCAGGACTGCCGCGTCATTCTGGCTCGAAACGGTCAGAATCGCGCCGAGGTTCAGCAGCTGCGTCAACTCGTCCGCGTCGGCGGTCGGGCGGAGCATCAGAATGTCACAATCCTGAAACCCGCCCGCGCGCAGACGGCTGACCTCGGAAAGTTCCGTCACGGCGAAGTGCGTGACACTTGCTTCCCGGCAGATCGCGGCCATCTGGACAAGGCCCAGGCCATAGCCGTCTCCCTTTAAAACGGCCCAGAGAACCGCGCTGCCTGCACGCTCCTTTAAAATTTGCAGATTGCTCCGCACGGCGGCGGAATCGACGACATACGCTTTCATGCTGCGCCTCCTGCGTTATTTCTTATCGCGGTTTTTGATGAGATAGACGGCCTTGCGCACATCCTTGAAGACCGACGTGCCGTGCTCTACGGCCCAGTAAATGACCGGCGAGAGCACCAGATCCTCTTCGCCGACAAACTCGGTGAAGTCTCCGCCGAAGCCCTGCTTGAAGCGGAACAGGCCGTAGAGCGGGTTATCCTCGGACACATTGCCGGATACGCCGCGGAAATCGTAGATGCGGCAGCCGGTTTCCACGGCCCACTGGATCATGCGCCACTGCAGCAGATAGTTGGGCATCAGATTGCGGTGCTCGTTGCTGGACGCGCCATAGAGATACCAGACCTTGTCGCCGTAGTGAATGGCAAGCGTGCCCGCGATGGGGGTTCCCTCAGGGTCGAACGCCATGTAGAGCCGCGCGTGCTCGCCGAGATTGTCGAGCATGTTTGCAAAATACTCGGGCTGGCGCGTGACGAAGCCGTCGCGCACGCCGGTCGTCAGCATGAGATCGGCGAACGCCGGAACCATTTCCTTGCCGCAGATCTGTACGGTCACGCCCTTGCGCTCGGCCAGCCGGATGTTATAACGCCACTTCTGGTGGAAGGAGGCCATGAGTTCCTCCTCTGTTTTACCCTCGACGTTCAGGCGGAAGACATAGCGCGGCTGGATTGCCTCAAAATTCTTGCCGCCCTCCTTGCACCGGAAGCCGAACGACTGCATAAGCGCGGCAAAGGCGGTGTTGCTTGACGGAACATCCGGGTCAAGCTTGATGACATAGGACTTATATTTTTTTGCCAGTGCCTTCGCACCCTCGAGCAGCTGGGCAAACGTCTCGCGGTCGTCCAGATCGCAGACCGGGCCGCGGCAGCCGTACATCAGCGTCCGGCCGATGCCGGGAACTCTGCGGGTCATCAGGGCCAGCGAGCCTTTGATTTTTCCGTCCTCGCCGCGCACAGCGACGGCGTCCCACGTCCACATGGGCTTCTGTTTGGCCCAGAGGCTGCTCTGCGCAAAATGGCCCTTCGGATGGCTCTGTAAAAACGCCTCGTATTCTGCAAGCGTCTTGTCGGTGATCAATTCATACATGGCGGTACATCTCCAGATACATATTATATATGTGTGATTTCAAATCGCTTTCGCTATAGTCTACCACAAACAGGCGGGATATGCAAACCTGCGGTGCGGAAAACAGGTATACTTTTCTGCATTTGCGGAAAAATGACAGAAGAATCATCCACACAGGAGGCAAAACGATGGCGCATTGGGACATGGAGGACGTGCAGGCGTGCTTCGGCGATACGGCGGATCTCAATACCCGGCAGATCACGGTCGGCGGGCAGACGCTGGGGCTTCTGTTTCTGGATGGGCTGACCTCGGGCGGAGATATCGCCGAGCAGGTCTTAAAGCCGCTGATGGAGACGGTCACGCCGGGAAGCATGCAGGAGGTTCTGACGCAGGCGGAGCGGGCGAGAGTCTACTGTGCCGTCGCCGAGCGTACGCAAAGCCCTGCGCAGACGGCGGACAAGCTGCTGCACGGCTACTGTGCTGTGCTTTTCCACGGAACGGATACGGCGCTCTGCTTTGAAACGAAAACAAGCGCGCGGCGCGGCCCTTCCGCGCCGGAGTCGGAAAACACCGTCAAGGGCGCGAAGGATGCGTTTACCGAGACGATGCGCATCAATACAAGCCTCCTGCGCCGCCATCTGCGCACAGCGCAGCTGCGCTTTTTGCAGAAGACCGTCGGTCTGCGCACGAAAACCGCCGTCACAGTCTGCTATCTCGCGGATCTGACCGCGCCGGAGTTGGTGCGGCGCATGGAAAAGCGGCTGGGGGCAATCGATATTGACGGCATGCTCACACCCGCGAGCGTTGAGGAATACGTCACCGGTTCACGAAGAACCGCATTTCCACTATTACAATATACTGAACGTCCGGACACCTTCTGCCAGGGGCTTCTGAACGGACAGGTCGGTCTGCTTGTCGATGGGCTGCCGCTGGGATATCTGGCGCCGGTCAATCTCGGCATTCTGATGAAATCGACGGAGGACCGCGCGGTCGATTATCTCTCGGCGTCTTGCTTGCGGGTGCTGCGATACCTGGCACTGCTGGCAGCGCTGCTGCTGCCGGGGCTGTATGTCGCCATGGCAATGTATCATCAGGAGATGATTCCGACGAAGCTGCTGCTGGCGATCATCGAATCCAAGCGCGAGGTGCCGTTCGACACGGTCTTCGAGGTGATTGGCCTGCTTGCCACGTTTGAACTTCTGCAGGAGGCGGGACTTCATCTGCCGCAGGCCATCGGCACGGCAGTCTCCATCATCGGTGGTCTCGTCGTTGGCACAACGGCGGTCGATGCGCATCTCGTTTCGCCTGCCGCGCTGATCGTCACAGCCTCTGCCGGGATCTGCGGCTTTACGCTTCCGAGCCGGGATTTATCAGACGCCGTTCGTATCTGGCGCTTCGCACTGGCAATTTTAGCGGGAGCGGGAGGCCTGTTCGCGCTGACGGCGGGCGGCATTGCGCTGCTGATCCACCTGTCGGGGCTGACAAGCCTGGACGTATCCTATCTCGCGCCGTTTTCCGACGCACGGGCAAGACGCGCCGTGCTGCGTCCGCTTCTGGCGCGGCAGAAATGGCGCGATGCGACGCTGCACCCACAGGATCTGAAGAATCAGGGGGACGGGCAGGATGAAAATCGCAAATAAAATCAGTATCGTGCTGCTGGCTGCGACTTCGGTGGTCAGTCTGTGCATGCTGCCGCGCACCGGGACGGATGCGGCGAAACTCCTGCCCGCGCAGGTGCTTATGATCGCGCAGAAGGACGGGCGGATCACCGTGGAAAGCGACAACGGCGCGTCCGGCTCCGGCGCGACCCTCCCGGATGCGCTTGCGGCCATGCGGGAAGGTGCAGAGGGCACGCTCTTCCTGGACACGGCAGAGCATATTATTCTCCTGCAAAGCGCACAGGCGCTTCTGCCTGCAGTGGTGCAGCAGCGGCAGTTCCGCCCGGCGGCAAAGCTGTATCTGGCGCGGATGGACGCGCTGGACGCAGAAAGCTGCGTGGATTTTTTGCAGGCGCACCCCGGCAGCGTGACGCTGGCGGATGCGCACGCCGCGCTCCTGCGCGGCGAAACGCTCAGCCCGGCGGTTCTGCTGCCGGGAGAAAACGGAGGGATTATTCTTGCGGGATAAGCTGACGCCGCGGCAGATGCGCGCATGGAGCCTGTGCGCGCTGAGCGTTCCGGCGGCGATGGCGCTGCCGGGCAGCGGCTGGCTCTGGGTGCTGGGCGGGAGCGTGCTTGCCTGCGTGCTCACAGTCTGCCTGCAGGTAATGCAGCGGCGTTCTGGACTTTGTATGCGGGAGGCGTTTGACCAGGCATTCGGAACAGGCGGCGGACGGGTTGCGGCAGCGGCAGAACTTTTGTGGCTGCTGTTTGCAGCCTCCGGCGCAGCTGCGGCCAGCCAGATTGCGTTTGAGGATGATCTGGGGCCGTTCCTGTCTGCGATTCCGCTGCTGCTGGCAGCGCTGGCTGGGCAAAAGGGGAGATTGGCCGTCGGGCGTGTCTGCGGGGCGCTGGCTTTATGCCTTGCGGGATTGTATGCGATCATTACCGCGGCATCCCTGCGTCATGTGCAGGCAGCTTGGTGCCGGCCGGAAGGGGTGCCGGCAGATGCAGCACTGGCACTCTGTCTGTGTCTGGCACCCGCGTGTCTGGCATTTATCGCAGCAAAAGAGGAAATGCCGCGCAATTCGATTGGGACTGCGGCGGTGTCTGCGCTTCTGCCGGCAGTTCCGGCGTTTCTGACGGCGGCCTGCCTGTCGCCGGAACTGGCGCGGCAGGAGCTGCTGCCGTTTCTCACGCTGACAAAAAGTCTTTCTGTGATGTCGGTCATGCAGCGGTTTGAACTGTTGCTGTCGGTCGCGCAGCTGCTGGGTCTGTTTGCACTGCTGACAATGCTGGCGTGCGCAGCAGGAAAAATGGCGGCGGCAGTCAGAGGAAAAAGGATTGGAGAAAACGAAAGCGGCATGTTTTGTCTGCTGGCGTTCGGGGGAAGTTTCTTTGCATATGCGGTTCCAATGTGGGTCTGGGCTGTGGGAGCGGCTGTATTTTGGGGTCTGGTGCCGATATTAACACAAGTGATAGTAAATATAAAAAAGAGTGAAAAATAATGAAAAAAGGGGTTGACAAACCATGGTTTCGATGGTATCATAGCCGAGCGTTCTGAGGGAGCGCAGCAAATCGGACGAAGCCAAGAAAAAAGATTGGAAAGATCGAAAAAAGTTCTTGACAAACGGATGAAGATGTGCTAAACTAAATGAGTTCGCTGCTGAGCGAAAGACTGCGAAGCGACGAGCGAATCACAAAAAGTTCAAAAGAATTTGAAAAAAGTTCTTGACAAATGAAACTTGATGTGATACAATAAAAGCCCGCGAAACTGCGGAGTGCACCTTGTAAATTAAACAACGAGAAACATGAACAAACACCTTGGACAATTAAGGTTCTGAAAAAGAACCAAAAGAGTTGTTCAGTGAATGTCAGAAATGAGATTCTTTGAATAGCCAACGAAAATTCTTGAGTTAAGCTAAGAGCGAACGAAGAATGAAATTGATTTTAAGGCTTCGGCTTTAAGATACCATTTTATTGAGAGTTTGATCCTGGCTCAGGACGAACGCTGGCGGCGTGCCTAACACATGCAAGTCGA
>CDZR01002904.1_pt1 | contig 12897 bp, 10 predicted proteins | sample 554781 | NCBI WGS metagenome assembly CDZR01 (sample SAMEA3182065, study PRJEB8094) | gut metagenome | biome: human; feature: gut; material: Stool; isolation source: human stools | place: Canada | collected 2013-01-28
TGACCCTGACGCCGAAAACGAGTTTTCTCCTTTAAGGCGAAAGAATACACATCAAGCAGAAAACTGCACTATCGTGTGGTCTTGTTTTGCTATAGAAAAGCTGTATCCATAGGGGTATGGCTTTTTTTTTTGAGAGGAGCTTTTGCAATGGGACTTAATGACGCACCAAGCGGAGAACGTATACATATAGGATTTTTCGGCAGACGAAACGCAGGAAAATCAAGCGTTGTGAATGCAGTAACAAATCAGGATCTTGCAGTGGTATCCGATACGAAAGGCACTACCACTGACCCTGTTACAAAGGCAATGGAGCTTTTGCCCCTTGGCCCTGTTGTGATAATAGATACCCCTGGCTTTGACGACGAGGGCGAGCTTGGAGAGCTTCGTGTGAAGAAAACTAAGCAGATACTAAACAGAACGGACTGCGCAGTTCTTGTTACCGATTGCACTTTGCCCCTTGGCGACTGCGAAAAACAGCTTATCTCAATATTCAAAGAGAAAAACATACCTTTTATTATAGCCAAAAACAAAGCCGACCTGCTCACTGATATCCCAAAAGAGGAGGGCGCAGTGTACGTCAGCGCAAAAGAGAAAACAGGCATAGAGGAGCTTAAAAACGCCGTTGCAAAGCTTACTGAAACAGACACCATGACAATGAAGCTTGTGGGCGACCTTATAAAGCCTGACGATATGGTGGTGCTTGTCACCCCTATCGATAGCGCTGCACCAAAGGGCAGGCTTATCCTGCCACAACAGCAGGCGATAAGAGATGTTCTTGAAGCAAACGCCTGTGCAGTGGTGGTAAGAGAAACTGAGCTTTCAGGAGTGCTTGGCAGGATAGAGAAGCCTGCACTTGTTATAACGGATAGTCAGGCTTTCGCAAGAGTTTCAAAGGATACTCCTGAGGATATCCCTCTCACCTCGTTTTCTATTCTTATGGCTAGATATAAGGGCTTTCTTGACGCCGCGGTGAAGGGCGTGAAAGCTATCGACGATCTTAAAGACGGTGACAAGGTGCTTATCTCAGAGGGCTGTACACATCACAGACAGTGCGGTGATATAGGCTCTGTGAAGCTTCCGAACTGGCTGAAAGAATACACAGGCAAGGAACTTGATATAACATTGTCCTCAGGTCACGGCTTTCCAGAGGAGCTTTCAGACTTTGCGCTTTGTATACACTGTGGCGGCTGTATGCTCGGCTCAAAAGAGCTTACTTACAGAATGAAATGTGCAGATGATGCAGGCGTGCCGTTCACAAATTATGGCATTGCAATTGCCTACATGAAAGGTATTCTCAAACGGAGCATAGGGGTGTTTCCACATCTTGTAAAGGAGCTTGAAGATCACAATGGCGGTCAGAGAACTTATTGATAAACTAAACTGCGAGAAAAAGCTTTCCCATGGAGAGTGGGTGAAGCTTATAAAAGAATATGACGAGAGCGACAGAGCATATGCCTCAGAGCTTGCAAGGGGCATTTCGCAGGAAATGTTCGGCAAGGATATCTACATAAGGGGCATAGTGGAGTTTTCAAACATCTGCAAAAATGATTGCCTTTACTGCGGAATAAGACGTTCAAATGGCAACGTGAGCAGATACAGGCTCACCGCTGAGGAGATCTTGCAGTGCTGTGACGAGGGCTACGGCTATGGTTTCCGTACCTTTGTGCTTCAAAGCGGTGAGGACGCTTTTTATGACAGGGAAATGCTCTGTTGTATCGTCAGAGAAATAAAAAAACGCCACCCTGACTGTGCGGTAACATTATCCCTAGGTGAGAAAAGCCATGAGGACTATGAAGCCCTTTTCAATGCAGGTGCAGACCGGTATCTTCTCAGGCACGAAACTGCCGACGAGGAGCATTACAAAAAGCTCCACCCAGCCGAAATGTCTTGGAAAAACCGAATGGAGTGTCTTTCAGATATAAAAGAGATAGGCTATCAGACAGGCTGTGGAATGATGATAGGCTCGCCGTATCAGACGGCGGAGTGTCTTGCTGAGGATATGGAGTTTATGTGCGATTTCAAGCCCGAAATGATAGGCATTGGACCTTTTCTCCCACATAAAGACACGCCTTTCAGAAGCTGTCCACAAGGCTCATATGAGCTTACTCTCTTTCTGCTGAGCATTTGCAGGATAATGCTCCCTGACGTTCTTTTGCCTGCCACCACAGCCCTTGGTACTATAAACCCCAAAGGGAGAGAACAAGGGGTGCTGTCAGGTGCGAACGTTATAATGCCAAATCTGTCCCCTGTGGCAGTGAGAAAAAAATATATGCTCTATGACAACAAGATATGCACAGGTGACGAGTCTGCACAGTGCAGGGCTTGCCTTGAAAGACGAATGGAGTCCATAGGCTATAAAATAAAGATATCAAGAGGAGATCACAGATAATGATAAAGCTTGCTTTTTACGGAAAAGGCGGAATAGGAAAGTCAACGGCGGCATCAAATGTCAGTGTTGCACTTGCACAAAAAGGGCTGAAAGTCATGCAGATAGGCTGTGACCCTAAGGCTGACTCCACCATATTTCTCCATGGGGGAGAGCGGATACCCACCGTTCTTGACCTTGTGCGAAAAGGCGAAAGCTTTGACCTTGAAGATATGGTAAGGGTAGGCTATAACGGTGTTGTGTGCGTTGAAGCAGGCGGTCCAGTGCCGGGACTTGGCTGTGCAGGCAGAGGTATAATCGCCGCTTTGGAGGAGCTTGAAAAAAAGGGCGCATATGAAAAATATCAGCCTGACGTTGTTATCTATGACGTTCTCGGAGACGTGGTGTGCGGAGGTTTTTCAATGCCAATGCGAAAGGGCTATGCCGATAAGGTGTTTATCATCACATCAGGCGAGAGTATGTCTGTATATGCCGCCGCAAACATCGCAATGGCGGTGGAAAATTTCAAAAGCCGTGGATATGCTTCACTTGGCGGTTTTATCCTCAATAAACGCAACGTAAAAAACGAGGAGGAAAAAGCGGCAGAACTTGCGGCTGATTTTCACAGCTCTGTGATAGCCGAGATAGACCGAAGCGACCTTGTGAGCGAAGCTGAGGATATGCACAAAACTGTCATGGAAGCTTTTCCTGACAGCACTGCGGCAGAGCAGTATAGAGCATTGGCGGATAAGATAGCCGAGCTGTGCGGTATGGGAGAAGAAAAATGACAAAAGAGAGCGGCATAAATATAACGAAGGCGGCTTTTCCTGCGCCTTTTGAAAGCGGTCTTGAATATAATCCCCCAACAAGGGGCGTGTGGAATATCGTCCATACCGGTATGCTTATCCCTGAGTCACGTCAGATATTTGTCTGCGCACAGGGCTGTTTAAGGGGCGTTATCCTCACTGCGGCAGAGATGAATGCCATGGACAGAATGTCATGGGTGACTGTTTCTGAGCAGGATCTGTATGACGGCACAATGGAGCAGGACGTTATCGACGGAGTGAGTGATATAATAAACAGGCTTGAGGAAAAGCCAAAATGCGTTTTGATTTTTCTAAGCTGTGTTCACCTTTTTGCAGGCTGTGACTTCAAAATGATAATAGACGAACTTTCGGCATTGTTTCCGCAGGTGCATTTTATAGATTGTTACATGACGCCAACCATGAGAAAGTCTATCTCTCCTGACAGCCTTATGAGAAAACAGCTTTACGAGCCACTTGAAAAGTGCGAAAAGAAGCCTAAAACGGCGGCAATAATAGGCTGTGACAGAGCCACAGACGAAGCCTCCGAACTTGTAAAAATAATAAACTCAGCAGGCTTTGAGCTTCTTGACATAACAAAGTGCAAGACCTATGAGGAGTATCTCTCCATGGCGGAAAGCTCTTTGAATATCACCTATATACCCACGGCAAAGCCGTCAGGAGAGGAACTTGAAAAGCGACTTGGCACAAAGCATTTGTATCTGCCCTTGTGCTATGGCTATGATGAGATAGAGGAAAATTACAGCAGGCTTTGCACCCAGCTTGGTGTGAAGATGCCTGACCTTGCGGCTGATAGGGAAAGTGCCGACAAGGCTCTTGCAAATGCCCTTGAGATAGTGGAAAATATGCCTATAGCCGTGGATTATACCGCTCTGCCAAGACCCCTTGGCTTTTGCAGACTTCTTGCAGAGAAAGGCTTCAATGTGAAGCGTTGCTACGCCGACAGCTTTTCAGAGGAGGAAAGGGCAGATTTTGAGTGGCTGAAAGCCCATTGCCACGACCTTGAAATTCTCCCTACTGTGAATGTGAAAATGGAGTTTTCACATTGCGAAGAAAAATATCTTGCAGTAGGTCAGAAAGCAGCGTTTTTCTGCCAGACTGATAACTTTGTTGATATAGTCGCAGGGGGCGGTGGATACGGCTTCAAGGGCATAAAAAGGCTTGCAGAGCTTATGGCTGAGGGTGCAGTAAACAAAAAGGACAGACGTAAGGTGATACAACACAAGGGCTGGGGGTGTGAAAGCTGTCTATGAATGCAAAAGTGATATCCATATATGCGGCGGATACTTCGGGAGTATGCTCGGCGCTTTATGAGCTTGGTGGAATGACCGTCGTCCATGACGCTTCGGGCTGTAACTCCACCTACGCCACTCATGACGAGCCACGCTGGTATGACCGCAAAAGCATGATATATATTTCTGCACTAACAGAAGCGGACGCCGTTATGGGCAATGACGGCAAGTTCATTCGTGATGTGGCGAAAGCGGCAGGTGAGCTTTCACCCAAATTCATAGCCATTTGCGGTTCGCCAATGCCTGCAATGACAGGCTTTGACTACTGTTCAGCCTCTGAGGAGATAGAGTGCCAAACGGGTCTGACCACATTTTTCGTTGATACCAACGGCACTCATTCCTATCTTCAAGGAGCAGAGGGAGCTTTCTTGAATATTGCAAAGCTATTCTGCCGTGAGGGAAAAGAAAAGCAGGCAAATTCAGTGAATATTATTGGTGCAACGCCTCTTGACTTTTCAGTGAACACAAGCGTAAGCTCCATAAAAAAGTGGCTTTTGGATAACGGTTTTTCAGTGCAAAGCTGTTTTGCTATGGACAGCGGTCTTAATGAGATTTCTACTGCACCACAGGCGGCTGTAAGCCTTGTTATATCCTCAGACGGGATAGCTGCGGCAAAGTATCTTTTTGATACCTATGGAGTGCCATATGTAGTGGGCGTGCCTGTGGGGAAAAGCTTTTCCAAAAAGCTTTCCGCTGACATGAAAAGAGCAGTGTCAGAGGGCGTTTGTATAAATTCCTGCGGTGAAAAATCTGTAGAGAATGCTCATAGGATAGTTGCAGGGGAAAGCGTTTTTGCTTCTTCCCTAGGTGCTGAACTTGGCGCAAAAACTGTGGCGACAGTTGGCATAAGAAACAGCGAGGTGCTGTCAGGGACGGACATTTTCTGTGAGGAAGAAGCAGAGCTTGAAAAGCTTTTTTCACAGCATAAGACCGTCATAGCAGACCCGCTTTTCGGACCTATATGCAAAGGGGCAAGCTTTGTTTCACTGCCACACGTTGCTTTTTCGGGAAGATGTTTTCTTAAAGATATCCCCGATCTGATAGATAAAGATGTAAGCAAAATACTTAACCTATAAAAAGGAGGAACGTGCTTTCGCACGGATACTTTTATGATAAAAATAGCCGTTTACGGAAAGGGCGGAATAGGAAAATCCACAGTTACGGGAAACCTTGCCGCCGCATTTGCAAGTCTTGGGAAAAGAGTTATACAAATAGGCTGTGACCCAAAGGCTGACTCCACCATAAATCTTCTTGGGGGCGAGCCTGTTATGCCTGTGATGAATTATCTCAGAGAGCATGACGATGAGCCTGAGAGCATAGAGGAGATATCAAAAGAGGGCTATGGCGGAGTGCTTTGTATAGAAACAGGCGGTCCTACCCCCGGACTTGGCTGTGCAGGCAGAGGTATAATCACCACGTTCAGCCTGCTTGAAGACTTAAAGCTTTTTGAAAAATATAAGCCTGACGTTGTGCTTTATGACGTCCTCGGCGACGTTGTGTGCGGAGGTTTCGCCGCACCTATCAGAGAGGGCTACGCTTCAAAGGTGCTTATCGTCACCTCAGGCGAGAAAATGGCATTGTATGCCGCAAATAATATAAACAGTGCGGTGAAAAACTTTGCCGACAGAAGCTATGCAAAAGTCCGTGGTATCGTCATGAACAGGCGAAACGTTGAGGGCGAGGAAGAAAAGGTCAGAGCCTTTGCAGAAAGCGCTGGGCTTGATATCGTTGCGGATATACCAAGAAGCGACGATATCATCAGATGTGAGGATAAGGGCATGACCGTCATAGAGGGCGAGCCTGATTGTCAGGCGGCAAAATGCTTTTTGAAGCTTGCCCAGACCTTTATGCAGGAGGACGACGATGACTAAAGCGTTTTACATAACAGCGGCGGAGCTTGCCCAAAAGGGAAAAGATAATATCCCCGACGAGCTTCTTTCGGCAAAGCACCTTATCTACAGTTCTCCTGCAACATTGGCATTCAATTCACCGGGAGCGCAGGGCTTTGGTGTAAAAAGAGCAGGACTTGCAGTGCCAAATTCGGTTATGCTTCTTGTAGCTCCTGCCTGCTGTGGACGAAACACCACTATGCTCAGTGCGGAAAGCGGCTACGGCGACAGATTTTTCTACCTGCTTCTTGACGATACCGATATCGTCACAGGCAGGCACCTTACAAAGATACCGAAAGCCGTGGAGGAGGTATGTCAAAGCCTTGATTACACTCCCTCAGCGGTGATGATATGTATAACCTGCGTTGACGCTCTCCTCGGCACTGATATGGACAGAGTGTGCAGAAAATCCAGTGACCGAGCAGGCGTGCCTGTTGTGCCATGCTATATGTATGCCCTTACAAGGGAAAAGCGTCTGCCCCCTATGGCTTCAGTGCGAAAATCGGTGTATTCACTGCTGAAACCTCGCAAGAGAAAGTCTGACGAGGTGAATATCCTCGGTTATTTCTCACCCTTGCAGGAGGACTGCGAGCTTTACAGCCTGCTCAAAGGCGCAGGCGTAAAGACCATAAGGGAGCTTTCAAGGTGCGAAAGCTTTGAGGAGTATGAGCAGATGTCGCAGGCAAATTTTTCTCTTGTACTCAATGCGGAAGCAAGATATGCCGCCCAGCAAATGGAGCAGGAGCTTAACATACCTTTTATAGAGCTTGCGAGAGTTTTTCAGGCTGATAAGATATCTACGCAGTATCGTCTGCTGGGTCAGGCGATAGGAACGGAGCTTTGCGATAAAGAGTATTATGAGCAGACAATGGCTCTTATAGATGATTTCAGAGAAAAGCATAAAGGGCTGTGCTTTGCAGTGGGCGAGTTTTCCAACTGCGACCCTATAGAAATGGCATTGGCTCTTATAAGATACGGCTTCAAGGTGGCGGAGATATTCGGCACTGTGGGGGAGCGAAATTTCGGCTTTGTGAAAAAGATAGCACAGCTTTCCCCTGAAACAAAAATATATTCAAACCTCTCGCCAACAATGCTCTTTTATGAGCCTGACGAGAGGGTGAACGTTTATATCGGCAAGGATTGTGCCTATTATCACCCTGACATAGCAGGAGCAGACTTCAATGACGAGATCCAGCCTTTTGGCTATGCAGGTGTAAAAAAGCTGTTTTGCGACCTTGAAAAGGCGCTTGATTGGAAAGGAGCGGAGGATAAATGAAAAATCTTTTGAAGCTTTTGTCACCCTTTGCCCCTGACCAATCAGGTGCATCGGCAGTGCTTTACGAGCTTGGAGGACTAATGGTAATATGCGACGCAGGCGGCTGTGCAGGCAACGTCTGTGGCTTTGACGAGCCAAGGTGGTTTACCAAAAAGAGCGCAGTTTTCAGCGCGGGGCTTCGTGATATGGACGCAATTTTAGGACGTGACGACAGGCTTATCGAAAAGCTCTCCAAAGCCTGTGAGCAGATATCACCTGCTTTCACCGCCATAATAGGCACACCTGTGCCTGCTGTCATCGCAACAGATATGAGAGCGTTGAAACGAATGGCAGAGAAGAAAACAGGACTTCCTTGCATAACAGCCGAGTGTACAGGCACGAACTATTATGACAGTGGCTCAGAGCCGGTGTGGATAGAGCTTTTCAAGACCTTTGCCACTGAGAGCAAGCCTGTTCAGAAAGGCAGGCTTGGCATTATAGGTGCAACGCCTTTGGAGCTTAGTATCATAAGCCCCGAGAGGATAGTTGCGGAATATAAGGCAAAGGGTTGGGAGAATGTTATATGCTACGGCATGGGAAGCACCCTTGATGATGTAAAAAATGCGGCTGCGGCAGAGATGAACATAGTCTGTTCAGCGGCGGCAATAAAGGCGGCGGAGTATCTCAAAGAAAAGTTCGGCACGCCTTATGAGATAGAATATCCACGAAGCTGTCTGCCCGAGGAGATAGTGCAAAAAGCTTATAACTTTGCGGATAAAAACGTCCTTGTGATACATAACCAAACAGCGGCTGACGCTGTGAGAGAGCTTATCACAGAAAAAAGCGGCAAGTGTCATTGCACATCGGCAACGTTTTTTATGCAGAAAAAGGAGCTTTCACAGCAGAGTGATTTTTTCCTTGCAGACGAAAGCGACCTTTGCGACAATGTTGGTGATAACTATGACGTTGTTATCGCAGACAAGACCCTCAGACGTGTTATGAAAAATTTCAGCGGCGAGTTTATAGACTTTCCGCATTTCGGACTTTCAGGCAGACTTTTGCAGGGAGAGAGTGAAAAGATATGACAGAAGAAATTATAGAGCGTCTTGAAGAATATCTCGGCTCAGAGGAGTTTGAATATGAAGCCGAAAACTGCATGGAGGAGCTTGACGAAAGCGGCGAGGGCATAAACGCAGTTTTGCCTTTGCTTAGGTTTCTGGAAAGACACCCCATGGCTGATATCAGCATGACAAGTGCCGTGGTGAGATATATGGAGCAGTTTTACGGCAGAGGTTATGAGAACATTCTCATGGACTCCGTTCGTCGCAGACCTACAGTGCATACTGTGAGAATGTTAGGCAGACTCAGAAATGCCGCCATAGATGAGGGTCAGGACGGTGAGGAGTTTGAGGACGTGCTTATAGACGTTCTCAGCAGTGAAGCAGAGGACGAGATAAAGGATACCGTCAGGGAGCTTATCTGATGAAAACTGAGATGATTCGTGTTTATGGTATCGTTCAGGGCGTGGGCTTCCGACCTTTTGTTAGCCGTGAAGCGTCAGACCTTGGACTTTGCGGCACTGTGGCAAACAAAGGCTCTTATGTTGAGATACACGCACAGGGCAGTGAAAAGGCTGTGGAGGACTTGAAAAAAGCCCTTGAAAACCGTCCCCCTGAGCGTTCGGTGATAATGGAGATAATTTCAGCCCATGCCGACGAACCGCCTTTTGACAGCTTTGAGATAATAGACAGCGAAAAGGAAAAAGGGGATATTTTCGTATCCCCTGACATCGCTGTGTGCGAAAAATGTAAGGGAGAGCTTTTCGACAAAACAAACAGAAGATATCTCCACCCTTTTATAAACTGTACTCAGTGCGGTCCAAGGCTCACTATTATGGACTCTATGCCCTATGACAGAGTTCGCACCACAATGGCTGACTTTCCAATGTGCAAAGACTGCGAGGAGGAATACACCGACCCTGCCACAAGGCGTTATGACGCCCAGCCTGTGTGCTGTAACAAATGCGGTCCGGAGGTCTATATCATAGGCAGTGAAAAGAAAGGCGCTGAGGCTATCACAGCCGCAAGAGAAGCCGTCATGGCAGGAAAGATAATCGCTGTCAAAGGCATAGGCGGTTTTCACCTTTGCTGTGACGCAAAAAACGAGAGCGCCGTGAAAAGGCTCAGAGAGCTTAAAAACCGCCCTGCAAAACCACTTGCCGTTATGCTGAAGGATATTTCTGCCGCAAGGCGTGAGTGCGATTTCGGCGAAGTGCAGGAAAAGCTTCTCACAGGCTGGCAAAAGCCTATCGTGCTTCTTGATAAAAAAACTAGCGGAAGCCTTTGCGAAAGCGTTGCACCAGATAATCCTACAGTGGGAGTAATGCTCCCCTATGCCCCTTTGCACCTGCTTCTTTTTGATTACGATGACGGCGTGGAAATGACCGACAGCCTTGTTATGACCAGCGGAAACGTCCGTGGCGCACCTATTTGTCGAAGCGACGAGGACGCACTCAGCGAAATAGCAGGCTTCTGCGACCTGATATTATCCCACAACAGACGTATCTTGATACGCTCAGACGATACTGTCATGGATACATTTGAGGGCAAGCCTTACATAATAAGGCGTTCAAGAGGATATGCCCCATTGCCTGTTATGACATCATGCAGTGATAAAGGTCAGACCCTTGCCATAGGCGGTGAGCTTAAAAATACTTTCTGTATCAGAAAGGGCAGCCTTTACTATCTTTCTTCCTATGTTGGCGATATGGCTGATATCCGCACTGTAAAGGCTCTTGAGGAGTCAGTAAAGCGTATGTGTGAACTTCTGGAAGCAACACCGCAAAACGTAGTCTGCGATATGCACCCTAAATACAATACAGTTGCATTTGCCGAGGGGCTTGACCTGCCTCTGAAAAAAATCCAGCACCACTATGCCCATATCCTTTCCTGCATGGCAGAAAACGACTATAGCGAAAAGGTCATAGGCGTATCATATGACGGCACAGGCTTTGGCACAGACGGCACCATATGGGGAGGAGAGATACTTCTCTGCGACCGCACAGGCTTTGAGCGTATGGGAAGCATAAAGCCCTTCATGCAGGTGGGCGGTGACCTTTCCTCTAAAGAGGGCTGGCGTATTGCCGCAATGATAGCAGGCTCAGCCTATGGGGAAAGGGGCGGAGAGATCTGTGAAAAGCTTGGTATTTGTACAGCGAAAGAGTACAAGCTTCTGTCTATAATGGCAGAGAAAAAAGTAAACGCAGTAAGCTCCACAAGCGCAGGACGGCTTTTTGACGCTGCTTCTGCGGTGCTTGGCATAAGGCGTTCTTCTACCTTTGAGGGCGAAGCTTCCATGGCGTTGCAGTTTGCGGCAGAAAAATTCAGCCGTGAGCCGTTTGGTATTTACGAGCCTATGGAAAAGCTCACTGCCGAAAAAGAGGGCAGGATAACACTCTGCACTCAGGCTCTTATCAAGCGTCTTTGCCAGGGTATGCAAAATGGTGAGGACAAAAACCGCCTTGCCTATGAGTTCCACTCGCTTCTTGCGGACATGACCGCACAGGCGTGCAGAACCATAAGCGAGAGAACAGGCGTAAAGGTCTGTGCCTTGAGCGGGGGAGTTTTTCAGAACAAGCTTCTGCTTAAAATGGTGAAGTGCCGCCTTGAAAAAATGGGACTTAGAGTGCTTATCCACAGCCTTGTGCCTGCCAATGACGGTGGTATAGCTTTGGGACAGGCGTTTTATCTGAATGAGGAATGAGGAGTGAGGAGTGAAGAATTAAGGTATCGCCTAGCGGCGATTTATCTTATTTTCTGCTTTGTAAGTTCGATTTTGTGATATAGATTAAATTTTTTTTGGAGGTTTTAATATGTGTGTAGGTTTATCTGCAAAGGTAGTAAGTGTAAACGAGGGCACTGCTGTTATTGACGCAAGCGGTGCAAAAAGAGAGGTATCTGCTGACCTTATCGACGATCTCGAGGTAGGGGATTATGTCATGGTACACGCAGGGGTGGCTATCGCAAAGATAACCTCTGACGATAGCGAAGAAACTGACGAGATAATGGAGAGTATCCAATGAACACTATAGAAAATGCAAAGGAGATAATAAGCTCCTACAAATGTGATGACGGCAAAAAGCTTCGCATAATGGAGGTCTGCGGCACTCACACCCACGAGATTTTCAGGCTTGGCATAAGAAAGCTCCTTCCTGAGAGCGTTGAGCTTATCTCAGGTCCCGGCTGTCCTGTGTGCGTTACCCCCATTGGCTTTATCGACGAGGCTTGTATGCTCGCCCTTGAAAAAGGTGCGGTGATATGCACTTTCGGTGACCTTATAAGAGTACCCGGTACAGAAATGAGTCTTGCAGGAGCAAGGTCAAAGGGTGCTGTGATAAAGACAGTTTATTCGCCCCTTGACGCAGTTTCATATGCCGAAAGCCATAGGGATGAGCAGGTGGTATTTCTCGCCGTTGGCTTTGAGACCACAACCCCATCAGCCTGCCTTGCAGTAGAAAAAGCGAAAAAGCTGGGACTTGAAAACTTCTCTATTCTTGGTGCAAACAAGACCATGCCAAACGCTTATAAGGCTTTGGAGGGAAGCGCAGACGCATTTTTGTATCCCGGCCATGTCAACGCTATCACAGGCACAGCCGTGTGCGAGGAGCTTGTGAAAAAGGGCGTTTCAGGCGTTGTTACGGGCTTCACGGCTGCTGAACTTCTTACGGCTCTTGCTGTTACCATAGAGCTTTCTCAGCGTGGCGAGCCGTTTTTCAGAAACTGCTATCCTAGAGTGGTAAAGCCCGAGGGCAACCCTGCCGCCATAAAGCTTATGGAAAAGGTCATGACCCCATGCGACAGCGAGTGGCGTGGACTTGGTATCATACCAATGTCAGGCATGATACTCCGTGACGAATATGCCGACTTTGACGCACGAAAGAAATTCGCCCTGCCGAAAATAACAGGCAAGCCAAACCCAGCCTGCCGCTGCGGAGATGTTTTGCAGGGCAAGTGCAAGCCCTCGGATTGTAAAGTTTTCGGCAAGGTCTGTACACCGCTGCACCCTATAGGTGCGTGCATGGTGTCAAACGAGGGCGCTTGCTCAGCATATTATCAGTATGGCAATTTGTAAAAAAAACTATCCGAAAAGAGGAATAATTATGACAGATAAATTTGTTACCCTTGCCCACGGCGCAGGAGGAAAGCAGACTTCCGAGCTTATCGACCGTGTTTTTAAGGAGCATTTCGCTAACCCTGACCTGACCGCCGACGAT
>CDZR01012443.1_pt1 | contig 12612 bp, 6 predicted proteins | sample 554781 | NCBI WGS metagenome assembly CDZR01 (sample SAMEA3182065, study PRJEB8094) | gut metagenome | biome: human; feature: gut; material: Stool; isolation source: human stools | place: Canada | collected 2013-01-28
GGAAAAACACAAACCGTAGAAATTTTTGAAAGTTTAATTAGAGATTTTAACGATTTACAAGTCATTGCTATTTCCGGTAAAAATCCAAAAATGAAAGAAAGCTTTAACAATATAGTACAAAAATATAATAAAGAAAATAGTGTAAAAATATTAGAATATACAAATCAAGTTCCTGAACTTATGTCCATTTCCGATTTGGTAGTATCAAAACCTGGAGGATTAACAACTTCAGAAAGTTTAGCTTCTAATTTACCTATGATTATTATTAACCCTATTCCTGGTCAAGAAGAAGAAAATGCAGAATTTTTAGAATCTCATGGTGTAGGAATTTGGATTAGAAAACACGTTTCTCCAGATGAAATATTTAAAGATATTTTTTCTACTCCAGAAAAATTGCAACAAATGAAAGAAAACACAAATAAATTAGCAAAGAAACATTCTACCGAAGATATTTGCAAAATATGCTTATCACAAAAATAACAATAACCCCATAAAATACATAAGAGGTGTATTTTATGGGGTTCTCTAATTTATCAAGTTGTGAATTAATTGGTCTTGCAAGTAGTCTTGCAATTGCTATTGGAAAAAATTTATCTGCTGATGATGTTGCTTCTTTAGCTGCATTTACAACTACCTTAGGAGACAACCTAGCTATAATTGCAACTCAAAAATCTCAAAATTTAGATAATGCTAATTGCTAAATTTCTCTTCTTCCCTCTAAAGCCTTTGTTAAAGTAATTTCATCTGTATATTCCAAATCTCCACCAACAGGAATTCCATGTGCTATTCTTGTAACTTTTATTCCTAAAGGTTTTATTAATTTTGATAAATACATAGCTGTTGCTTCTCCCTCAACTCTAGGATTTGTTGCTAATATAACTTCTTTTACAGTTCCATCCATAAGTCTTGCAAGTAATTCTTTTATTTTTATATCATCTGGTCCAATTCCATTCATTGGAGATATTGAACCATGTAAAACATGGTATACTCCTTTAAATTCATGTGTTTTTTCCATTGCTATGATATCTCTAACATCTTCTACAACACAAATTGAACTTTGATCTCTTTTTGGGTTTGAACATATAGGACATGGATCTGTGTCTGATATATTATAACATTTACTACAATATTTTAAATTTTTCTTTGCATCTTGAATTGATTTTATAAATTGATTTGTTTCTTCTTCAGAGCAATTTAAAATATAAAAGGCAAGCCTAGCTGCTGTTTTGTGTCCAATACTAGGTAATCTTTCAAAACCCTCTATTAATTTTTCTATTGATGGTGAATAAAGTGACATTTTTTACTCCTTACTCTTTACTACATTAATCCTGGTATATTAAATTTTCCAAACTCTTGATTTTGTGCACTATCAACTTTTCTTAAAGCTTCATTTACACAAGTTAAAATTAAATCCTCTAACATTTCTACATCATCAGGATCAACTACATCTTTATTTATTTTTATTTCTTTTATTACTTTTTCTCCTGTAACCTTTACATTAATAGCACCACCACCTGCTGATGCTTCAAATTCTTTTGATGCTAATTCCTCTTGTGTTTTTTGCATATCTGCTTGCATTTTTTTGGCTTCTTTCATTAAACTATTTATATTCATTCCGCCAAATCCTCCCATTCCTCCTGGGAAACCTCCTCTTTTTGCCATTTTTTATTCCTCCTTTAATTTTTTATTCTATAACATTAAATGGTATATCAGATTGATTTGCTAATTTTTGTATATCATCTTCTGGTCTATGAACAACTGCTTGGCTTTGAGCTTCTGATATATATTTTATTTGCATTTCTTTTCCACAAGCCATTGAAACTAATGTAGATATTTCTTTAATATTTTCTTGTTTTTCTAAAACAGTTTTTCCAAATGAAGATAAACCATTTGGAAATTTAATTCCAACAGTCATGTCATTAATTTCTTCAGCACTCGTATTCATTAAATTTGTATATAAAACAATTTTTCCATTCTGTTTTAAATCATTTACTATTGTAGGCCAACTTTTACTTAAATCGCTTGAATATTGTTTAGGTTTATTTGCCATAGTATTTTGTTTTACAGTATTGCTTGCAACCTTTGGAGTACTTTGAACTCTATTATTTAAATTGTAATTTTGAGTTTGGTTAACTGTTGTTGCAGAAACTGGTACTTGCATAGTATTTACAGCAACTCTTCCAGATTTTAAATATTTTTCTATTTTATCTACTCTTTCTTCAATATTATTAGAACTCTCAAATTCATTACTGCATAATTTTATTATGCCTGCTTGAAACATAATTGTTTTTTGGGTTGACCATTTTATATCTGTTTCTAATTTTGATAATTCATAAATCAAATTTACTAATTTTTCTTTTGTTACTTTTTCAGAAATAGCATTTATATTAGCAATTTCATCTTCACTATATAAATCTGCTTTTTTTGAAGATTTATATATCAAAATATCTTTTATATATTTTATAATTTCCCATAGAAAATTATTTAAATCTTTTCCTTCATTTAAAATATCATCCATACTTTTTAAGGCTTTATCTATATCATAATCTATAATCGCCTCTGTTATACTATTTACAAATGCTATTTTAGGAATTCCAACTAAATCTTTAATTTTATCTTCATCAATTTTATTTTCTCCATCTTGAATACATCTTTCTAATATTGATAAAGCATCTCTCATTGCTCCTTCTGATAAAACAGCAATAATATTTAAAGCAGAATCTGTTATTTCTATATTACTTTCATTACAAACAACTTTTAACCTTTTTATTATGTCCTCATTTGAAATTCTTTTAAAATCAAATCTTTGACATCTTGAAAGAATTGTTGCTGGTAATTTTTGTGGTTCTGTTGTCGCCAAAATAAATTTTACGTGTTCTGGTGGTTCTTCCAAAGTTTTAAGTAAAGCATTAAATGCCCCTGGTGATAACATATGAACCTCATCTATAATATATACTCTATATTTTGCTTTTGTTGGTAAAAAGTTTACTTCTTCTCTAATACTTCTAATATCTTCAACACTATTGTTTGAAGCAGCATCCATTTCAACAATATCTGTAAGTGAACCATTCAATGCTCCTCTACAAATTTCACATTCATTACATGGCTCTCCATCTTTTGGATTCAAACAATTTATTGCCCTTGCCAAAATTTTAGCTGAAGAAGTTTTTCCTGTTCCTCTTCCACCATTAAATAAATATGCATGTCCAACTCTATCTGCAATTATTTGATTTCTTAATGTTCTTGTTATATGCTCTTGTCCTACTACATCGGCAAATGTTGTAGGTCTAAATTTTCTATAAAGAGCTGTGTATGCCATATATCTCACATCCTTTATATCTTAAAAAATGGTGTGAAACTAATCTCTCTATAGAGAGCACTCCACATAAAGATTTTCTACTTATTGCTGCTTCCTTCCGGACCTGACAAGGTTCATAGGTCTCTATTGGATTACTCTCTATACAAAGATTAAATTTCATACCATCCATATTATATACTGTAAATAGAAATTTAGCAAGTATTTTTAATCTAAGTTTTTAATTATTTTTATCTACTACAAATTATTCATTTATTCTTTTAAATACTATTTCTTTTAAATCTGCATATTCTTTACTTTGTGTACCATTTTCAACAACATTATCAATTGGTAATTCTAATTTAATATTAGATTTGAAAGTTTTTCCTGATTCTAATTTTAAAATTACATCAAAACTTATTTTTTCTTTTAAATCATCATTATTTATATTTAATTTTTTTAATAATTCATCATGATTTATTTCTGCATCATCATTTGATACATAATTTGCAATATTATCAAGTGCATATCTAAATACGACAAGTCCACCTTGATTAGAAATTTTTAATTCTTTTATACTAGAATCTAATGCACCATTATATTCTATTTTTTGTGTGTTGTTTTCTTCTGCATTTTTAAATATTACACTTTCTATATTAGCATCTGGTTTATATATTTTTCTTTCACCTATTTTTGCAGTTTGCTCTTGATTGAAGTTATTTAATGTAATGCTTTGAATTGCTTCTGTTGTTTTATAATTTTCATTTTTTTTGATGTATAAATAAATGTCATTATTTTGATTAACAGTTAAATTCCATTTATTATTTGCATCTTCGTTGTCATTTCCTTCTATTGTACTTATTACTGTTATTTTTGATAATTCAAAAGGTAAATTATTTTCCCCTTCTACATTGTATTTTAATGTTATTAATCCTACTGTGCACAAAATTGCAACTATTATTAAAATAACCATACATATATGAAATTGTTTTGTATCTATTATTTGTTTTATTTTTTCTTTCAATTTTTCCTCCGATATTACTTTTATTTTTTATGTCTAAATTAAATTTGAAAAATTATAATAAAAAAAGTGGTGTGCCCAGGCGGACTCGAACCACCATCGGTCGCTTAGGAGGCGACTGCTCTATCCTGCTGAGCTATAAGCACATAAAATAATTATCTTATAGAAGTATACTATCATTTGAAATAATTGTCAACAAAAAAGAAAAGCTTACTTTAATGTAAGCTCTTCTTTTTCTTATTATTTTTCAATAATTTTTTTCTTTATAACAAATACACCAATTCCTAATATTACTAATGATACTATTCCAACAATTGTTGGTAATGCATAATTCATATTAGCACCTGTACTTGGTACAATTATTATATCCTCTGCATGAACTACTGGCGGATATGTTGGTGGAACTATTGGTGGATTTTTTCCATCATTTGATGTTATTTTTGCAACTTCTGCATCATTATAAAATGTCATATCTGTTCCTGGTGATAATAACTTAGAAACTTTTAACTCTACAGTTGTTTTTTCAGTTGGTTTTAAAGTGTAGTTTTTCATTTTATCTGTAGATAAAATCTTTTTATTATCTAAATATTCTTTTTCATCTTTTTGTCGTGCATTTAAATTTTGTAATTCAGTTTGTGAAATTTGTTTCCAAATTGAATTTCCATTTTCATCTTTGTTATCATTGTCTTCAAAAGCTAAGTTTTTATCTAAATAATCTATAACTACTGATGGAGTTAGTGTTGCTATTTTATCATTTTTACTTATTATTCCATATTTATAATAATTTTCTGACATATAATCTACTTCACTTTGGTTAATAGCTTTTATTTCATATGTTATATTTAAAGTTGCTCCTTCTATTAATTCTTCATCTGTTTCTAGTTTTACTAATCCATTTCCACTTGTAGATGGTCCCATATATGTCATATGATTTGTTGTTCCTTCTAATTTTCCATCTTCTGTAACTTTAGCATCTGCTAATACTTGACCATTTGCTAATGTTACCTTAAATGTACTTACTCGTTTTTGTAAATCTAATTGTTGTCTTGCTCTTTCTACTATTCCAAAGTCAACATTTTTTACTATAAATTCTACTTTGTCTGCTGTTCCATCTGTTATAGTTGTTTCATATTCTACACCAAATTCCATTGTTGGTGTTACTGAATTCATTTTTGTTATTGTTATTGCACTTTGTTCTCCATTATATGCCTTTGATACTTCTTCTCCAACTGTATGGTTTGTTATATTTGCTACTTCTTTGTCTATTGCTTTTCTTTCTTCGTAATTGTCTATAGCATCTGTTTTTCTTGTATCTACCGCATCTTTATACCATTCTTTATTGTTTTGTTCTCTGCTTGTATCATATACTGTTCCTTTATAGTATTGTACCTTATATTCTTTGTCTCCCCATGTATATGTTATTATATATTGGCCTGGTATATATTCGTCAAATTCATAGCTACCATCTGCTTTTGTGTCTACCTTCTTATCTGGTATTGAATTATTTAATTCGTGTAATGTAACTTTTACTCCTGATACTGTGTTTTCACCATTATCAAATTGTCCGTTTCCTTGTCTTATTTCTCCTGTTTTTAATTCTCCTGTTGTACTATCGACAAATACTGTTCCAGTAATTTTTCTTGCATCACGTGGTTTTATTAAAACTGGTGGGGCTGCATCTGTATCATCTTCGTATGTGTCAACATTTCCTATCTTCATATTTCCTGGTACTGAGTCAACATCTACTGCTGCTACTGTATTTCCATTATTATCTTTGTATACTGTATATGAATTTATTTCTACTGTACTATATAATGTTTCTTTATTATTTAGTATTTGTAATACCGCTTCTCTATTTAATTTATATTGTACATATATATAATTTGATTCTCCAGATTTTACAACACTATTTGTATCTATTATAGCCTTATTGTATTCATCATTATATTTTACATTTGAAGCTATATTTAAGTTTCCTGTTATATTATTTTGTCCATCAATTCCTGTTCCGGCCGCTACTAATTCATAACGATTATCAAAATAATCTACCACACTATTTGCTTTTGTTAAATATGATGATTCATTTCTTATTGCTATCTTATATGTTAAATATACTTGTAATTCTTTTGATTTATCCTTTGTTTGATAATTTACATCAGCATCATATATTGCTCTATTATATGTTTGAGTAAATCTATTTTCAAATTTCACTCCAATATTCCAAGAATCTGAGTTATCTGGTATTTCTCCTGAAGCATTTAATCTTTTCCCATATTTATAAATATGCCAATATCCATTTACTCCAACATTTATATTATCTAAATCGTGAGCAATTGCTAAATCTGCTTGTGTTTTTTCATATAATCCTAAATTTATGTATCTTATTTCTGTTTTTCCGTTTTTATAGTCATTGTCTGTATATGTTATTGTATAATTTGCATCTTTTGTATTTGCATGCAATGTACATGATGAACTATCATTTATTCTTGCAACGTGGTCTTTAGTATTTGTATATCCTATTGAATATTTATTGTTTACATTTACTCTATTTTCTCCTGTTGCTTCAACACTTGTAAAGTTTCTGTCTAATATATCTCTTTCTACTTTGTCTGTTGATTTTGAACCATTATTCTTATTTATATTTATTGCAACTGATTGATAAATTAATCCATCATATTCAAACTCAATATAATATTCTCCTAATTTTTTGATTTCAATATCTTCAAAGATATATTCACCACCATTTATTTCATTATATAATCCTCTTTCTGATGATTTTGTTTCTTTTAATGTATTTCCATCTTTATCTTTTAGTCTAACTGTTATTCCATTAAATGCTTCATCATTTTCATCATAGCCACCATCTTTATATAAGTCATTTCTTGATGTTTGTTTTCCTTCATGAACATCTTTCCAAATATATCCCGAAAGATCAATATATTTTCTTTTATTTGTTATATCTTTAATAATTGTTTCTCTATTTAAATTTCCATTTCCATTTACGTCTAATTCAAATTCTGCACTTGGATTTTTTTCATAACCTTTATTAGGATTTTCTATTTCAATTGCTACATATTTGTCTGCTGTTATTCCTTCAACTAAGATTTCTCCATTAATATCTGTATAGAATTCCGTCGCACTATTTTCATCAACATAAGTTATACTTCCTGTAGATGATTTATTTATAAACTTATTATCTGATTTTCTTTTAATTTTAAATTTTACATTTGGTAATTTAGCATCTGAATTTTCATCTTTTTTTACTATTTTCAAGTTTATAATACGTTGATTATTTATTTTTACCTTTGATGTTTTTACTGCTTCTATTTTTGTTTTTTCAGATATTTGTGGTCTTGTTACATATGCACTATTTGGGTTATTTATTTCTGTAACTGTATATTCACCTTGATATAAGCCGTTAATTAATATTTTTCCATCTTTGTCAGTTGTAAATATTTTATGCCATCCTTCTGGAACCCCATCATATTCACCAATATAACTTATTTCACCATTTGAATTACCTATTACCCATTTGTTGTCTGAATTTCTTTTTACTTGTATTTGGACATTTGGTATTCCATTTTTTGATTGAAAATCTATTTTTTGTATTTCTAGGCTTCCTGTAACGTCTATATTTAATTCCATTTCATCACTGTTATTCATATCTTTAGTATCTGTTGTTGTTGTCATTATATTTTGTACATTTTCATCAGTTTCTAATAAATATGCTGTAGCTTCTATAAAACTTTCACCAGAACATGATATGTTAAATTTACCAATTTTTTCAATTTTTTGTTCTTTACTAATCAATATATAGAAATCTTCACCTGATTTTATATTATCTTTTGAGTCACTAACAACAAAATTATCTCCATCATAACATCCATATTTTAAATTACCAATTTCATTGCCATCCCCATCTTTTAATGTTAAAGCCTCTATTTTATCAGAATATGAATAATTAAATGGTCCTATTTTCATATACATAGCATTATTATAATTAAAATCATTTATTTTTACATTCTTAACATCTTTATTTCTTTTTAAGAGGTTACTTCCATTATTAACATAACTTAGAGCTTTATTCATATAATTTATAGTGTTTTCACTATTAGTCCAATCAGACGTATTTCCTCCTGAACTAGTCGCCATACTAAAATCAACTGCATCTAAAAATGCTCCTATATTTTGCCAAACCGCTTTTTGTTTTTCTGAAGGATCATAACCATAATCTTTATTGCTTAATACTTTACTGTGCCCACCTTTTTGGTCTAATATATATGCCATTCTAAATATTTCACTTTTTTGATCATTAGAAAATTCTTCATATTTCTTTTTTTCTCCACCATTGACTATAACACCATCATCTTCAATATTAATTATTCCTTTTACTGTTGCAGTGCCTCTTGCCGGTAAATCTTGACCATTTTGAATACAAAATATATTTTCTGTTTGACCTTCGTTAGACCAATACGTATCTCCATCTAAAGTAATTTGTCCACCAACATCATCATTATTCAATTCATAATATGATAAATCTAATTCATCTCCAATTTGCAATCCAGATGGATCCCAATTTGCAAAAACTTTAATTTCTACTGTAATTATTAATATTAACATCAATATTACAGAAGTAATAATTCTTAAATTTCTACCTTTCATTCTTTTCCCTCCTTTCCTAAATATTCTTCTTTCTTATAATATAAAACATACATATTAATACTAAAGCTAATACCAATACCGCAATTACTGAATACATAATAAATGTTCCGGTTTTTATACTTACTATTAATTGTGCATTATCTACATTATTTTCAATATTATTTTCTTTTAATTCATCTTCTGTATAAATCTCTGAAATTTCAGCTTTGTTGTTTATTAATCCTACATTTGAAGCTGTCATTCCTTTAGTTAATGTCAAATTAATTGTTACAGTTTCCCCTGCCTTTAATTTTTTATTTGACAATGTTGATGTATATAAATCTTTACCATTTATGTACCAGTCTTTATTTAATTCTGATTTAAATACCATATCTTGTGGCATATAATCTTTAATTTTTCTTATATATGTATCAACTTCACCAACATTTGTTATTTTTATTTCATACTCTACAATAACTGTTGTTCCAGCTACTTTTTTTGCATTTAATTCAACTTTTGCTAAATTTTCTGCATTATATTCATAAGCTGTAGTATTTGTAGAATCTTGTGTAATTACTCTTTTTATACTTTTTTGTATTTTTACATCTACTGTTTTTAATTCTATTAAACCTATATTTATATTTGCAATACTTCTATCTGTTATTGATATTTTATCTGATACAGCATAACTTTTTTCTTCTCCATTTATTGTTATTTTTCCAACAATAACATCTGAATTTTTACTTTCTTGTACTCCATTCACCTTATACGTTGTCAATTTATATTTTGAAGTATCATAATCAAATAATACTAAATATTCACCTTTTTCTACATTATCTATTTGATATTTTCCTGTTGTGTCTGTATATAAATTAGCATTTGATACTAATTTATTTGTTTTTATATTATATAAATATACTGGTATATTTTGTAATAATTTTTCATTTTCGTCTTTTATACCATTTTCATTTTCATCATCCCATGCAATTCCTGTTATTGTATATTTTTCTGTTGTAGGGTTATTGGGTTCATCTGGATTATCTGGATTGTCTGGGCTGTCTGGTTTATTAGGATTATTTGGATTATCTGGCTCTGTTTGTTTATTTTTTTGTAATATATTTTTTATTATATTAGTATGATAAAAATCCACCCCAAAACCCAAATCAAATTTATGTAATATCTCAATATCTTCTGTTAAATTTTCTTGATAATTTATCTTAGCAATAATCTTTATCGGTTGATTTTCTCCCTCTTTAATATTAGTTTTAAAACTTAATATTTTATCACTTCCATAATTATAATCTGTTATTTCTTTATTTCCAATGTATACTTTTTGAAGTTTTAATTCACCTGGCAAAGTATCTGAAACCCTTACTTCTTCACTACCATTTATATTATAACCTGTGATATTTAAAACATATTCTATAGTATCCCCTATTTTTACGTATTCACCTTCTGTTTTTGATGTTTGATTAACTTCTATATATTTTGTAGGATTGGCTAATTTATAAACTATATTGGATCTATATTTAATATTACCATTAGCTATTACATATTTAACCTCTGCAAAATTTTCTTCTTTTATTAGTCCACATCTGTAATTTGCTCCTAATATAATGGTTTTTCCAACAGGTAAAGTTTTTATATAATATTTACCTTCATTATTTACTATATTTTCTTTATATTCTTCCTCTGCATCTTTATCTTCTTCAGTTGTTCCTTCATCAACTTTATGAGTTATAGCATTTTGCCATAATTTTGTCAATTTCATATAATCTGAATGTTCTTCTAAGACTTCTAAATTTTCTATATTTTCATCTGTCATATTTTCTATTATTATTTGATATTTTATAGTATCATGTTCATTTATATCTACACTTAAGGACTGTACACATTTCACAGTCACTCTTATTTTACCAAGTGCATATTTTACTTTCATTTCATTACTTTCTTTAACTATATCATTATAATTAATTGTAATTTTATTTGTTCCGCTATTTCCTACTACATCGTTTTCATTTTTTACACGAACTTCATAAGATATTTCTTTTGTTTCTCCTACACCAATTTTACTAATTCTCTCATCATATTCTTTTTTATTTGGTTCTTCATTATAATATTGGTCATAATTATAAACATAATCATCTACTATTCCTAAATATACTGTTCCATCAGGAACTAAACCTTTAACAGTTACATTTTCAGCCTCTTCAGTTCCGTTATTAGTTACTTTCACAATATATTTTATAACTTCTCCTTGTTTTACTTCATCTCCATTTGCAATATCGTCTCCACCAACTTGTGCTGTTAATGTTACATTTAAATCAGGACCTGTTCCTGTAGTTAGATTTACATTTGTTCCATTTACTTGTTGACTTGTTCCATTTGAATTTTCATCATATGTAATTGCATATGTTTCAACTGCATTTTTATTATACTCTAAGCTTGATGGGATTTTTTCTTTGTAAGTGATATTAGCTACATCTGTTGTTTCCATCTTATCAATTGCAACCATATAATTTTTTGCATTAGTTGAAGCCTCAGTTGTCCATTCATTATTTGAATCATTTAAATCTTCTGTTGCATCTTCTTTTTCTGTATAATATACTTTTGCATTGTCTATTCCACTTACTCCTATTGTACTTGCTAGTGCAATTCCCATATTGTTGTCTTTTCCATCTGTAGCAAATCTTCCTGATATAACTACATTTTCTACTTTATCTCCAGTATTATTTATTACTTCTTTTTCTACAGTTGCTTGTTTTTCTTCTTGTCCAACTTCTATTTTTACATTTTTATTTTCTTCTTCACCAATTGTATTTACATTTAATTCTTTTATTTTATTTGTTGTTATTATTCCTGTTGGTGATGTTATTTGTATTTCTTTTTCTTCTGTTCCAGTTTGTGCATTATCTTTATAACCTTTTGCTTTTTCATTTGTATAATTCATTTTTATTTTTTCTGTTGAAGTTTTTGCTAATTTATTTAAGGTTAATTTTAAATTTAGTACAACTGTTGGACCACATATAATATTTTCTACATATTTTGTGTCTTCGCCAACTAATTTTACTCTTATTATTTTTCTTCCATTTTTTTCTTCAATATCATATTTACTTATATTAAAATTGTCTGCATACATTTTATTTATATTTGTTATTTCTGCTTGTTCTACTTGTTCTGGTAGTTCAATTTCAATTGTTGGATTTTTATATAAATCGTTTGCTTCTGAGTTTTCTTTTAAAATCACTTTTGCTTCTATTTCATTTTCTTGCATTATATTTAATGAATCTTTGTTTATCTCCAAAACTGCATCTGTTTGTGTTTCATTTAATTTTATTTTTGTTTCAACTTTATTTATATTTTTTCCTACTATTGCATATGATATTTCTTGCATTTGTTTTATTTTATTTTCTTGTTCTTCTTTAATTATCTTTATTGCTTTTATATTTATCGTTCCTACTTTTTGTGGTTCACTTGTTTTTATTTTTATAGCATCTACATCATTTGTTTTTATTTCTATATCACCGTTTTCATCCGCTTCTGTATCTTTGTTTATTTCTGCTATTTTATTTTCTGTATTTGAATCTAATACTTCTATAATGCCTTCTTCTCCTAGAATTTCTAGCATATTATTTTTGTCAATGCTTATTTGTTT
>CDZR01045167.1_pt1 | contig 12552 bp, 4 predicted proteins | sample 554781 | NCBI WGS metagenome assembly CDZR01 (sample SAMEA3182065, study PRJEB8094) | gut metagenome | biome: human; feature: gut; material: Stool; isolation source: human stools | place: Canada | collected 2013-01-28
GACTTCATGCCGGAGCCGCAGACCATGCCCACGGTGTAAGCGGGAACGGAATAGGGGATACCGGCCTTGATGGCCACCTGACGGGCAACGTTCTGGCCCTGGGCAGCGGTCAGGATGCAGCCGAACATAACCTCATCCACATTTTCGGGGGCGATATTGGCACGCTTGAGGGCCTCCTTCACCACCACGGCGCCCATCTCGGCGGCGGGGGTGTTCTTCAGGGAACCACCGAAGGAGCCGATAGCGGTACGGCAGCAATTGACGACATACAGATCTTTCATGATGGAATTTTCCTCCTACATTTGGTTTTGGGGTTCTACTCTGTACCTATATCGTAGTCATTTTCGGTCGAATAGTCAACCCCCAGAATTGCTCCGCGCTGAAAAATCGTAGGACTGAACAGGAAATGGCCCGGTTCCTTTGTTAGTTTGACTAAAAATTAACAAACTATTTTCCTCAGGAGAGAGCCGAACGGGCCTCCTGGAGCCTGGTATAAAAGGCGCCGGGGTCCAGCTTGTTGAACAGGCGGGTGTTGTATTCCACCTTTGCGTCGGCCACGGCGGCCTTGATCTGCGTTTCAAACAGGGCATTGACCACGGCGGACTGGTCCAGCTCCTTGCCCACGGCCACATACAGGGCGCTGCCGGTGTCGATGACATCGCTGACCTGGCCGGGCTCCAGCGCCGACACGGCGGCGGCCAGGGTCTCGCCCATGTCCCCGGCGGAGGCGGTGACGCCGGCCTCCGTCACGTCCTCCATGCCCAGCTGGCCCGCCAGGTCCAGATACGCGGCGGTAACGTCCTGGGCGTCCCGCAGCTGCTGGGCAAAGCTCTCGGCCGCCAGGCGGGTGTTGTCGTCATCCTGGCCGTCCAGGGGCCAGTACAGCAGCAGACTGGTGGCATAGCCCTTCTGCCGGGCCAGGGCGTCAATGTCCTCCTGGGCAGGGTACAGAGCGCTGCCGGGGGTACAGAACGCCTGACGCACCCCGGCATACAGGTAATAGCCCCGGCTGATGGCGTCGAACATGGCCTCCGACACGCCCATGCCCTGGATCTGCTTGCTGTAGGCCTCCTGGCTGCCGTAATAGGTGATATACTGCTGGCGCTGGTTTTCCAGGGCCTCCCGGTCGGCGTCGGACAGGGTCACATTTCCCCGCTTGGCCCACTGGCGGACCACGGCGTACAGCTTCACGGTCTCCAGGGCGTCCTGCTTGGCATAGGCCCCGTAGGTCATCCCCTCGGACAGCTCCGCGTCAAAGTCAAGGTCCTGAACGTTGTACGTCAGATACTCGCAGTCATAGGCCAGCCAATACAGATACTCCTCGGCGTCAATGGTCTCTCCGTTGACGGTCAGCAGCTCGGCGTCGGGCCGGATGCCGCTGGCCTGATAGAACAGGCCGTCGGTGCGGTGGCCGTTGGTAAGGATACCGCTGGCGGAAATGCCCACCACCAGCAGCGCGGACAGGACCACCGAGGCGGTCAGACGGATCCATGCTTTTTTCATAAGTTATCTCCTTCCCGGGCAGCTTTGCCCAGCTCTTCTTTTTTCAGCCGCAGCTCCTCCGTCAGCTTCCCGGCAGCGGAGAGGGCGTCCTCCCCGGGGGCCAGGTGCAGCCGGAGTCGGGGAGGCTCCCCGGCGGACAGACGCAGGCGATTGCGGTAGCCGGGCATGGAGCACACGGCCATCAGGCTGGGTACGTCCACGCGGCTGTCAAAGGTGAAGGCCACCACACCGGCCCTCTGGGTGATATCGGTGATGAACACCTCGGCGGCGGCGGCCCGCAGCAGGGCCACGTCCAGCAGGGCCATCACCGGCTTGGGCGGGTCGCCGTAGCGGTCCGTCAGCTCGTCCACCAGGTCCGACGCCTCCTCCGTGGTGCGGATGGCCGCCATGCGGCGGTACAGGTCCATGCGCTGGTGGGCGGAGGGCACATACCGCTCCGGAATGTGGGCGGAGGTGGCCAGGTCCGCCGAGCAGTCGGGGCGGATGTCCTTTCCCCTCCCCTGCTGCTCCAGCACCGCGTCGTTCAGCAGCCGCAGATACATGTCGTAGCCCACACTCATCAGATAGCCGGACTGCTCCGGGCCCAGCAGGTTCCCCGCCCCGCGGATCTCCAGGTCCCGCATGGCAATGCGGAAGCCGGAGCCGAAGGCCACATACTCCCGGATGGCGGACAGGCGCTTGCTGGCCACCTCCGTCAGCACCTTGCCGGGGCGATAGGTCAGATAGGCATAGGCCCGGCGGGCGCTGCGGCCGATGCGGCCCCGGATCTGGTGCAGCTGGGACAGGCCCAGCCGGTCCGCGTCCTCGATGATCAGGGTGTTGACGTTGGGGATGTCGATGCCGGTCTCGATGATGGTGGTGCACACCAGCACCTGGATCTCGCCGTCGGCCATCTGCTGCATGACGGAGCTCAGCTCCCGCTCGGCCATTTTGCCGTGGGCAATGCCGATGGCCGCATCCTCCCCCAGCCACTGCCGCAGGCGTCCGGCGGTGGACTCGATGTTCTCCACCCGGTTGTGCAGGTAATATACCTGGCCGCCCCGGCTCAGCTCCCGGCGGATGGCCTCGGCAATGACGGGCCACTCGTGCTCCATCACATAGGTCTGCACCGGCTGGCGGTCGTGGGGCGGCTCCTCGATGGTGCTCATGTCCCGGATGCCGGACAGGGCCATATTCAGGGTCCGGGGAATGGGGGTGGCGGACAGGGTCAGGGTGTCCACCTGCCGGGCCCGCTCCCGGAGCTTTTCCTTGTGGGTAACGCCGAAACGCTGCTCCTCGTCGATGACCAGCAGCCCCAGGTCGTGAAATTGCAGATCCTTCTGCAGAAGCTTGTGGGTGCCGATCAGCAGGTCCACCTTTCCCGCCTGGGTCCGGGCCAGAATGTCCCGCACCTGGGCGGGGGTCCGGAACCGGGAGAGCACCTCGATGTTCACCGGGAAGGACCGGAACCGGTTCACCGCCGTGGCATAGTGCTGCTGGGCCAGGACGGTGGTGGGCACCAGAATGGCAGCCTGCTTGCCGTCCAGAATGCACTTCATCACCGCCCGCAGGGCCACCTCGGTCTTGCCGTAGCCCACGTCGCCGCACAGCAGCCGGTCCATGGGCCGGGGCTGCTCCATATCAGCCTTGATGTCCCGGATGGCCTGGAGCTGGTCGTCGGTCTCCGTGTAGGGGAAGGCGTCCTCAAACTCCTGCTGCCAGGGGCTGTCCGGCGAGAAGGCATGGCCTGCCAGCCGCTGGCGCTGGGCATACAGCCGGATCAGGCCCTCGGCCAGATCCTTGGCGGCGGCCTTGGCCTTGCGGGTGGTCTTGGCCCACTCGGTGCCCCCCAGCTTATTGAGCTTGGTGCGCTCGTTGTCCTCGCCGGGGCCGATGTACTTGCTGACCAGGTCCAGAGACGTGGCCGGAACGTACAGCACGTCCTGCCCGGCGTAGGCGATCTTGATATAGTCCTTTTCCACCCCGTCCACCGGCATGCGCAGCATGGCCACGAACCGGCCGATGCCGTGATGGGCGTGGACCACCAGGTCCCCGGGGGTCAGGTCCGTGTAGGACTGGAGCTTCTGCTGATTGCTGTCCCGCCTGGGCCGGGGCTTTTTGGCCCGGCCGGACAGGGGCGTGGTCAGCTGCCCCTCCGTCAGCACCGCCAGCCGCCCCTCCGGATATTCGCACCCGGCGGACAGGGCTCCCACGGCAATGAGCACCGTGCCCTTTTCCGGGGACTTTTCCCCGGACAGGTCCACGGCGGCGGGGATTTTCCGGTCCGCCAGCATCCGGCGGAGGTTCCGGGCCCGGACCTCGCCGCCGCACAGCACCATCACCCGGTAGCCCGACGTGAGATAGTGGGTCAGGTCCGTGCAGGCCAGCTCCAGGGAGCCGCCGTAGCTGGACAGCTGCTTGGCCGTCAGCTGGAGAAGGTCCCGGGGCTGCAGCAGCTGCCGCCCGGTGGTGAGGCCGTCCAGCTGCACCACCGGATGCTTTTCCAGCCCCAGGGCCAGCTCCGGCTCCGAGGCGGCAAAATCCGCCAGCTCACCGGCCAGAAAGCCCGCCTCCATTCCGGCGGACACGTCCTCCTTCAGCTGCCACAGCCAGCCCCGCAGGGCCTCCGCTGTGCGGCCGCTGTCCTCCACGCAGATCAGGGCATCCGCGGGCAGATAGTCCAGGGCGGTGGTCTTTTCCGGGTACACCGCCGCCATGCAGCGGTCCGCGCCGTTGGGGGTGACCCCCTGGCGCAGCAGGGCGGCATCGGCGGTCAGCAGGTCCCGCAGGGCCTGGGTGCCCTGCTTCCGGGCAAGGCGCTTTACTGCGGCCTCCAGCCGGGCGGCGGCGTCCTCCGCCGCATGCTCCTCCCAGCCGGGCAATACCTCCGCCGCCGGAAGCAGCAGCGCCTCCCGGCGGTTTTCCACCCGGCGCTGGGTGGCGGCGTCAAATATGCCCAGGGAGTCGATCTCGTCGTCGAAAAATTCGCAGCGCACCGGCTGCTCCATGCCCGGGGAGAACACGTCCAGGATGCCGCCCCGCAGGGCGAACTGTCCCGGGCCCTCCACCTGGTCGCAGCGGGTATATCCGGCTCCGGCCAGCCGCCGGGTCAGGGCGTTCAGGTCCCACTGCTGGCCCACGGCCAGGGTCAGTGCCGTCCGCTCCAGCACCCGGGGCGGGATGCACCGCTGCACCAGCGCGTCCGGGGTAGTGACCACCACGGGGCTGTCCGCCAGGCGGTACAGGGCCGCCAGCCGCTGGTTTTCCCACTGGCGGCTGGACTCCATAGGCCGCCACTGAAGCTCCCGGGCCGGGAGCACCAGGGGCGTCTCCCCGGTGAGCACGGCCAGGTCACCGGCCTGGCGCCGGGCCTCCCGTTCGTCGGCACACAGCACCCACAGGGGCCGTCCGCTGTCCCGGTGCAGGGCCGCCTCCACCTGGGCCCGGTGGACCGGTCCCACGCCGGTGACCAGCACCGGCGAAACGCCGCCGCGTACATCCTCTGTCAGCTGCCGCACCTCCGTCAGGTGCAGCAATTCCTTTACCAGCGCCTTCACCGGGCACCTCCCTTCGTTTTCCCCCAACGCATCCGGGGGCGTATACGGTAAGTATACGCCCCGAAGCTGTAATTTAACTTAAATTTTGTCCGCCCGCCGCCTGTCGGGGGCGGGAACCCTTCTATGCTTATGCGCTCTTTCCGGATTTCTTCTCCCGGGTAAAAACCTCTGCCGTGATCAGCGCCGTCAGCGGGATGGACAGGATCACGCCCACGCTGCTGGCTACGCCGCTGACCACCTCCAGGGATACATAGGCCGAGCTCAGCAGCTGCCGGGGGGACAGTCCCAGAGAATACAGGTACAGGATCAGGGTAAAGCCGCTGCCCAGAAACGCCAGGATCAGGGTGTTGGTCATGGTGCCCACCATGTCCCGGCCGATGTTCATGCCGGAGCGGAACAGCTCCCTCCGGGACAGCTCCGGATTGGCGGCGTGGACCTCCGACAGGGAGGAGGCAATGCCCATGGTCACGTCCATCACCGCGCCCAGGGCGCTGATGACGATGCCGCCCACCAGCAGGCCCCGCAGACCGATGGGCGTGCCGGTCTGCCGCAGCTGCAGCAGGGGCTCCACGTCGTCGATGCGCAGGCCGTCGATGCGGGTCAGTCCCTGGGCCAGCAGGCCGAACAGCAGGGCCAGGGCGGTGCCCGCCACTGCGCCCAGCATGGCGCACACGGTCTTTTTCCGGACACCGCCTACGATGGTCAGGCTTACCACCGCCACATAGGCGCAGACGATAAACGTCATCAGCAGCGTGTTGGCACCCTTCATCAGGGACGGCAGCAGCACGCCGAACAGGCACACCAGCGTCACCGCCAGGGCCACCAGGGATTTGACCCCCGTCCGGCCGCCCACGGCCACCGCTGCCGCGATGAACAGCACCAGCACGATGCAAAGGGGCAGCAGACGGTCGAATTCATACACCGTGGCATTGACGGTGCCGTCGGAATAGGTGGAGATCAGGACGGTGGCCCGGTCCCCGACCTTCAGCGGTCCGCCATACAGGGGCCCCACATAGTTATATACCTGCATCTGCTGGCCCTTATAGTCGCCGGAGCGGACGGTGACCAGCAGCAGCTGCTCGCCGCGATAACCGTTGTCGGAGGCGGGGTCCTTCTCCGTGGAATCGGAGAGGATCTGGTCCACGGAGGCGCTTTCGTAATCCGCGCGGTTCTCCGGCTCGTCGGACTGCACCGGCACGGGAGCCGCCAGCAGCCGCGCCGCCAGCAGCACCGCCAGCGCCGCCGCCAGCACGATGCACGTCCATTTATTCTCCCGCAGCCAGGCGGCAGGGCCGGGCCCCTTCGTTTTTTTCTTCATATATACCGGTCCTTTCGGCAATTGGTGACACCAGCATAGCAAGTTGCGCCCCCCTTGTCAAGCAGGGCTTTGTGCAATCATCCATGCCTTGTGCACATATTAGCAAAATTTGTGTCAAATCTGCAAATAAAACTGGAAACTGACAGAAGCGTATGTTACAATGAAAATACCTGTGGGGCGGGAAGCTCCGGGAGAAATTAAAGGAGGTAATAGCTTGATGAAAACACCTGTTCGCACCAGACTTCTGTCTGCGCTGCTGTCACTGGTCATGCTGGTTTCCCTGCTGCCGGTGTCGGTATTCGCGGCAGAGCCTGCGTCCGGGACCTGGGAAAAGGTCACCGAGGCACAGGAGGACTGGTCCGGTCAATACCTGATCGTCTATGAAAAGGGCAGCCTGATCATGGACGGCTCCCTGTCCGCCCTGGACAAGGAGGGCAACAAGGTGGACGTGACCATCACCGACGGCAAGATCGTTGGTGATTACGCCAAGTACGCGTTCACCATCGCGCCCATGACCGGCGGCTGGTCCGTGCAGTCCGCCAGCGGAAAGTACATTTCCGGCAAGTCCGGCAAGAACAAGATCATCACCGGCTCCACTCCGGAGCTCAACACCATCACCTTCGCTGATGGTAATGTGAAGATCGCCAGCAACAACACCACGCTGCAGTATAACGCAGCCGCCACCAACGGCACCCGGTTCCGCTATTATAAGAGCGAGAATCAGCAGCCCGTGGCCCTGTATAAGCTCAGCACCGTTCCCGCCCGGGAAAGCGGCATCGTCACCGATCTGACCACCCTGCAGAACGGCGACAAGGTGGTGGTGTTCAACCCCGCCAACAAGAAGGCTCTGTCCTCCGTGTACAACGGCTTCTATAACACAGGCGTGGATGTTGAGCTGACCGGAGGCAAGCTCACCGGCTACACAGATGCAGAGCTGTGGACCGTGAACCGCACCGAGAGCGGCGCCTATACCTTCTCCACCGCCGATGGCAAGAAGCTGTCCATGGACACCAGCTACAGCAGCACCCCCCTGGACAAGGCCAATGTGGATTGGGCGCTCAGCGCCGCCGCCACGGCGGACTGCTTCTACATCAAGAACGTAGGCCGCGGCAGCTATCTGGAGTGGTTCGCCGAGAAGAACAATTGGAGCTCCTACGGAACCATCGGCAGCAACGAGGCTCTGTTTGCCCAGCAGCTTTATCTGGTGGCAGACACCCAGAAGCCTGACCAGCCCGGTCAGCCTGATGATCCCACCGCTCCCCTGAAGAACGGTGACCAGGTGGTCATCTATAACCCCGCCAACCTGAAGGCCCTGTCCACGGAGTACACCGGCTTCTATAACAAGGGCACCGACGTGACCCTGGCCAATGGCAAGCTCTCCGGTTATACCAAGGCCGACATCTGGACCGTGGGCGTCAACGCCGACGGCAGCTATACCTTCTCCACCGCCGACGGCAAGAAGCTGTCTATGGACGAAAAATACTCCAGCACCCCCCTGGATAAGGCCCACACCGGCTGGAGCATCCTTCCCGCCGCCACGGAAAACTGCGTCTATATCCAGAACGTGGGCCGCAGCAGCTATCTGGAGTGGTATGCCGAGAAGAACAACTGGAGTGCCTTCGGCACCATCGGCAGCAACGAGGCTCTGTTTGCCCAGCAGCTCTATCTGGTAGGCGACGAGACGGACCAGCCCGCCGGCAGTCTGCCCCAGGAGGGCGCGCAGGTGGTGCTGTTCAACCAGAATGCCCAGGGCGTCCTGGCCGGGCAGAATGACAACACCGACAGCCCCGCCGTCAACAACGTCTCCGCCCAGGTGGCCAACGGCAAGGCCATTCCCGGCAACGGCGGCGTGGTGTTCACCGTGGAGCGCAGCGGCGAATACTATCGCTTCCGCAACGAGACCTACGGCTACCTGTGCTCCAACGGCACCGGCAACAACGCCTTCTATTCCCTCACCGCCAGCGACGATGCCGACTGGACCGTGGAGCCCTGCTCCGGCGGCGTGGGCGGCTATCAGCTGGAGAGCCGCACCGCCAAGTTCAACGGCAGGTACAGCCAGTTCCTGGAGTATTATAGCGACAGCTATAAGACCTATAGCATGTACAACGTCACGGACTACACCATCTACTCCTTCTTCTTCTATGGCGTAGCCGACAGCGTGAAGCTGGACGGCGGCATCGTCAATGATCCCGCCGTGAAGTTCACCTCCGCCGACTCCGTGAAGGGGGGCCAGGATTACACCCTGACCTTTACCGTGGACGATGCGAAGGCGGTCCAGAAGCTGGAGATCCTGGTGGACGGCAGGTCTGCCGGTGTCATCACCGATTACACCGCCGACGGCAGCAATTACACCGCCAATGTGCCTGCCGCCATGCTGGCCGGGTCCGATCAGGTGACCTTCACCGTCCGCGTGACCAATGTCTCCGGTGTCAGCTACAGCGGCAGCCTGGTGGTCACCGTGGTGGACGAGCCCTCCATCGGCGCCGTGACGCCGCTCAAGGGCAGCCAGACCGGCAGCGACAAGCGGCCTGTCATCTCCGCTGAGCTCATCAACGCCGGTGAGAATCCCACCGTGGAAATGACCGTCAACGGGGAGAAGGTCAACGCCGTCTGTGCCGACGGCAAGGCCACCTACACCCCCGCCGCCGACATGACCGACGGCCGCACCAATGTTACCGTCACCGTCACCCGCGCCGACGGCAAGTCCGCTTCCTTCAGCTGGTTCTTCACCGTGGGTGAGTCCCGGTATCAGCTGTACTTCGGTCAGCTGCACAGCCACACCCAGTATTCCGACGGTGCAGGCTCTCTGGAGTCCGCTCTGAGCTATGTGAAGAACCTGCCCGACAGCGCCAACGTGCAGTTTGTGGCCTTCACCGACCACTCCAACTACTTCGACAAGAGCGGCGCGGCCAACCCCGAGGGCGCTCTGTATGACATGAGCCTGGCCACCCCCTACAGCCAGGAGACCTGGAACAGCTACCGTTCCGCCGTGGCCGCCTTCAACGAGGCCAACGCCGGCTCCCTGGTGGCTCTGGCGGGCTTCGAGATGACCTGGTCCGGCGGCCCCGGCCACATCAACACCTTCAATACCCCCGGTATCGTCTCCCGCAACAACACCACCCTGAACAACAAGACCGACTATGCTGGTATGCGCGCCTACTATGCCCTGCTGAGCCAGCAGGAGGGCGCAGACAGCCTCAGCCAGTTCAACCACCCCGGCAACACCTTCGGCACCTTCGGTGACTTCGCCTTCTGGGATCCCGTCATCGACAGCCGCATGTACATGGTGGAGGCCGGCAACGGCGAGGGCCAGATCGGCGCCGGCGGCTATTATCCCAGCTATGAGTATTACACCATGGCGCTGGATAAGGGCTGGCACCTGGCTCCCACCAACAACCAGGATAACCACAAGGGCCGCTGGGGCAACGCCAACGACGCCCGCGACGTGATCCTCACCGACGACTTCTCCGAGGAGGGCATCTACGACGCGCTGCGCGCCATGCGTATGTACGCCACCGAGGACAAGAACCTGGAGATCGGCTACACCGTCAACGGCATGCTCCTGGGCAGCAGCCTCACCGAGGTCCCCGAGAAGCTGGACATCCATGTTACCGTCAACGACCCCGACGCCAGCGATTCCATCTCCAAGGTGGAGGTCATTGTCAACTCCGGCAAGACCGCCTATACCTGGGATGATCCCGCTGTCCTGGCCACCGGCGACCTGTCCGTGACCCTGGACCCCGACTACAGCTACTACTACATCCGCGTCACCCAGGGTGACGGCGACCTGGCGGTCACCGCTCCCGTGTGGGTGGGCGAGACCCTGAAGCTGGGCATCTCCGATGTGACCTGCGGCACCTCCACTCCCGTCACCGGCGAGAAGATGACCGTTACCACCACCCTGTTCAACAGCGAGAGCACCGACGCCAGGATCAAGTCCATCACCTATGCCGTGGGCAGCCAGGTGCTGACCTCCGCCACCGACGCGGGCACCGTTCCCGCCAGCGGCACCCTGGACCTGAGCTATGATATCTCCTTCGATACCGCCCGGGTCTATAAGGTCACCGCCACCGTGGTGCTGGAGCAGGACGGCAAGGAGTATGTGTTCACCAAGGACATTACCCTGGACGTGCTGAACGCCGACGACCTGGTGTATATCGGCATCGACGCCTCCCACTACAACGAGTATGTGGCCGGTAACTACAAGGATTCCATGGGCAACTTCGGCAACCTGGCGGGCAAGTACAACGTCCGCACCGTGGAGCTGAAGACCAGCGACGATCTGATCGCCGCCTGCTCCAATCCCAAGTTCAAGGCCCTGATCCTCACCGCCCCCTCCCGCCGCCTGGCGGACGCCCAGACCGATCCCCGGACCTACAGCGCTGCGGAGCTGGCGGCCATTACCGCCTTCAACAGCAAAGGCGGCACCGTGATCCTGGCCGGCTGGAGCGACAACTACGAGAACTATGACGTGATCCAGAACAATCCCGCCATCAAGCACATGGCCGCCACCCAGAACGAGGTGCTCCAGGCCCTGGGCTCCAGCCTGCGTATTGCGGACGATGCCACCTATGACGATGTCCGCAGCGCAGCCGACGGCGTGGAGGTGGACCCCGCTCACCCCTATGACCGCCTGTATACCGAGGTATTCAGCCACTATGGCGGCGCCTCCGTGTATGCCGTGGATGCAGACGGCAACCCCACCTCTGCCCTGCCCGCTACGGTGACTCCGGTGGTGTACACCCATCCCACCACCTATTCCGTGGACGTGGATAAGGACGGCCTGGGCGGCGCCAACGTGCCCAAGTACGCCTATGCCGAAAACGACAGCCGTCTGCTGGCCATGGCCAGTGAGCAGCTGGAGGGCAAGGGTCTGATCATCGTGTCCGGCGCGGCCTTCATGTCCAACTTCGAGGTCCAGGCCACCATCAGTGACAACGGCTCCGAGAAGAACTACTCCAACTACAAGATCTGCGAGAACCTGCTGGGCCGCATCAACCCCGTGAAGATCACCGACATTGCCACGGTCCAGGCCCAGACCGAGGCCGGTCACAAGTACACCATTGAGGGTGTCGTGACCTCCAACGCCTCCGGTTATGACAAGGCCACCGCCTTCTTCGACTGCATCTATGTTCAGGATGAGACTGGCGGCATCAACTGCTTCCCCGTGGCCGGCGACTTCAAGATCGGCGACGTGGTCCGCGTCACCGGTGTGACGGAGACCTATCAGGGCGAGAACGAGCTGCAGGTTTCCTCCATTGAGAAGATCGGTGAGACCACTCCCGTCACTCCCAGAGCCGTCACCTCCACCCAGATCAACGACGGCTCCGTCCTGGGCCAGCTGGTGACCCTGAACGGCTACGTCACCGGCTATGAGATGGCCGACGGTCTGGTCCAGACCATCCTGGTCCGCGACAGCGAGGGCAAGATCGCCCGCGTGTTCATCGACGGCTATATCACCACCTCCTACGATGTGGCGAACCTGTCCGTGGGCTGCCAGATCTCCGCCACGGGCCTGGCCTCCTATGACAACACCTTCGTCCTGGCCGACGGCACCCCCATGGCTCCCCGCATCCGCGTCCGCGACCGCAACGACGTGGTCTGCACCGCCCATGAGCATACCTTCGGTGAGTGGATCGTCACCACCCAGCCCACCTGCACCGAGCCCGGCGAAAAGACCCGCACCTGCACCGGCTGCGGTGAGGTGGAGACCATGGTCATCGACGCCACCGGCCATCACTACAAGGATGGCAAGTGCACCGACTGCGGCGCAGCCGATCCCGGCTACCAGCCCACCCAGCCCGGCGTCAAGACCGGCGACGAGAGCAACACCACCATGTGGATCATCGTCCTGGTGTGCGCTGCCGCTCTGGCTGTGGTGCTGGTCATCGTGTCCCGCAAAAAGCGCAACAGCTGAGAAAGCCTGATCGCTCAGGTAAGCGCTGAACAAAAAGGGGGTCCCGCCATCCGGCGGGACCCCCCTTTGCCTGTCAAAAAAGGAAAAACCGGCGTCCGCCTTGGTCAAAGGCGGACGCCGTTTCTTTTCATCAATTCATCAATGATTTACTTTTTCTTGCCGCCGTGGGTGGCCTTCATGCGCTTTTCGTGATTGAGGATGGTCTTGCGCATGCGCAGATTCTCGGGGGTGACCTCCAGCAGCTCGTCGTCAGCCAGGAACTCCAGGCACTGCTCCAG
>CDZR01014940.1_pt1 | contig 12507 bp, 12 predicted proteins | sample 554781 | NCBI WGS metagenome assembly CDZR01 (sample SAMEA3182065, study PRJEB8094) | gut metagenome | biome: human; feature: gut; material: Stool; isolation source: human stools | place: Canada | collected 2013-01-28
ATGAACTCCTTCCGGGGCTCCACCTTTTCGCCCATCAGCACCGTAAACGTGGCGTCGGCGGCCACGGCGTCGTCCAGGGTGATGCGGCGCAGGGTGCGCTTCTCCGGGTCCATGGTGGTCTCCCACAGCTCATGGGGATTCATCTCGCCCAGGCCCTTGAAGCGGCTGATGTCGATCTTCACATTGGGATTCCCCGCCCGCATTTCGGCGGAAATGGTGTCCCGCTCCTCGTCGGTATAGGCAACCCGCTGCTGCTTGCCCCTGGTCAGCTTATACAGAGGGGGCACGGCGGAGTATACATACCCCTCCTCGATCAGGGGCCGCATAAACCGGAAGAAGAAGGTCAGCAGCAGCGTCCGGATATGGGCGCCGTCCACATCGGCATCGGCCATGATGATGATCTTGTGATACCGCAGCCGGTTCAGGTCCAGCTCGTCGCCGATCCCGGCCCCCAGAGCCGTGATCACCGGCTGAAGCTTGTCGTTGCCGTACACCTTGTCCGCCCGGGCCTTTTCCACGTTCAGCATCTTGCCCCACAAAGGCAGGATGGCCTGGAAGCGGGAGTCCCGTCCCTGAGTAGCAGAGCCGCCTGCGGAGTCGCCCTCCACGATATAGATCTCCGTCAGCTCGGGGTTATTTTCGTTGCAGTCCCGCAGCTTGTCGGGCATGGCCGCCCCGCCCAGGGCGGTCTTGCGGCGGATGGATTCCCGGGCCTTTCGGGCAGCCTCCCTGGCGCGGTTGGCGGTCAGGGCCTTGTCCAGGATGGTCCGGGCCACCACCGGGTGCTCCTCCAGATACACGGACAGCTGATCGGACACAACGTTGTCCACCAGGGTGCGGATGGAGGCGTTGCCCAGCTTGGCCTTGGTCTGTCCCTCGAACTGGGCCTCCGTCAGCTTCACGGAGATCACGGCGGTGATGCCCTCCCGGACGTCCTCGCCGGAGACCTTGTCTCCCTCCTTGATCATGCCGTATTTCATGCCGTAGGCATTGAGCACCCGGGTCAGGGCCGTTTTGAAGCCCGTCTCATGCATGCCGCCCTCGGGGGTGTGGATGTCGTTGGCGAAGGACACCAGCGTCTCGTTATAGCTGTCGTTGTATTGCAGCGCCACCTCGGCGGTGCTGTCGCCCTTGGCCCCGGCCAGATAGACGACCTCCTCATGCAGCGCCGTCTTGTTGCGGTTGAGCCAGGTAACAAATTCCCGGATGCCTCCCTCGTAGCACATGGAGTCACTTTGCTCCTGGCCGGGCCGGGCGTCGGTAATGGTGATACGCAGCCCCGCATTCAGGAACGCCTGCTCCCGCATCCGGGTGTGCAGCGTTTCATAGTCATACACCAGGGTGTCGAACATCTCCGGATCCGGCTTGAAGGTAACGGCGGTGCCGGTCTGATCGGTGTCGCCCAAAATCTTCATCTCCTGGGTGATCGCTCCCCGGGAGAACTTCATCTCGTAAATTCTGCCGTCCTTCTGAACCTGCACCTCCAGCCATTCGGACAGGGCGTTGACCACGGACGCGCCCACGCCGTGGAGGCCGCCGGATACCTTATAGCCTCCGCCGCCGAACTTACCGCCGGCGTGGAGCACGGTGTATACCACCTCCAGCGCCGGCCGGCCGGTCTGCTTCTGGATGTCCACGGGGATGCCGCGGCCGTTATCGGTAACGGTGATGGTGTTGCCGGGGTTGATGGTAACAGTGATCTCGGTGCAGTATCCGGCCAGTGCCTCGTCAATGGCGTTGTCCACGATCTCATACACCAGATGGTGCAGGCCCGAGGCCGATGTGGAGCCGATATACATGCCGGGCCGCTTGCGCACCGCCTCCAGCCCCTCCAGAACCTGAATTTCCGAGGCGTCATAGGTGGTGTCCACGGCGGTGACTTTTTCCAGTTCGCTCATTGGATTATCTTTCCTTTCCTTGGGTCTTTCCTGTCATTCCCGGGAACCCGGTGTCTGCCGATCTCCCGGCAATGACAGGGAATTCTTTACTTCTTTTCCGCTCTTTTCACCAGCGTCTGGGTATTCAGCTGGGAAATATATACGATCTGCCGGTGATACGGATGGTCGCACACCAGAAACGACTTGGGAATGTCGTCGCACACCGGCAGCACCACGCCCTCCTGCTCCGCCTGGTCCAGAAACCGCCGGGTCTGAGCGGACTGGGACGTGATATCCAGGTCGAATATGCCGATGATGCGCCGGTCGTTGACCATCACGTTCTGGCCGATATGCAGAAAGCCCATCACAGCACCTTTCCTTCCCGAACGTGATACACCCGGCCGGACAGCAGCGCATCCAGCCGGTCGTTTTCGCAGCAGGTGATGAACACCTGTCCGCCTGCAATGCGGTTGAGCACATACTCCTGCCGCCGGGGGTCCAGCTCCGACAGCACGTCGTCCAGCAGCATCACCGGATACTCTCCGATGGCGGTTTTGTGAATCTCCCGGTCCGCCAGCTTCAGACTCAGGGCCGCGGTGCGCACCTGGCCCTGGGAGCAGAAATGCCGGGCCTCCAGCCCGTTTACCGTCACGGCGATATCGTCCTTATGGGGTCCCGACAGACACAGCCGGGAGGCCAGCTCCGCCTGATGATGCTGTGCCTGGTGCTCTGCCAGCGCCGCCGCAATGTCCGCCGCCGGACCCAATGGGTCCTCCACGGTTTTCACGGTCTGATACGACAGAGCCAGCTCCTCCCGTTCCCCGGAGCACTCCCAGTGGGCTCTCTGGGCGTGGACGGCCAGGGCCTGCACATACCGCGCCCGATAGCTGATGAGCACCGCTCCCACCTGGCACAGCCGCCGGTCAAAGTCGGGCAGGGTGTCCAGCAGCTGAGGATACTCGTCACTGTCCCGGAGGATGCGGGTCTTGTGTTCATACAGCCGCCCGTATTCCGCCAGGGCCTCGGCATACCGGGGCCGCAGCTGGCACAGGGACATATCCATGAACCGCCGCCGGGCCGCTGCTCCCTCCCGGATGAGAAACAGGTCCTCCGGCGAGAAAAACACCGTGTGCAGCACCTGGGACAGGTCGCCGCCGTTTTTGGCGGCCACACCGTTGACGGTCATCTTCCGCCGCCTTCCCCGGGTCAGCTGAATCTCCGTTTCAAATTCCCGTTCCCGGGACCGGATCTGTCCCACCAGCCTGGCCCTGTCCGTTCCGAAGCCAATAAGCTCCCGATCCGCATGGGTCCGGGGACTGCGGCCGCAGGACAGATACACAATGGCCTCCAGCAGGTTGGTCTTTCCCTGGGCATTGTCTCCATAGATCACGTTGCAGCTTTCATCAAAGGTCAGCTGCTGGCTGTCGTAATTCCGGAAGCCCTCCAGCAGCAGTCCTTCAATCCGCATACTGCACGCCGTAGCGCTGTCCCAGGGCGTCCACCACATCGCCGGGACGAAGCTTCTTGCCCCGCATGGTGCATACCTCCCCGTTGACCAGGACCTCTCCCTCCTGAACCAGCAGCTTGGCCTCGCCGCCGGTGGCTGTAGCCGCCGCCAGCTTCAGCAGATCCTGGAGCTTGATATATTCTGTAGTAATGGTAATGATTTCCATATTGACCTCGTTTTCTCACGCCTTCAGCCGCACCGGCAGCACCATATAAAGGAAGCTCTCCTCCCCATCCACCGGCACCAGCACCGCCGGAGAAATGCTGGTATTCAGCTCCATGGTCACAGCGTCCGCCGGAGCGTAGCGCAGGGCGTCCATCAGATACCGGTTGTTGAATCCGATCTCCAGCCCGTTTCCGTCGCCATCCAGGGGGCAGATGTCCTTGGCCTCGCCGGCGCCGGTGCGGGCAGACAGCATCACCCGGCCGTTTTCAAAAACGCAGCGCACCGGGCTCTTGAGCTTTTCGCTGATGACCACGGACACCCGGTCCAGACTGCCCAGCATGGTTTTGGTGTCCACCGTCAGCCGGATGGGATTGTTCCGGGGGATGGCGTTCTTGTAATCCAGGAAATCTCCCTCCAGGCGGCGGCAGATCAGCTGGGTGGCCCCGGCCTCAAACAGCAGGTGCCGCTTGCCCTGAATAATGGTGATCTTTTCGTCGGAATCCTCGCAGATTTTCTCCACTTCATTCAGAGCGGAGCCGGGTGCCACGAATTTGAACGCTCCTCCCTCGGACCGGTCCAAAGGCTCCCGGCGCAGGGCCAGACGGAACCCGTCCACGGACACCACCGTCAGGTCCTTATCCCCTACCTCGAACAGAGAGCCGGTATGTACCGGGCGGCTTTCATTGGTGGACACGGCGAAGCTGGTCTGGTTGATCATAGCCTTCAGCGTCCCCTGACGAATATCCACGGAAAACTGGTCATCCACCTCAGGAAGTTCCGGGTAATCGTCGGCAGACAGGCCGATGATCTCGAAGCTGGCGTCACCGCAGGTAAGATGAACCGTCAGCTTGTCGTCAGCGTCGAACACAATAACGTCGTCGGGCATCTTGCGGATCATCTCGCCGAACAGACGGGCGCTGAGGACGATACGGCCGGGAGACTGGATCTGAGCGTCCACGCCGGTGCGGATGCCGGTCTGCATGTTATAGCCGGACAGGGTCAGGGTGTCCCCGCCCTCCAGCAGGATTCCCTCCAGGGCCGGAATGGAGCTTTTGGCGGCCACCGCCCGGGAGGCAGTGTTGACGGCGCCTTGCAGCAGCGCCTTCTCACAGGAAAATCGAAGCATATCGAAGCGTTCCTTTCTTTCAGACTGAAAAGAGACTCCGTTCTCCAAAAGAGAACAAAAGATATCTTTATTTTAGTAACAGACGTCGTAGGGAAAATTTATGTGGAAATCTCCCAAAAGCACTGGGATCACAGAAATTTCTGTCCACACCCCTTTGGGGACAATATCCGGGGGTTTTCCACAGGAAAAGAGAGAAGCAAATACTCCACAGGTTGTCCAGGTGGAATCCACAGGGATATGTGGAAAAGAGATCATTTCTTATTGTTGATGTTGGTGGTGATCTCCTTGACCTTTTCGGCGTAGGCCGGATCGGAGCGCATCTTTTTCTCCACCTGATCCAGCGAGTGAAGCACCGTGGTGTGATCCCGGTCGCCGAACTCCTTGCCGATGTCGTTGAGGGAGAGGTTTGTCATCCGGCGGATCAGATACATGGCCGTTTGCCGGGCTTCCATCAGATCCCGCTTGCGGCCCTGTCCCCGGACCTGCTCCTCATCCACGTCATAATACCGGCAGATGTACTCGACGATCAGGCCTGGCGACGGCACAAACTCATTGTACTTTTTCAGCATATCCTTCACGGCACGGCTGACGGCCTCGCCGTCCACCTGGTTGCCCAGCAGATCCCGATAGGCCAGCAGCTTATTCAGGGCGCCCTCGATCTGGCGAACGTTGGCGGTGAGATTTTCCGCGATAAAGCTGCTGATATCGTCGGGCAGCTGCACCCCCAGCAGGGCAGCCTTGTTTTTGATGATGGCCAGTCTCGTCTCGAAGTCCGGTGGGGCCACATCCACCATCAGACCCCATTCAAACCGGGTCTGAAGCCGGTCCTCCAGCTGGGTCATCTCCCGGGGCGGACGGTCCGACGTCAGAACGATCTGCCGCCCGGATTCATACAGGGTGTTGAAGGTATGGAAAAACTCCTCCTGGGTCTGTTTTTTTCCGGCGATGAATTGGATATCGTCCACCAGCAGCAGGGTGGTCTGACGGTATTTCTCCCGGAACTCCGCATTTTTTCCCTCCCGGATGGAGGCAATCAGCTCGTTGGTGAAATCGTCGCCCTTGATGTATACGATGCGGGCATCCGGCTGTCGGGAGCGGACCTGGTGGGCAATGGCATACAGCAGATGGGTCTTGCCCAGGCCGGAGTCGCCATAGATAAACAGGGGGTTATAGTGCTCCGCCGGCTTTTCCGCCACGGCGCGGGCGGCGGCATAGGCCATCTTGTTCTGGGGCCCCACCACATAGGTGCCGAAGGTAAAGGCGTCGGACTCCAGAAGGGAGCCGGGCCGGTCCGGAGCTACCCCGTGATAGGCGGACAGCTGCTGATCGTCCAGGATCTTTACCTCCAGATCCGAGGAAAAAATATCCTTCAGTGCGGCCTTGATGTGGCTCATAAAGCGCGCCTCAATGGTGCTCTTCTTGAAGGCGTTGCTGCAATGCAGCACAAAGGCGGAGTCCTCCATGGTCACCACATCCACCTCGTCGAACCAGGTATTGATGGTGGTCTCGGACAGCTGGGACCTCAGCCGGTCCAGTACGTTTTTCCACACGTCTGCGATTGAATTCAATGAAAGCGCCCCTTTCCCGCTGGTCATGCGATTTTCTCTCTTTGTTTCAGGCAAAAATACACCTCTTATTATATCAAACGGCCCCGGAAAAGTCCACACATATACTAATACTAAGTATAAAAATTTTTCCGGGCTGCTATACAGAAACCGGCAAATATGCGCTATTTTGTGGGAGATATAACAGAATTTCTTGCCCAAAACCGGGGCCCGGCGGCAGAATGCGGCTCTTTCGTGGAAAATGCAGATTTCTGTTGACAGGGGGCCGGAAAATCTGTATAATGTTTACCATGCCGTTTTGCGGCATCCAACCTGTCAACTGCGGCTGCCGGGGACAAGTCCCCTGCCCGCCGTCGAGTATGTGCGGCAGCCTTGCTCTGCCGCCGGATCTTACAAAATGGAGGTGTCATGCAATGTTCCGTACCTATCAGCCCAAGAAGCGCCAGCGCTCCAAGGAGCACGGCTTCCGCAAGAGAATGGCCACCAGCAACGGCCGTAAGGTTCTGGCCCGCCGCCGCGCCAAGGGCCGCGCTCGCCTGACCCATTGAGGTCGCGGAAAGTGCATCGCGCATAAAGGATAGACCAGGGACGGTGGATGGGAAAACTGCCGTCCCTTTTGGCCTATGCTCATTTCAGCCGCCGCGTTGGCGGAGAAGGTGCTTGTTTTCATGGATCCAGCCGTCACGGTAAAAGAGAATTACGAATTCCGCCGCATTTACCGCAAGGGAAAATCGGCGGTTTCGCCGCAGCTGGTGATTTACTGCCAGAGGAACCGCCGGGGCCATAGCCGCCTGGGCGTTTCCGTCAGTACGAAGCTGGGCTGCGCCGTGGTGCGCAACCGCGTCCGGCGCCGCATTCGGGAGATCTACCGGCTGAACAAGGCGAAAATACTCCCGGGCTACGACCTGATCGTGGTGGCCCGGGTCCGGGCCGTGGAAACGGATTATCAGAAGCTGGACCGCACCTATCTGCGTCTGCTGGAGCAGCTGGACCTGCTGCGGGAGGACCCGTCATGAAGCGGGCCATCCTGCGGATGATCCGCTTTTACCAGACGGCTATGTCTCCCCTGTTTCCGCCCCGCTGCCGCTATATCCCCACCTGCTCGGAATACGCACTGCAGGCGGTGGAGAAATACGGCCCTCTGCGGGGCGGCTTTCTGGCGCTGCGGCGCCTTCTGCGATGCAATCCCTTCCACAAAGGCGGGTATGATCCCGTTCCCTGAAAACCCCGTTTTTCCCACCCAACAAAATACGGAGGAAACTATCCCATGTTTGCAAAGCTCGGATACTATATCTGTGTGCCCTTTGCCTTCCTGACCCGGCTGTTCTACAGCTGGACCGGGTCCTATGGCGTGGCTCTGATCCTGTTCACCCTGGTGGTGAAGCTGGTGCTGCTGCCCTTCCAGCTCAAGAGCAAGAAGAGCATGCTGCGCATGAACCGCATGCAGGGCAAGATCAAGGATATCCAGACCCGCTACGCCAACAACCAGCAGCGTCAGCAGGAGGCCATGCAGGAGCTGTACATGAAAGAGGGCATCAACCCCATGTCCGGCTGCCTGTGGTCCATGATCCCCTTCCCCATCCTGATCGCCCTGTACTATATCATCCGTGTGCCTCTGCGGTATTTTATGAGCCTGTCCGAGTCGGTGATCGCGGAGATCACCACCCTGGCCGGCACCCTGGGCTTCACTGCGGCCGAGGGCAGTCAGGCGTATGAGCAGATTTATCTGGCCAAGTTCATCCACGAGCACTGGGCGGATTTCGCCGGGAAGTTCGACGGCCTCATCGACCTGAACTACAACTTCCTGCACATTGACCTGGCGGCTCAGCCGTCCTCTCTGTTCAGCCAGTTCCCCGGCGGCGGCTGGCCCGTCTGGGGCGCGCTGCTGCTGCCCATCATTTCCGCCGGCATCCAGTTCGCCATGAGCCTCATCACCATGCGCACCAATGGTTCTACCCCCAACGGGTCCGCCAAGACCATGATGTACTTGATGCCCCTGATGAGCCTGTGGATGGGCTATATTCTGCCCTCCGCTCTGTGCGTATACTGGATTGCCAACTCCGCCTTCTCCCTGATCCAGGAGCTGACCCTGAATAAGTATTTCAACAAGAAGCTGGACCGCGAGGAGACCGAGAAGGAAAAGGCCGCCCGTGAAAAGCGCTATGCCAAGTACCAGAAGCAGAAGGAGCTGATGGCACAGCAGCAGGCTTCCTACAACAGCGGCAAGAAGCAGAATAACCAGCAGGGCAAGAAAAAGCAGTCCTCTGGCGAGAAGAAAAAGAATCCCGGCACCAACGAAAGTGGCCGCGTGGGCCAGCGTCCCTATGCACGGGGCCGGGCCTACAACGAAAGCCATTACAATGATGACTAAGGAGTTTTGTCTATGAGTTATATCGACGTAACGGGCAAGACCGAGGACGAGGCCATCCGCAAAGCGCTGGAACAGCTGCATATGGACCGCGACGACGTGTCCGTTGAGATTCTGGAGCGGGCCAAAAGCGGCTTTCTGGGCATTGGCAGCAGCCCTGCCCGGGTCCGCGTGACCTATGGCCAGGAGGAGCCGGAGGCTCCCGCCGTGCCGGTCCAGCCGGAAAAGAAGCCGGAGCCCAGACCCCAGCCCAAGCCGGAGCAGCCCAAGCCGGAGCAGCCCAAGACCAGGAAGCCGGAGCCTCCCAAGGCTCCCGTCAAGGCTCCTGAGCCTCCCAAGGCTGCCCAGGCCCCCGCTGCCGCCCCGGAGCAGTATGTCCTGGACGACAACGCCCGGCGCATTACCGAGTTCCTGACGGGCCTGCTGGAGCATATGGACAGCCCTGCCCAAGTGCAGGTCACGGAGACGGAAAAGGGCCGCTACAGTGTGGTGCTGGAGGGACAGAAGCTGGGCCAGCTGATTGGCCGCCGGGGCGAGACCCTGGACGCTATCCAGCAGCTGACCAACTACGCCGTCAATTCCGGCCGGGAAAAGCGCATCCGCGTCCATGTGGATGCCGAGAATTACCGGGCCAAGCGGGAACAGAGCCTGGAGTCTCTGGCCCGCAAGGTGGCTGCCAAGGTCACCAGGTATCGCCGCAGCGTCACTCTGGAGCCCATGAATGCCTATGAGCGCCATGTGATCCACGCCGCCCTGCAGGATGTCCCCGGTGTCAATACCTACTCTATTGGCTCGGAGCCCAACCGCCGCGTGGTGGTGTCCTACGACCGCGACAAGCGGTGATCCGTCTGATCCAGTGCTGACTGGCAAAAGAAAAAAAATAAATGCACGGCCGCGGCCGTGCATTTATTTTGTCCGTTTACCGGATGGCGGTGACGGTGTAGCCCTTGTCCTCCACGGTGCGGCGCAGGATGTCGTCCTCCACCGGGCCGGTGAGGGTCACCACAGCGGTGCCGGTCTGGTGGCTCACCTGAGCCTCCTGAACCTGGGGCAGAGCCTCCAGGGCGGTGCGAACGGTGGCCTCGCAGTGGGGGCACATCATGCCCTTGATCTCCAGTGTCTTTTCCATAGCTTGTTCCTCCTTGATCTCGTTGTTCAGATGATTGGTTCTCTTATGATCGTGCCGGTTATCCCGGAGCTTGAACAGATTCAGCCGCAGGGCGTTGGACACCACGCAGAAGCTGGAAAGGCTCATGGCTGCCGCGCCGAACATAGGATTCAGCGTCAGCCCCAGGGGGATGAACACCCCGGCGGCCAGGGGTATGCCGATGGCATTGTAGAAAAATGCCCAGAACAGGTTCTCGTGGATGTTCCGTAGGGTGGCCCGGCTGAGCCGGATGGCGGCTGGCACGTCCGGCAGGCTGCTGTTCATCAGCACCACGTCCGCCGCGTCGATGGCCACGTCGGCTCCCGCGCCGATGGCGATGCCGGTGTCGGCCCGGGTCAGGGCCGGTGCATCGTTGATGCCGTCGCCCACCATGGCCACCTTGCCCCGCTGCATCAGGCGGCGGATGGCGGCCTCCTTGCCCTCCGGCAGCACCCCGGCGATGACCTGATCCACCCCGGCCTGGGCCCCGATGGCCCGGGCGGTGTGCTCGTTGTCGCCGGTGAGCATCACCACATGGATGCCCATATTCCGCAGCTCCCGGACTGCCTGTGGGCTGTCCTCCTTGATGACATCCGCCACGGCGATGATGCCCAGCAGCCGGTCATCCAGCCCGAAGAACAGGGGCGTTTTCCCCTGCCGGGCCAGCTCCTCCGTCCGGGCCTGCAGCTCCGGGGAAACGGCGGCCTTTTCCGCCGTATAGGCGGCGCTGCCGCCCCACAGGGTCCGGCCCGCCAGCCTGGCTGTCAGCCCGTTGCCGGGCAGAGACTGGAAATCCGATACCTCCGGGGCCGTCAGGCCCTCCGCCCGGTCCAGTACAGCCCGGGCCAGGGGATGCTCACTCTTCTGCTCCAGGGCCAGGGCATTTGTCAGCAGCTCCTGCTCCGTGACGCCCTCCGCCGGAAGGATATCCGTCACCCGGGGCTGACCGCTGGTGATGGTGCCGGTTTTGTCCAGAGCCACGATCTGCACCCGGCCCGTTTCCTCCAGGGAAGCGGCAGTCTTGAACAGGATGCCGTTTTTGGCGCCCAGGCCGCTGCCCACCATAATGGCCACAGGAGTGGCCAGGCCCAGGGCGCAGGGGCAGCTGATGACCAGAACGGAGATGCCCCGGGCCAGGGCGTAGCCTACCGGGTGGCCCAGCAGCAGCCACACCGCCGTGGTCACCGCGGCGATGGAGATCACCGCCGGAACGAACACGCCGGATACCTTATCGGCGATCTTGGCAATGGGGGCCTTGGTGGCGGCGGCGTCGCTGACCATGCGGATGATCTGGGACAGGGTGGTATCCTGGCCCACCCGGGTGGCCCGGCAGCGGAGATAGCCGGACTGGTTCACCGTGGCGGCGGACACTCCGTCGCCGGGAGCCTTGTCCACCGGGATGCTCTCGCCGGTGAGGGCGGACTCATTAACGGCGCTGTTTCCCTCCAGCACCACGCCGTCCACCGGGATGCTCTCCCCCGGCCGGACGGCGAACTCGTCCCCCTGCTGCACCTGCTCCACCGGCACCTCTGCTTCTTTGCCGTCCCGGATAACGGTGGCAGTCTTGGGGGCCAGCCGCATCAGGCTTTTCAGGGCGTCGGTGGTCTTGCCCTTGGACCGGGCCTCCAGCATCTTGCCCACGGTGATCAGAGTCAGGATCATGGCGGCGGACTCAAAGTAGAAGTCCATCATGCAGCTCATGACGGCGGCCTCATCCCCCCGGACCTGGGCGGCAGTCATGGCAAACAGGGCATAGGTGCTGTAGCCGAAGGCTGCCGTGGCCCCCAGGGCCACCAGGGTGTCCATATTGGGAGCCCGGTGCCACAGGGCCTTATAGCCGCTGATGAAGAACTTCTGGTTGATGACCATGATGATCACCGTCAGCAGCAGCTGGGTCAGCCCCATGGCCACATGGTTGTTGTCGTAAAACGGCGGCAGGGACCAGCCCCACATCATGTGGCCCATGGAAAAGTACATCAGCACCAGCAGAAAGCCCACGGACCAGATAAGCCGCCGCCGGATACGGGGCGTCTCGCGGTCCTCCAGCTGCTGCTCGTCGGCGCTGGGAGACGACTGGGCCGCGCCCTTTTCCGACGCGCCGTAGCCCGCCGCCTCCACGGCGGCAAGGATGGCGGAGGGCTCCGCCGTGCCCTCTACGCCCATGGAATTGGTCAAAAGGCTCACAGAGCATGCCGTGACGCCGGGGACCTTCCCCACCGCCTTTTCCACCCGGGCCGAGCAGGCGGCGCAGCTCATGCCCGTAACATTGTATTGCCTCATGGGGATCACTCCTATTTCATCAGCTTTTGCAGGGTGGCCACCAGCTCGTCGATGACCTGGTCCTTGCCGTCCCGGATGTCCTGGGCCACACAGGTGCGGATATGGCTGGCCAGCAGTTCCTTGTTGAAGGCGTTGATGGCCGCGTTCACCGCCGCCGCCTGAACCAGAATGTCGGGACAGTACGCCCCGGCCTCCACCATGCCCCGGATACCCCGGATCTGGCCCTCGATGCGGTTGAGCCGGTGGATCAGGCGCTTATATTCCTCCGGCGAGCGCTCCTTTTTCCGTTGGGAGCAGTGGCAGCAGTCATGTTGTTCCATAGTATTCCCGCCTCGCTTCGTATGCAATATACCCCATAGGGGTATATTGCATCCTATACCCCTATGGGGTATTTGTCAAGCAAATTTTTTTCACCCATAAACAAATCCCCGTAACCATTCGGGTAATGTTCATAGGGACACAAGTTGACACC
>CDZR01034698.1_pt1 | contig 12418 bp, 3 predicted proteins | sample 554781 | NCBI WGS metagenome assembly CDZR01 (sample SAMEA3182065, study PRJEB8094) | gut metagenome | biome: human; feature: gut; material: Stool; isolation source: human stools | place: Canada | collected 2013-01-28
CTTTATGAAAGTGAAGAAGAACAAAAGGCATGGATTGCGGAACACACAGCAGAAATCACACACTTGGAAAGGAGATTGAAAATCATGGCTGAGAACAAACCCACCAACCGAGAACGGCTAAGGGAAATCACAGATGGCATCGAGCAGGGTATCAAAGAATTGTTTGAAAGCGAAAAGTATATGCGTTATCTGTCCGTCATGTCCCGATTTCACCGCTATTCGGTAAACAACACCATGCTCATCTATATGCAGAAGCCGGACGCCACTTTGGTAGCCGGATACAATAAGTGGAAAGACCAGTTTGAGCGTCATGTAAAAAAGGGCGAGCATGGCATTACCATCATCGCTCCCACACCGTACAAGAAGAAAATCGAGGAGCAGAAGCTGGACCCGGATACCAAGGCTCCGATTTTGGATAAAGACGGAAAGATCGTTACAGAGGAAAAAGAAATCGAGATCCCCATGTTTCGCCCGGTCAAGGTTTTTGATGTGAGTCAGACCGACGGGAAACCTTTGCCGGAGCTTGCTTCCTCCCTTTCCGGCAATGTGCCAAATTATGAGGCATTCATGGAGGCCCTGCGCCGCAGCGCACCGGTGCCGATCACTTTTGAAGCAATGGCCGCCGATACGGACGGCTATTTTTCTGCCGATCATCAGAAAATTGCCATTCGTCAGGGCATGAGCGAGGTGCAGACGGTTTCGGCCACGGTTCACGAGATTGCCCACAGCAAGCTCCATAATCAGAAAAAGGTTCAGATTGACAATGACGAGCAATATCAGGAGATCGAGCTGTTTGATAAACCCGGTCTGTTCTCCAATGGGCGGATTGTCCGTGATAATCTGCCGGAGGGCGTTTATTGCTATGACCTGCGTGGCTCTGACTACGACCCCGGAGAGCCGGTCTGTGTAGAAGAACGAGTGGTTGTAAACCATGCAGGCTCCGTTCTGCTGACAGAGCCGCTGGATATGGCGGAAGATGGACGCCTGATGCTGACCGAGGAAGAAGGACTGAATTTTGTTGGCGGCTTTTCTACCCTCGCCCAGTTTTTGCAAGAACAGAGGAAAGATCGCCACACGGAGGAAGTGGAGGCTGAAAGCATCTCCTACGCAGTCTGCAAATATTTTGGCATCGAGACAGGAGAAAACAGCTTTGGCTATATTGCAAGCTGGAGTCAGGGCAAGGAGCTGAAAGAGCTGAGAGCCAGTTTGGAGACCATCAACAAAACCTCCGGCACTTTGATCTCCGACATTGAGCGCCACTATAAGGAAATCTGCAAAGAGCGTGGAATTGACCCCCATGCAAAGGCAGAGCCGGAAACCGCCCCGATAGAGCAGCCAGCAGATGCCGCTAAGGTATCTGATAGACAGCCAACCGGCAATCTGACTTACTATGTAGCAGAGTGCATGGAATTTCCAAACCTCGGAGAATACCACGATAACTTGTCTTTGGAGGAAGCAATCCGCATTTATCAGGAGATTCCGGCAGAACGAATGAACGGGATCAAGGGCATTGGTTTTGAGCTGAAAGACGGAAGCGACTATGAAGGACCTTTTCCGATTTTGACCGGCCAGACCATTGACCTGGACACCATTCAGGCAATCGACTATTACCGTGATAATCCGTTGGTGCAAAAAGCGGTAAAGGAACTGGCTGCGGCCATGCCGGAAATGGAGGTGGTGGGAGCAGATGCCAACCAGCAGGAGGCCTTGTTTCTGATCGACGATGCCACCTATCTTCATATCCAGTCCTGTGACAGTGGCTGGGACTATACCCTTTATGATGCCGCAACCATGAAAGAGACGGATGGTGGTCAGCTGGATATGCCGGAGCTTTCCCGCATGAAGGCAGTTCTCCAGATTTGTGATGATAACGATCTGGACAGCACTTCGCTCAGACGCGCTCCCTTGTCTATGGTTGAGACCTTGCAGGAAGCTGCTTATGAGCAGATGCAGGCAGAGGCAAGTCAGATGACCGCTTCTGCCCAGCTGCCGGAAGCGCAGGAGCAGGCACTGGATGAATACCCCATGCCGGATGAGCAGGTCTCCACACCAGATATGCAGGAATACGGCTACTCCTATGATGGGATGTTCCCTGTTACCAGAGAACGGGCGCTGGAACTGGATACCGCCGGTTTGACCGTTTATGTGCTGCATGAGGACAATACGGAGAGCATGGTGTTTGACCCGCAGGAAATCATGGATCATGGCGGTCTTTTTGGCGTGGATCGTGAGGAATGGGAGAAAAGCCCTCAGTTCCACGAAAAGGTCATGGAGCGTCAGGAACATCAGCAGGAACGCGAACAGGCATTTCTATCCCAGAACAGAGATTGCTTTGCTATCTATCAGGTGAGCCGTGACGATCCGCAGAATGTGCGCTTTATGAATCTGGATTGGTTAAAGTCCCATGACATTTCCATAGACCGCAGCAATTATGACCTCATTTACACAGCTCCGCTGAGGGAGTCTGGCACGGTACCGGAGCAGCTGGAAAAACTATATGAGCAGTTTAATCTGCAAAAGCCGGCGGATTTTCACAGTCCTTCTATGAGTGTCAGTGACATCGTTGCGATCAAGCAGGACGGTAAGGTATCCTGTCATTACTGTGACAGTGTTGGTTTTACCCAGATCCCCGGATTCCTGCCGGAAAATCCGTTGAAAAATGCGGAGATGGCCGTGGAGGACGATTACGGCATGATCGACGGTATCATCAACAATGGCGCAAAAGAGCCTACGGTGGCAGAGCTGGAACAGCAGGCCCGCAACGGTCAGCCCATTTCCCTCATGGATTTGGCTGCCGCTGCCCATCGGGAGGAACGGGAAAAGAAAAAGTCCGTCATGGAGCAGCTGAAAAGCCAGCCCAAGGCAGAACACAAAAAGATAGCGCCAAAAAAGAGTGCGGAAAGGGAGATTTGATATGGGAAACTTTACTTTTGAGGAAATGAACCTGATGTGCATTTACAATACCGGCAGCCGCACCGGACTGATCGACAGCCTGCGTGAGATGCGCGGCGAGCTGGCCCCGGAGGAAACCGAGCTGCGGGAGTTGACAGACAGCGCACTGGGCAAGCTCCAGGCCATGAGTGATGCCGAGTTTGCCGAGCTGGAGTTGTATCCGGATTTTGACCAGTAAACACTATAATCGCAGGGATGGGGTGGCAATATGCCACCCCACCTTTTTACCCCAAAACTGAAAGGAGGACAGAACACTATGCCAACCAAAGCTGAACTATATGCACAGATGGCGGAGAAGGTAACAACGCAGCTCACGGGGAGCTGGCAGGAATGGGCAGGGTTTCTCACCACTGCTTCCCGCCTTTACAAGTACCCGTTCCATGAGCAGTTGATGATCTACGCCCAGCGTCCGGACGCCACCGCCTGTGCAGAGTACGATTTGTGGAATGAAAAGATGGGCCGGTATGTAAGGCGCGGCTCCAAGGGAATTGCTCTGGTGGACGATTCCGGGGACAGGCCCCGCCTGCGCTATGTTTTTGATATTTCCGACACCGGAACCCGTGAACATTCCCGCACTCCCTGGCTGTGGCAGCTGGAGGAGCGCCATTTGGATTCGGTGCAGGCCATGCTTGAGTGCACCTATGATGTTTCCGGTGATGACCTTGCCGGACAGCTCACCGAGGTAGCCGGAAAACTGGCTGAGGAATACTGGACGGAGCATCAGCAGGACTTCTTCTATATCGTTGACGGTTCCTTTTTGGAGGAATATGATGAGTTTAACATCGGAGTACAGTTCAAGGCAGCAGCCACCGTCAGTATCACTTACGCTTTGATGTCCCGCTGTGGACTGGAGCCGGAACGCTACTTCGACCACGAAGATTTCATGGCGATCTTTGATTTCAATACTCCGGCAACCATCGGAGCGCTGGGAACAGCGGTCAGCCAGATCAACCAGCAGGTGCTGCGGCAGATCGGCGTTACCGTCCGAAATGCAGAGCGCGAAGCCAACCAAGAAAGGAGCAAACAAGATGAACAATCCCATGACCTATATCCAGAACGGAGACTATCTGATTCCCGACCTGAAGCTGAGCCAGCAGCCGGAGAAACCCCTGGGCAAGTACGGAAGGATGAGGAAAACCTACCTGAAGGAACACCGTCCCATCCTCTACAACCAGATGTTGCTGAGCGAGAAGCTGTACCCGCACCTTCTGGAGATCGACGAGACCGCCCAGAGCAGACTGGAGCAGATGATGCCCCAGCTGGCGAAGGAAGCGGGAGCCACCGAGGAACTGAAAGCCAGCGATCCCATGAAGTGGGTGGGGCTGATGAACACCTGCAAAGCCCAGGCCGAGGAAATCCTGATGGCGGAGCTTATCAACAGCTGACTCTAAACCTGTTCCTCTCCGAAGCGGAACAGATCCAATCCATAGATGAAGCAGAGAATGTAGCGCATACATCCTCTGCTTTTTCTTTTGCCCAAAATGACATTGACCATGTGCTGCGTTTGGGAGGCAATACAGACCGTCAGAGGGAGCGTGTGGTTGCAGCCTTTGAAAAGCAGAAAACCACCGCTGAGATTGCCGAGATACTGAAAACGCTGTACCACGGCGGCAACGGCCTTGGCAGTGTGAGTGCATGGTATGCCGAGGATGGTATCCATCTTTCCCACGGGAAGTCTGTCCGTTATGACAGGTCTGCCCAGATCATTTCTTGGGAGCGCGCCGCAGAGCGTATCGGGGAGCTTTTGGAAAGTGGTCAGTTTGCCTCCAATGTGGAGCTTGCAGAAGCGGCAGGCTATGAACGCTCCCTCCTCTCGGAAAAGCTCTGGCATCTGTATCACGATCTCAGTGAGGACGCCAGAAAAGCCGGATATTTGTCCTGCCTGTCAGAGATCAAAGGCAATGGTTTCCCAGAGGAGACCCGCCGCCTGACGGAGCAGCTGATTGACCCGGCTTTCCGCCAGACCCTCAAGGAAGAATACGCTGCCTTCTGGACTGCCTATCAGCAGGACCGTGACCTGTTGCGTTTTCACTATCATAGACCGAGGGAGATCTGGGAGAACCTGAAGGACCTTGACCTGCCCCGCAGGACCTTTTCTTCAGAGCTTTCCCAAGTGCCAACCGTCCAGCACTTTATTACCGAGGATGAGATCGACGCCGCCATGACCGGCGGAAGCAGTTTCGCCGGAGGAAAAGGCCGTATCTATGCGTTCTTCATGGAAAACCATACGGATAAGGAGAAAGTAAGATTCCTCAAAGACGAGTATGGCATTGGCGGACGCTCTCATGCCTTGTCCGGTGCAACACACAGCGGCGAAGATCACGATGGGAAAGGACTGCACTATAAAAAGCAGGACTGCCCGGATGTTCACTTGAACTGGGAAAAGGTTGCCAAGCGCATTACCTCACTTGTCCAGAAAGACCGCTATCTTACCGAACAGGAACAGGCGCAGTATGACAAAATCCAGGCTGAAAAGGAACTGGCAGAAGAAGATGCCATTCAAGCACAGCAGCCGGAGGTGGAGAAAGAAACGCCAAAGCCTACCCTTGGGGAGCAGTTTGAGCAGTATAAGCCTGTGGTGACTGCCGCCATTTCCGAGGATACCGCATATCGCAATGCCTGCGGTCATTCTGACCGTGAAAATGCTGTCATCGAGGGTAATGCCGCTGTGCGCCGTGCAGTCCTTGGTTCTAAGGATATGGAGCTGATCCGACTCTATTCGGATGTGCCGGAGTTCCGTCAGCGTTTACACCGGGAAGTGATCGACGAGACCTATCCAAAGCTCCATGAGCTTCTGCGCCCTCTTTCTCAGGAAGATATTGATACTGCCCTTTGTGCATGGAACGGCAATATCGAGAGTAAACACGCTGTTGTCCGCTATATGAAAGACCATGCAAGAGAAAAAGATACCGCCGCATGGCTGGCTCAGGAATACGGTGGCAGCAACAGCCCGTTCGTTGTCCGTGCCGGCAGCCCGGAGGAAACACAGCTGCCCTGGCCGAAGGTACAGCGCAGGCTTGCCCAGCTGATTCAGGAGGACCGGTTCTATACCGAAGAAGAACAGGATCGTTTTGACAATATCGACCCTATCGCCATCCGGGAAGCCCTGGAGGAAAGAGGAATCGTCAACGGACAGGTGGCAGACCCGGAAAAACTGGACAATGACCCGTTTATCCAACAGGTGATGTCGGATGCCGAGCAGATTGCAGCTGCCGAGACAGAACAGACTTCCGATGTTTCCATTTCCGATGAGGAATATGATGCAGTTCGCCGCCCAACTCCGCAAAGAACCTCCTATGACCCTGCAGCCCCGGTTTATGCCGTGGGTGATACCGTGTATATCGAGGATGACGCCTATCAGATCACCGAGCTGAGGGATGACACCGTACAGCTTCTGCCCACCGGCATGGTATATCCCATTTATCGGGCAGAGCGCAAAGAACAGTTCGAGCAGCTGCTTCGGGCAGACCGCCGCAATGCTTACTATACCGAGTTTCTTTCCATTGACCCGGACAAGGCAGATCAGGACTTGCGGGATGTATTGGCCCATGGACTCATGGATGAAGCGGATAAACAGCAGCTTTCCACGCTGCTGCAATCCGGCAGGAGCAACAGCGAGATCGCCTACTGGTTGAGCAGAGCCTATTCCGGTGAGATCGAGACACTGAATCTGGAGACCGGCGATATTGCCGATTACCGTACCACGGCACAGGGCATAGAACTGGAAGTCATGGATGCAGAGGAAAAGCGTCTGGCTATGCTATATTTCCGCTGGGATGAGGTTGTGCCTTTGTTGCGCGGGATGTATGCCCGTCAGCTGGATGGCTTTGGACAAGAACAGCCCCAACCGTCTGTCGAATCCCCAGCCTTTCATTCCGAGACCGTGGCCGTCTATCCGGGCGATAAGAACCATCTGCCTTATGATGTGGTGGTGGAACGGCTGCATATCGAGGAGCCAGAGCCGCCAGCCCCTGCAACAGAGCCGGAGAAAACCTTTGAGGAAGTGCTGGATGAACACCCGGTTTCCATTCAGGTCAACGGCCAGTGGCAGACCTTCCCCAATGCCAAAGCTGCCGAGGAAGCATCTTATGAGGAATACAAGGCTAACCTGCGCCGCAATGCAAAAAACTTCCGCATTACCGATGAGCATTTGGGCGAAGGCGGTCCGAAAGCCAAGTTCCAGGCAAATATCAATGCCATTCGCTTGCTGAAAGAGCTGGAAGCTGCCGGACAGCAGGCAAGCCCCGAACAGCAGGAGGTTCTTTCTCGATATGTGGGCTGGGGCGGTCTCTCTGATGCGTTTGACCCGGAGAAACCGGCATGGGCTTTAGAGTATGTCCAGCTAAAAGAACTGCTGACCCCGGAGGAATATGCCGCCGCCAGAAGCTCTACCCTCAACGCCCATTACACCAGCCCTACGGTCATTCAGGCCATCTATGAAGCGGTGGACCGTATGGGATTTGAGACCGGAAATATTTTGGAGCCGTCTATGGGTGTGGGCAATTTCTTTGGTATGCTGCCGGAGAAAATGCGAAACAGCCGTCTGTACGGCGTGGAGCTGGACCCTGTTTCCGGGCGCATCGCAAAGCAGCTCTATCCCAAGGCGGACATCACAGTAGGCGGCTTTGAGACCACTGACAGGCGTGACTTCTTTGACCTTGCCATCGGCAATGTGCCTTTTGGTCAGTATCAGGTCAATGACAAAGCCTACAACAAGCTGAATTTCAGTATTCATAACTATTTTTTTGCCAAAGCACTGGATCAGGTGCGTCCCGGCGGTGTGGTAGCTTTTGTGACCTCTCGATATACCATGGACGCCAAGGATTCCACCGTGCGCCGCTATCTTGCCCAGCGTGCCGAGCTGCTGGGAGCTATCCGTCTGCCTAATGACGCGTTCAAAAAGAATGCCGGTGCCGAGGTGGTATCGGACATCATCTTCCTCCAAAAGCGGGACCGCCCGTTGGACATCGTGCCGGAATGGACCCAGACCGGACAGACGGAGGACGGGTTTGCCATCAACCGGTATTTTATCGACCACCCAGAAATGGTGCTGGGCAGACAGGAGCCGGTAAGCACTGCTCATGGTATGGACTACACCGTGAACCCTATCGAGGGACTGGAGCTTTCCGACCAGCTGCATGATGCGGTGAAGTATATTCATGGCACTTATCAGGAGGCAGAGCTGCCGGAGCTGGGCGAAGGCGAAGCTATTGACACCTCCATTCCTGCCGACCCCAATGTGAAGAACTATTCCTATGCCATTGTAGACGGGCAGGTGTACTACCGGGAAAACAGCCGTATGGTGCGCCCTGACCTCAACGCCACCGCCGAAGCCCGTGTAAAAGGTCTTGTGGGACTGCGTGATTGTGTGCAGGAACTGATCGACCTTCAGATGGATGCAGCGGTTCCGGACAGCACCATTCGGGAGAAGCAGGCGGAACTGAACAGCCTCTATGACAGCTTTTCTTCCAAATACGGTCTCATCAATGACCGTGCAAACCGTCTGGCCTATGCAGACGATTCTTCCTATTACCTGCTCTGTGCGTTGGAAGTCATCGACGAGGACGGAAAGCTGGAACGCAAGGCAGATATGTTCACCAAGCGGACCATCAAGCCCCATCAGGCGGTGGCTGTGGTGGATACGGCAAGTGAAGCACTGGCGGTGTCCATCTCGGAAAAAGCCTGCGTGGATATGGACTATATGAGCCAGCTTACCGGAAAAACAAAAGAAGAACTGGCCGGAGAGCTGCAAGGCGTAATCTTCCGTGTACCGGGACAGCTGGAGAAAGACGGCACACCCCATTATGTGACTGCTGATGAATACCTCTCCGGCAATGTACGCCGCAAACTGCGTCAGGCGCAGCGGGCCGCACAGCAGGACCCGGTTTATGCAGTCAATGTGGAAGCCCTTACCGCCGCCCAGCCCAAAGACCTGGATGCGTCGGAGATCGAGGTGCGTCTGGGCGCTACCTGGATTGACAAGGAATATATCCAGCAGTTTATGTATGAGACCTTTAATACCCCGTTTTATCTCCAGCGCAGTATCGGGGTCAACTATTCGTCCTTTACCGCTGAATGGCAGATCAAGGGGAAATCTTCTGTATCCTACAACGATGTGGCAGCTTATACCACCTACGGGACCAGCCGTGCCAATGCCTACAAGATTTTGGAGGACAGCCTGAACCTGCGGGATGTCCGTATCTATGACACCATAGAGGACGCAGACGGAAAAGAGCGCCGCGTACTGAACGCCAAGGAGACCACCCTGGCGGCTCAAAAACAGCAGGCGATCCGGGAAGCCTTTAGGGACTGGATCTGGAGAGACCCGGAGCGCCGCCAGACTTTGGTGCGCCAGTACAACGAAGAAATGAACTCTACCCGTCCCCGCGAATATGATGGCAGCCATATCACTTTTGGGGGCATGAACCCGGCCATTACCCTGCGGGAACACCAGAAAAGCGCCATTGCCCATGTGCTGTATGGAGGAAATACCCTGTTGGCACATGAAGTAGGCGCAGGCAAAACTTTTGAGATGGTGGCCGCTGCTATGGAAGCCAAACGCTTGGGCTTGTGCCAGAAATCTCTTTTTGTGGTTCCAAACCACCTGACCGAGCAGTGGGCGTCGGAGTTTCTGCGTCTCTATCCTTCCGCCAATATCTTAGTCACCACCAAAAAGGACTTTGAGACCCATAACCGAAAGAAGTTCTGCGCTCGTATTGCGACGGGTGATTATGATGCCATCATCATGGGACACAGCCAGTTTGAGCGTATCCCCATCAGCCGGGAGCGTCAGGAACGGCTTCTCTATGAACAGATCGACGAGATCACTGAGGGGATTGCAGAGGTACAGGCCAGTGGCGGCGAGCGTTTCACGGTCAAGCAGCTGGAACGGACCCGCAAATCCCTGGAGGCGCGGCTGGAAAAGCTCCAGGCCGAGGGCCGCAAGGATGATGTGGTGACTTTTGAGCAGTTGGGCGTGGATCGGCTGTTCGTGGACGAGGCACACAACTACAAAAACCTGTTTTTATACACCAAAATGCGGAATGTGGCAGGTCTCTCCACCAGCGATGCCCAAAAGTCCAGCGATATGTTCGCCAAGTGCCGCTATATGGACGAGATTACCGGAAACCGTGGCGTTATCTTTGCAACCGGAACCCCGGTCAGCAACTCCATGACCGAGCTTTACACCATGCAACGGTATCTCCAGTATGACCGCCTGCAAGAACTGAACATGACCCATTTCGACTGTTGGGCCAGTCGCTTTGGTGAGACAGTGACCGCTTTGGAGCTTGCCCCGGAGGGCTATACTTTAGTAAGACGATAAATAATGCGTTCCTAAATTGAAAATAGGATATCAAAATCGGTTTTGGAACTTCAAGAATTTTTTTGATTTTCTTGAAAAACAGTTCCGCTTTGTACCCCTATTTTCTCCTATTAGTAGAGGGAGTAATACTTTTAATACTAAACAGATTACATAAGGAAAGGAGGTTAAGAGAATGTCAAGGACTTCAAAGATTACAGCACTTTATGAGCGTTTATCAAGAGATGATGACCTTAATGGTGAGTCAAATTCAATAACCAACCAAAAACAATACTTGGAAGATTACGCCCGAAGAAATGGCTTTACGAATATCCGCCATTTTACTGACGATGGTTTTTCGGGTGTGAATTTCAATCGTCCGAGTTTTCAGGAGTTGATTAAGGAAGTAGAAGCAGGAAATGTCGCAACGATTATTGTTAAGGATATGAGCCGATTAGGACGAAACTATCTGCAAGTCGGCTTTTATACGGAAGTTCTGTTCACACAGAAAGATGTCCGTTTTCTTGCAATAAACAACAGCATTGACAGTAATAATGCTTCTGATAATGACTTTGCCCCATTTTTGAATATAATGAACGAATGGTACGCCAAAGACACAAGCAATAAAATCAAGGCTGTGTTTGACGCCCGTATGAAAGACGGGAAGCGTTGCAGTGGTTCAATCCCTTATGGATATAACCGATTAGCAACCGACAAACAAACGCTTGTCGTTGACCCTGTGGCTTCTGAGGTAGTAAAGCGTATCTTTCTGCTTGCCAACGAGGGAAAAAGTCCGAGAGCAATCGCTGAATTGCTTACCGAAGAAAAGGTTTTAATTCCGGCGGCACACGCAAGGGAATATCACCCCGAACAGTATAATGGAATAAAGTTTACAGACCCGTATCTTTGGGGAATGTCAACCATAAGAGGGATTTTAAGCAGACAGGAATATCTCGGTCATACCGTTTTGCGTAAATCGGTCAGTACGAATTTCAAACTGCACAAAAGGAAGAATACCGATGAAGATGAACAGTATGTATTTTATAATACGCACGAGCCTATCATCACGCAGGAACTTTGGGACAGCGTTCAGAAGCGAAAGAAACGAGCAAACAGAACAGCCACAAAAGGTACGCATAGCAACCGTTTAAGCGGTTATCTGTACTGTGCAGATTGTGGAAGAAGAATGACCCTGCAAACGCATTACAGTAAAAAAGACCGTTCGGTGCAGTATTCTTACCGTTGCGGTGGGTATGCAAGCAAAGTAAACTCCTGCTCTGCCCATTCAATTAGTGCTGATAATGTTGAAACCTTGATATTATCGGCTGTAAAACGATTATCAAGATTTGTTCTGAATGACGAAGAAGCCTTTGCAAAAGAACTTCAAGCCTTATGGAATGAAAAGCAGACAGAAAAGCCAAAGCAGAATAAATCGGAATTGCTCCGTTTTCAGAAGCGATACGATGAGCTTTCCAAACTCATTCGTGGTTTGTATGAAAATCTTGTTTCGGGTTTACTGCCCGAAAGACAGTACAAGCAACTGATGAAGCAGTACGATGACGAGCAGGCTGAACTGGAAACGAAGATTGAAGTAATGGAAAAGGAACTTGCCGAAGAAAAAGTAAATGCTGTTGATATTAAGCATTTCATTTCTTTAATTCGCAAGTGCAAAGAGCCGACAGAAATTTCCGATTTGATGTTTGCTGAACTCATTGACAAGATTGTGGTATATGAAGCAGAGGGTGTGGGAAAAGCAAGGACACAAAAGGTTGATATTTACTTCAACTATGTCGGGCGGGTCGATATTGCCTATACAGAAGAAGAACTTGCTGAAATAAAGGCACAGGAAGAACAGATCGAGATGGAACGCTTGGCAAAACAGCGTGAGCGTGAAAAAGCCTACCGAGAGAAGCGAAAGGCGAAAAAACTCGCTGAAACCGGTGGAGAAATCGTCAAGACAAAGATATGCCCTCACTGTCAAAAAGAGTTTGTGCCTACAAGTAACCGACAGATATTCTGTTCAAAGGATTGCTGCTATCAGGCAAGGCAGGACCAAAAGAAAGCCGACAGAGAAGCAGAAAGAGGAAATCATTATTATCGTCAGCGTGTCTGTGCTGTGTGTGGCAGTACCTACTGGCCTACACACAGTCAGCAGAAATTCTGTTC
>CDZR01043179.1_pt1 | contig 12219 bp, 10 predicted proteins | sample 554781 | NCBI WGS metagenome assembly CDZR01 (sample SAMEA3182065, study PRJEB8094) | gut metagenome | biome: human; feature: gut; material: Stool; isolation source: human stools | place: Canada | collected 2013-01-28
TAAATTTACCATCACGTGGTGCTCTGCTGTCTGCAATAACGATAGAGTAGAAAGCGTAGCTTTTACGTCCATGTCTTTGCAATCTAATTCTTGTTGCCATTTTAAATAAATGTTTTTTTAATGAATGATTTGAATTAATGCTACTAACTCGTAATAGCGGGTGCAAAGATAAGGGTTTTGTTTTGATTGACAAAGACTTCCGGTTCTTTTTTCTCCATTATCGGGGTGTTTGGCGTTTTTATGCATCTTCTGAAGCCTATGGGCGAAATATCAAAAAGCAGGCCGGTCTTCACTCAGGAATACTTTCTCGGATACCGGAATAGGATGGCCAATAGTGCGCAAATACCCATTGTAAACGGATAATACAGATTCCCGATGATGTTGAGCGGGGAAATCTGTGCCAGTCCGGCAGCAATCAGCATTTGTGCTCCATAAGGGATGATGCCTTGTATCAAGCACGAGAATGTGTCGAGGATACTTGCCGTTTTTCTCCGGTCCAATTGAAATTTTTTTGCAATATCTTTGGCAATCGGTCCGGTAGTGATGATGGCAATCGTATTATTAGCCGTACAAAGATTGGCGATGCTTACCAAAGCGGCAATACTGAGTTCCGCTCCCCGCTTTCCGTTTACGTGGCGGGTCAATTTGCGGATAATGAAATCTATTCCTCCATTGTAACGGATTGTCTCAAGCATTCCGCCTGCCAGTAAGGTAATAATAATCAGTTCGCCCATTCCGGTGATCCCCGTCCCCATAGCACCAAACCAGTCGAAGAATCCGAGGCTGCCTGTAGCAATACCGATAACACCGCTGGTAAAGATACCTATTATCAAAACCAGCATAACATTCATTCCGGCTATGGCCGTTCCCAATACGATAAGGTAGGGGATCACTTTGACCCATTCAATCTCCTGCACCAGTGGCGGGGCAGAGACTGAAAGCCCCTGAAAGATATAGATACCCAATACGACCAGTGCGGCAGGTACCACAATCATGGAGTTGACCCGAAACTTATCGCGCATGACGCATCCTTGAGTCTTGGTCGAAGCAATGGTTGTATCGGAGATAAACGATAGATTGTCACCGAAAAAGGAGCCGCCCACTACCACTGCTACCATGAAGGGCAGATCGATTCCGGTTTTCTCTGCCAACCCGATAGCGACAGGAGTCAGAGCCACGATAGTGCCTACACTGGTACCGATGGATAGCGAAATGAAGCAAGAGGCCAGAAAGATGCCTGCCAATAAAAGGTTATCCGGCAAAATATGGAGTGTCAGGTTTACCGTAGCGTCAATGGCTCCCATTTGCTTGGCACTTTGTGCAAAGGCTCCTGCCAGGATAAATATCCACACCATCAGCATGATGTTTTTATTGGAAGCTCCTACTGAAAATTGATAGACCCGTTGTTCCAGATTCAGTCCCCGCGTGATGGCAATGGCGTAGCATGATGAAATCAGGAAGGCTACCGTTATAGGTACTTTGTAGAAATCGTTCACCAGGATAGAAGTGACCAAATAGAGACACAAGAATACAAATAAAGGGCTGAGTGCCCACCATCCGGAAGTGCTTTTATGTATCTTTTCTTCGTTTATCATTGAATAGTTCTTAAAATTTTGAGGTGCAAAGATAGTGAATGATAGGGAGAAAAACGGTAATTTTGCATCGACAATATAAAGATTAACGCTAACCGCTTCATGCATTTAAAAATAAATCTCCGGAGGCGGACGCTGTGAGGCGGGAACCTTTGGCGCGAGTTAGCAATAGGAGCGGTGCGAAGTGATTCGTGCCGTTTTTCTATAAATATCACTACTGTGCCTGAAAAAAAATGTCTTTTCGTTTTGTGAAAATCAAAAGAACCATTACTTTTGCCGCCGATAAACAGAGTATTCACCCTTTAAATGATGGAAAGGGTTTTTAATTATGTCAGAGAAATAATATCTTCAGTATCGGAACTAAGTTGCCCCATCGGGAGGATGGGTCTTTACAACTATATCTTTTAGTATGCGTCGCAATTCTGCTGCTGGCGATGCAAGTTGGTTAGTTCCACAATCACATTTAATTTATTTATTATTCACCTCAATGCTGTGAAGAGGAGTGGTTATATCCTTTTCTAAAGTATTGGTATCTCGCATATTGTCCTTTGTCTGTCCAATGGCAGGCAACCGGTGTCTTGTATGCGAATGGAAAAACAGTATGGGAATACGTTTAAAAGATTTAAGTAAACTGGGATATAGAGATAATGTAGCTCGTAGTCTGGCTGTTGCTCTCGTAGGCAAATATTGTAAACACGAAACAAAAGAGCAGATATTAGCCGCCTTGGGCGATATTCTCAAGAATCCCGAGGTATATAAAAACAGTGAGATATGGAGTAAACTGGCCGAACATCTTTCTCCTGTATTTATAGAAAAAAGATTGACGCCGTATGATTTACTTGATGAACCCTTGGGTTATAAAACATATGGAAGCAAGTACATTGAAACATTAGCCAAACAGCAGATGAATCTCGCCATGCGGCTGCCGATTACTCTTGCCGGAGCATTGATGTCCGATGCACATGCCGGTTACGGGTTACCGATAGGGGGAGTATTGGCTACAGATCATGCGGTTATCCCGTATGCTGTGGGGGTTGATATCGGTTGTCGGATGAATCTCACCCTGTTTGATGCCGGGGAGGATTTTCTGAAACGCTATTCGCACCATATTAAAGAAGCGCTGAAGGAGTTTACTCATTTTGGTATGGATGGCGGATTGCCTTTTGCACAAGAGCATGAGGTGCTTGACAGAGAAGAGTTCCGAATGACCGAATTGTTGAGAGGACTTCATGGCAAGGCGGTACGGCAATTAGGTAGCTCCGGTGGTGGAAATCATTTTGTGGAATTTGGTAAGATGAGCTTACAGGCCGGTAATGTCTTGGGCGTTCCGGAAGGAAACTACGTGGCTTTGCTGTCCCATTCCGGTTCGCGTGGTTTGGGTGCTGCCATTGCCAAACACTATAGTCTGCTGGCACGCGACCTCTGCCGCCTGCCTCGCGAGGCTCAGCACTTTGCCTGGCTGGGGTTGGATACGGAAGAAGGACAGGAATACTGGCTTAGTATGAATTTAGCGGGTGATTATGCTCGTGCCTGCCATGAGCGGATTCATCTGAATTTGTCAAAAGCTTTGGGGCTGAAACCTTTGGCCAATGTGAACAATCACCACAATTTTGCATGGAAAGAGGAAATCGCTCCCGGACAGACAGCCATTGTGCATCGTAAAGGAGCAACACCTGCACAGAAAGGCCAACCGGGACTGATCCCCGGAAGTATGGCAACGCCCGGTTATTTGGTATGTGGTAAAGGGATAAGTGAAGCCCTTTGTTCTGCCTCGCATGGAGCGGGACGAGCTATGTCCCGCCAAAAGGCAAAAGACAACTTTACCCGGTCGGCATTGAGAAAGTATCTTTCTCAGGCCGGAGTCACGCTGATTGGTGGCAGTGTCGAAGAAATGCCGTTGGCTTACAAGGATATTGACCGGGTGATGAAGACCCAGGAGGAACTGGTTGAAGTCCAAGGTACCTTCATGCCCTGCATCGTACGAATGAATAAAGAATAGGATAATGGAAAAGACGTATTTACAAATCACTTCAGGGCGTGGTCCTGTAGAGTGTTGCCGTGTAGTGGCTTTAGTACTCGAAAAAATATTGAGAGAAGCACAGAAACGGAAATTGAGAGTAGAAATCCTGGAAAAAGAGACTGGTCCTGTCAATCGCACTTTGTTGTCGGTAGTCGTTGCACTCGAAGGTGCAGGTTGCGATGTATTGGCTGACGAATGGGAAGGGACTGTGCTATGGATTGCCCGTAGCCCGTATCGGATTCATCACAGGCGGAAGAACTGGTTTGTCGGTGTGCAGACTTTCCTCCTGTCCGAAAGTCGTGAGGCTACCGAAGATGATATCCGGTATGAAACCTTACGGGCGTCCGGGCCCGGAGGGCAACATGTCAACAAGACAGAATCTGCCGTAAGAGCTGTTCATATCCCCAGCGGAATCAGTGTAGTGGCATCCGACCAGCGTTCGCAATGGCAGAATAAAAAACTGGCTACTGAACGATTGTTGGTCAAGCTGACCGCTTGGAACATAGAGCAAGCGATGATTCAGGCACAGACCAATTGGAGCAATCACAACAGCCTTCAAAGGGGAAACCCGGTGAAGATCATTCAGGAAGAACTCCGGTTTTAAGTATTAACGATTAAAAGAAAAAACTATGTTATCAGAAAAATATGGTCGTACCTATCACTATCCGTTCTCTCCCGGGACGACGAGTGACGACCGGATCAATCATACATATTGGGAAGATATCCGGCAGATAAGCACCTTGGTGCATACCGAGAAGCTGGATGGAGAGAATAATTGTTTGAGCAGATATGGAGTCTTTGCCCGTTCGCATGTCGCACCTACCACTTCGCCATGGACAAGCCAGTTGCGTCAACGCTGGGAGTTGCTGAAAAACGATCTGGGAGATATTGAACTGTTCGGTGAAAATCTGTATGCTGTTCATTCCATTGAGTATAAGCGGTTGGAAACGCATTTTTATGTATTTGCTGTCCGTTGTCTGGACAAATGGCTGTCATGGGATGAAGTGAAATTTTATGCTGCACTGTTCGATTTGCCAACCGTGCCTGAATTGTGCACGGAGTGCGTGGACGGATTAACAGTAGCATCTTTGGAACAGCATGTTGTCTGTTTGGCGCAGGAGCCGAGTGTCTTCGGCTCCTGTGATGCACTGACCGGTCTGGACTGTACCCGGGAAGGAGTGGTTACCCGGAATATCGGTGAATATGCTACTGCCGATTTTGCCCACAATGTGTTTAAGTATGTCCGTAAAGGTCATGTACAAACAGGGGAGCATTGGACACGTCATTGGAAACGTGCCCGTCTGGTATGGGAGTTGAAACAAGAGAAAGGAGGTAATCGATGATTTGGAAATTGAGCGAACGGAAAGACTGGAACTCGTTGGAACAACAGTTTGGGTGGGTACGGGATATGAACCAAGTTCCTCAGCATACGGTGCATCATGCCGAAGGAAGTGTGGCTGTACATACCCGCATGGTGCTCGAAGCATTGCTGCGACAACCTGCCTATCTGATGCTTCCGGAACAGGAACGGGAAATACTTTGGGCAGCCGCTTTACTTCACGATGTGGAAAAACGTTCGACTTCAGTCGATGAGGGTAATGGACAGGTTACCTCTAAGAACCATGCTAAACGTGGGGAGACTACTGTCCGTACTCTTCTTTATAGAGATATACCTGCTCCTTTCAATATACGCGAGCATATAGCTTCACTGGTACGCCATCATGGTCTGCCTATTTGGTTGATGGAACGCGAAGATCCTTTAAAGCGTGCTTGTGAGGCTTCGCTGAGGCTGGACACCTCGTTGCTGAAACAATTGACTGTTGCCGATATTTGCGGACGTATCAGTACAGACAAAGAAGTGTTGCTGGAGGCTACCGAATTTTTTGAGATGTTCTGTCGGGAGCAGCAATGTTGGGGAAAGGCACGGGAATTTGCCAATGGCGCAGCCCGTTTTCACTACTTTCATACACCCCGATCCTATATCGATTATGTTCCCCACGATGATTTTAAATGTGAGGTAACATTGCTTGTAGGTCTGCCCGGTATGGGAAAAGACTATTATATCGAATCTCGATGTGCCGATATGCCGGTTGTCAGTTTGGATGCCATCCGGCGTAAACATAAGTTTAGTCCCACTGACAAAGCGGCCAATGGCTGGGTGGCACAAACTGCTAAAGAACAGGCCCGGATCTATCTTCGCAAGGGACAGGACTTCATTTGGAATGCTACCAACGTGAGCCGTCAAAGGCGTACTCAGTTGATCGACTTGTTCATTACGTATGGGGCACGGGTTAAAATAGTCTATATAGAGAAACCTTATTCAGTCTGGCGGCGACAGAACAGTACACGCGAATATGAAGTTCCGGAAACGGTTCTGGATAAGATGTTAGGTAGGTTGGAAGTTCCTCAGTTGACAGAAGCCCACGAGGTGGTTTATGTCGTAGAGGAATAATGGAAAATTTGTATCTCGACCGGATATGGTTCACCGCAGATTACCCGGGTTTGCACAGAAACTTCGATAAATAGCTGGATATTTACTTTTAATCTGTGTGATTCGGTGTAATCTGTGGAACTTTTGGATATATACATACCGGTTATTTTCGATCATTACCTATATTCTGTTTGTAATATTGCAACGGTACTTTTCCGGTAAATCGTTTGAAGCTTTTGATAAAATGAGTCAGGTCGCAATATCCGTGTTCGATGCACTTCAATCTCTACAATCTCTTGTATATCCGACATGAATGCCATCCTCAGGTTTTCGTCATTGTATATCGATCGCCTCGACCCCTTGTGGTATAAGTTGATCGCAAACAGATTGAGGAGGTTTGCATCAAGGTGAATATGGAGTGAAACTGTCATAATGGGGCGGTATATCGCGCTGTTGTCATAACAAAATGATCCGTTTTTGCATAATCTCCGTGATTTGTGCTTTTAATTGCCGTGCATTGATCGGTTTGGGCATATATCCGTCGAATCCATTTTCCATCACCCGTTGCTCGTCCGAAGCGTAGGCAAAGGCCGTAACTGCTATGATAGGAACTTTGGCTGAGTATTTACGGATTTCCTGCGTGGCTTCGTATCCGTCCATAACCGGCATATTGATATCCATCAAAATAATCTGTGGATTTTCTCTTTTGAATCTTTCGACAGCTTCGCGTCCGTCCCAGGCATGAATCAGATGATAGTCGTGCCCGAGGATCGATTCGAAGAGGCGGTAGTTGCTTTCATTGTCTTCAGCGATTAGGATAGTCAGTTTGTCTTTTTCTACTGAGATGGGCTGAATCTCGGTTTTTTGCATTGTTCCGGCGGAAGTGCTTGCCGCTTTATAAGGGAGGGAGAACCAGAACGTGGAACCTTTGCCTTCTTCCGAATCTACACCGATATGTCCGCCCATGTGCTCGACGAGGGTACGGCAGATGGAGAGTCCCAGGCCTGTTCCCTGTGCGAAACTGTTCAGTTTGACAAAGCGTCCGAAGATGCTTTCCTGTTTGTCCTTGGGGATGCCACATCCGGTATCGGTGACATAGAAATAGAGTTCTTTGCCACGGTGTTCGTAACCGAAGCGGATACTTCCCCGGGAAGTGAACTTGATGGCATTGGTCACCAAATTGATGATCAGTTGTGAGAGCCGGTTCTTTTCGGTACACACCGGGCACACAGGGAGGCCGGGAACAAATTCCAGTTGTACGTCGTCCGACTTTAATTTCAGTTTCAGGGTGCTTTCCAGTTTTTTAAGCTCGGTGTTGAGTTCGATGTCGGAGTACTGGAACTCGAGTGTACCGGCTTCTATTTTCGACAGGTCTAGGATGTCACTGATGAGTTGTAACAATAATGCATTGTTGTTCTCAATGATGCTGACGTATTCTTGTTTCTCCTCTTCTTCCTCGGTGGATGCCAGTATTCCCGAAAATCCGACGATGGCATTGAGCGGAGTACGGATTTCGTGACTCATGTTGGCAAGAAAGGCAGATTTAAGACGATTGGATTCTTCGGCCCGGTCTTTGGCCGAAGTCAGTTCCATTTCCATCTTTTTACGTCCGGTGATTACCTGTGAAGAACCGACCAGTGTCACCGGAGTTCCGTTTTCGTCGCGGGTTTCCACTGCAGCTTGGGCTTCTACCCACTCTATTTTGTGAGTGTGATTCTGGATGTTGATCACCCGATACTCTTCTTTTACTTTTTCCAAGCGTCCTTCTATCAGGTCTTTATAAGCTTGTTCCACTCGTATGCGGTCCTCCTTATATATTTTCGAGAAGTATTGTGAGTCGGGTACAGCCAACTGTTCTTCGCTTATGTTATTACCTTGTGCACTGAGTTCAATGGGCTTATTGATGTCGCAAAGAATGGTTTTGCTGAGTAAGTCCCATTTCCAGGGAATGATGTCGGCAACTTCCAGCGCCATAGATAGTTTATGGTTTGTGGCGTTCAACTTCTGCTGTGCACGATGAAGTTCAGTGCTGTCTACGCAGAAGATGTCGATGACATTCTCCTGATGTGCACCTTTTAATACGATGTCGTAGAATCTGTCTATCTTTTTGAAATAATAAGGGAATGTGATGGCACGGTTCTCCTTCAGGGAGATTTGGATGAAGTGTAGAAATTCAGGTAGAGATTCAGGAAACAGTTCACTGGCCCGCTTACCGACGACATCCTCTCTACGGAAAAAATGTTTTTCGAAATGGGGATTTACGTTCAGGTAGATTAAGTCGTCGGCTACACCTTGTTCGTTTACGATTAGTTTCTCCTGCATGTAGAGCAAAGGCATGTTGTCGATCAGATTCTTATAGTTAGCCATAGCCTCGATTTCTTTCAACTGGATCTGTCTGAGACGCGTGAGCGTACGGATACGATAGAGGAAAAACCAGACGAGCAGGGCGATGCAAACGGCTGTTCCCGGCAGGAAATATTTATATTTGTCCCAAAAGGTGATAGGTTTGTTCAGAAAATGGGTGTGAGCGGGCCACTCGTCGGGAGACAAACCTTTGCGGATCAATACCTGATAGTTGATGAGTGGTGTACCGTCTGTGGGCAGATAATGTGGAAGGTCCCGTGGAGATTTCCCGCTGAGGATTTCCGAAAACATGTTGGACAGTTTTTCATTGAAGTGATTCTGGTCGTAGGTGTAACCACCCACCATTCCACTCTCTTTGTCATTCAGTTCAATCATATTGAGAGCGAATATTGGAGGGGATACGGTGGAAACGATTTCAGGCAGGATCATTGTCAACATCATGTTGCCGGCAAACTGCCGTTTGTGGAACCAACTGGAAAACAGAATACCCGTGGTCCGGGGATCGACAAAGTTGAGTGAATCGATCAGTTGGTTGGTTTTCTTTATGTCACGGGAAGACAGGAAGGTATAGTGTACATCCGGATGTTTGGTCCGTAGAATTTCTTGAATCTCCTGACTGTTGACTTGGTTGACAAAGCGTTCGTCGCCCACGTAGATGAATCTTTTCATCCGGGGGAGTGTACGGAACATCATTTCTACATTCTCGTGGATATAGAGATTGGCATAGAGGTAGGTGAGATTGCAGGATTGGGACAATTCTGCCAATGGTACACGTTCGGAAAGAGGAATGGGTTGTTTCGTCAGATAATAGTGCTCAGGCCCGGTATAGTCTTTTCCGGCACAGAGAACCATTGGAATGTCACCCCACATTTTTCTAAGATCATCTTTCAATATGAGAGAAGAGTTGCCTAATAACAGCAGCATACGTGGGCGGTGGGAACCGTATCTGTCGAAAAGACTGTCTTTGAATTGGTCCAGAATGCTGTCGTTATCTATCATTATCATGTTCATATGTTCGGTGTATACAGCCAGTTTGGGGTCGTCTTTTACGAAGTTGGTTGCTGTTGAAATCAAGCGGTTACTCCAAGGGAATGATTCGGTATATGCATTAATGATTAAGATGTAGTCTTTGATATCCATCGTGTCTTTTTGTGCAGATACGGGGCATGCAGACAACTGGTAGAGAATAAGAGATAGCCATAACTTCAACAAAAATGATTTGTCGAAGGATTTGATGTTTGTGAAGAGGGTCATATCTTTGATGAAAAAGTATTTATGTTTGTTTGATCGTGTACAAAAGTATTAATAATAAATGGATTGTACCTCTTGTTTAGACTAAATTTAAAGTTTATCCGGTAAAATCTGTGGTGAGTTATGACATACCCTCTTTGATTATTTTTATGAATCAAATAATATCTTTGCGTCCTCTGCAAGTACATCGACTGTGAATTGATTAAATAAAACAATAGTTCTCTTTCGTAAGTTTATTATCTTTGTGCCTGCAAAGGTGCATTATTCTGTGCTGATAGATGTGAATGTGACTTAATATCAGGGGATCAAATTAACTTTGCAGGTTTTTAATATGACAGAAACGATTAGAGAATGAAGAACTTCCATCCTACGGGAACTTGTCCCATCAGGGACGTATTATGCCGGCTGGGCGACAAGTGGTCGATGCTGGTGCTGGTGACGCTGAATGCGAACGGAACGATGCGCTTTGGTGACATTCATAAAACAATAGACGATATTTCGCAACGGATGCTGACTGTCACTCTTCGTACGTTGGAGGCCGACGGGCTGGTGGAACGGAAAGCATATGCGGAAGTACCACCGAGGGTGGAATATTGCCTGACGGAAATGGGACATAGTTTGATTCCGCACGTCGAAGCATTGGTTGGATGGGCACTGGATCATATGACAATGATTTTTGAACATAGAGAACAACAGAAAGGGTTATGAAAGTCGAACAGGTATTTTCAGACAGGAAGCGTTTCCTCGATTTGCTCTTGCTGGCAGATGAGCAGGAAGATATGATAGACCGGTATCTGGAACGTGGAGATATGTTCGCTCTATATGATGAAGACAAGCTCAGGGCGGTTTGTGTGGTTACTAATGAGGAGGAAGGAATTTACGAATTAAAGAATATCGCAACTTGTCCGGATAGCCAGCGTAAGGGATATGGTAAAAGCCTGATTGAATATCTGTTTCACCATTATTCGGACCGATGCTCGGTCATGTTTGTGGGAACCGGAGATACTCCACATACGCTTTTATTCTATCAATCCTGCGGATTTGTTCCTTCCCATCGTATTAAGAATTTTTTCACCGACCATTATGATCATCCTATTTATGAGAATGGCATCCGGCTCAGGGATATGGTTTATTTGAAGAGGGAAAAATAAGGAGCCCAGACTGCAAGAATGTTGTTTTTTTCTTTGCAGCCTGAACTCTTTTCAGTGTTTACATTACTTACTGTGATAATAGTCGATATTTTCTTTGGTTAGGAGATCGATGGGCATATAGTTGGTACAAGTCACTTCTTTCCTGAATATCAGATGATCACACAAAGTTTTGATGCTATTGAATCCTTGTAATTCCGGTTGCTGTGCAATCAGGAAAGAGACAGTGCCTTCCTTCAGGCACGTTACGTTTCGCTCGAGCAAGTCGTAACCGATCAGGCTGAAATCACTTTTCCTGCGTTGTTGCAGGTATTCACCGATGATGTATACTTTTGAATTGAACGTGATGCCATGCTTGACGTCCGGATGTTCGCGGAAGAAGTCATCCAGCATCCGGCTATCTTCAATATTCAGGTCGGCGTGCAGGTTGAGTTCAAGGATGTTACAGGCGGGATGATGTTCTTGCATATATTGGCGAAATCCGATTTCGCGGCTTTCCTGCTGGTTCGAGCCGATCACTCCTTCGTGTATCTTGCGGAAAATTACGATTTCCCGGTCATTTACGGCGAGTAACATCAGCATGCGTGCTGCAAAGTATCCGCTCTGATGTGAGTTTTGACCGAAGAAGGCAAGTGGAGGGGCATCTTTGATTTGTGAATCAATATATATATATGGTATACCCAGTTCATTTAGTGCATCGGTAAATCCTTTGGTATATTGTGGTACAGTGGGAGCAAACATTACTCCGTCCGGTTGTTCTTCGATAACGGCCTGACTGGTTGCCACAAACGAATTGTAATCGTAGGGGTCATAATGGGTGATATTTGCCGAAATATTGAAGTCGGAGTATGTGGTAACCGCTTCTCGAATCCCTTTTTGCACATCTGTCCAATATTCGCCTTCCAGATGTTTGGGTAGCAGACAGGCAAAAGTATATTTCTTATTGGAAGCCAATGCGCTGGCATACATATTAGGCTGATAGTCGAGTTGCTTTAAGATTTCTTCTACACGTTTACGGCTTGCTTCCGACACTCCGCTACGGCCATGGAGCACCCGGTCTACAGTTCCTACAGATACATTTGCCAAGCGGGCAATATCCTTAATTCTGATTCTTTCTGGCAATTTATTCATGCGTTCACCTTTATTTGTGTGAGGTTTTGTGCCCGGACACACTAATAGTTTTATTTCTATGGACACAAATATATAACAATTTTTGTAATCCTGAAAATTTACGTATCTTTGTGTCCGCACACGGAACTTGTTCGGTGTAAGTTTTATGAGTTGTTATTTCTCCTATTACCAGCTTGTTATCGCTAAAAATAGGGGGTGACGATAAATTATAACTGAATAATCTAAATTGCTCGTTTCATTAAAATATTAAATTATGGGAAAGAAAGTCGTTACATTAGGCGA
>CDZR01058893.1_pt1 | contig 11853 bp, 9 predicted proteins | sample 554781 | NCBI WGS metagenome assembly CDZR01 (sample SAMEA3182065, study PRJEB8094) | gut metagenome | biome: human; feature: gut; material: Stool; isolation source: human stools | place: Canada | collected 2013-01-28
CAACAAATGCAATAGAAAGTTTAAATAATTGTTACAAAAAATTAAACAGAGGACGTAGAGTCTTTCCAACACAACAAGCATTAGAAAAAAGCTTGTATTTATCAACAAAAATAATTACAGAAAAATGGACAGCAAGATATTCAAACTGGGGAGTTACAATAGCAGAATTACATTCATTTTTTCCAGATAGAGTAGATATTGATTAATGGTAATAATTGCTATTAATAATATAAAAAAACAAGCATATCAAAATCAAAATTTTAATATGCTTTGTTCAATGCACCTTGACAAATGAATATGTCTAAGTTAATATATATTTAACTTAAAAATGTAATTTTGTCAATGCAATTTTAAAATTTTTATCATAAGAAGTCTAAAGTTTACACAAACTTTCCGATATACTCCATAAAGATAAAATAACCCCAGATTTTTAAGTTTTGCTTAAATCTCTGGGGTATTATTTTATTCCAAATTTAGTTCTGTATATTCTTCTTCATAATTTCTTATTTCGTCTGGCAATTCTTCTGACCATGGCAAATATTTTTCTATATCTGTGTCTTTTTGTTCTCCTTCTAATTGTGGCAGTATTTCCAATAAATAATTTTTCTCTTTTCTCAATTCACATTTTTGCTTTATCCATTCATCTGGTGATGTATTTGGAACAAGTCGCTCTTCAATTATATCGTAAGCACTCAATAAAATTTAATTAAAATAATTGGTAAAGATAGAATTAATAAGTTTAAATAAAAAAATAAAACAATATGTTTTAATACAAAATAAGGAATTATTATCTCATGAGTGATATAAAGATACTATAAAAATTATGTAGAAAAAGGATGGAACCAAAAATGTTGTTATTAACAAAACAATTAAAAGGAGTAAGAGAGATTATAGTATCAAGAAGAAAAAGAAAAGATTTTGAAGTGGTAACAGAGGAGTGGCTTAAATACAAAAAAAATACTGTAAAAAAATCTACTTATTATAATTATTCATATAGTGTAGCAAAATATTTATATCCGAGTTTTGCAGGAAAAAATATTACCAAAATAAAAAATTATAATAATTTCATAGAAGAACTCTCAGATACGTTATCACCCAAAACTGTGCGTGATATTGTTACTAAACTAAAGGAAATAATAAATTTTTACGAAGAAGAACATAATACAAAGTTAAACATAAAAAAGATGAGTTTGCCTAAAATGAACAAAAAAGAGATACAAATTTTATCAAATAAAGAGAAACAAAAATTAGAAAAATATTGTATTGAACAAAATAGTTTAAAATCGTTGGGAATACTAATATGTTTAAACACTGGACTAAGAGTTGGAGAAGTTTGTGCTTTGAGATGGGAAAACGTTGACTTTGAAACTAGAAGAATACATGTAGAAAAGACTATAGAAAGAATATATTCAAAAGAAGAAAACAAAACAATAGTTATTATAGATACACCAAAATCAATAACATCAGTAAGGACTATTCCTATAAATAGTAAATTATATAATATTTTAAAACAGATAAGAGGAAAGAGTAAAAAAACTGATTTTGTATTAACAGGATCGAGTGAACACTATGTAGAACCAAGAAATTATCAATATCATTTTAAAGAAATTTTAAAAAGAAACAAAGTAAAAAAATATAAATTTCATACTTTAAGACATACATTCGCAACAAATTGTATAGAGGCGGGAATGGATATAAAATCTTTAAGTGAAATATTAGGACATGCAGATGTAAGTATAACACTAAATATATATGTGCATTCATCAGATAAGGCAAAAAGAAAATATCTTGAAAAAATATAAAAATTATGTTAAAACTAGGATAAATTTAATTATGGTATGAGATTAGAAAAGAGACGAATAATAATGGGAAACATTGTATTATTAGATGATTTAACGATTAACCAAATAGCTGCGGGCGAAGTAATTGAACGCCCTATGAACGTTGTAAAAGAGCTAGTGGAAAACTCTATTGATGCTGGTGCCACGAAGGTGGTTGTAACAATAAAAGATGGTGGTAAAACGCTTATACAAGTTACAGACAATGGTTCTGGCATAGACATAAATAATATGGGTATAGCACTAGAGAGGCATGCAACCAGTAAAATTTCTAAAATAGAAGACTTAGAAAATACATACAGTTTTGGGTTTAGAGGAGAGGCTCTAGCGAGTATATCATCAATTTCAGAACTTACTATGATATCTAAAACAGCCGATGAAATGGTGGGCTACAAGTTATTTTCAAGAGGTGGAAATATACTAGAAAAGGACGAAATTGGAGCATCAACAGGAACTACTATTAAAGTTGAAAAATTATTTTATAATACTCCAGTTAGATACAAATTTTTAAAAAATGATGCCACAGAGTTTAGATATATAAAGGAATTCTTGCAAAAAGTTGCATTAGCCGAACCAGATAAATCGATAGAGCTAATAAACAATGGCAAACAAATACTTAAAACATCTGGTAATGGTGAAATTAAAGATGTTGTATATTTACTGTATGGAAAAGAAATAAAAGACAACCTTGTAGATGTAAACTATCAAGATGGAGACATAAAAATAACTGGAGTAGTCGGAAACACCTTTATAGCTGAAGAGAACAGAAAAAATCAAATTTTATTTTTAAATAATAGAAATATACAAGACAAGATACTTACAAACAGTGCTGACCAAGCCTTTAAAGGTTCTACTGGAATTGGAAAATATGGGTTCTTTATACTAAATTTACAAATGCCAGCCGATTACTATGATGTAAATGTGCATCCAACCAAAAAAGAAGTAAGGTTTAGAGATGAAGATAAAATATACAAGGCGATGTATCATGCTATAAAAAATGCAATTCTTAGCAAAGATTTTTTAGGAAACACCGAAACAGAAAACAATAAAGAAGACTATATAGAAAATGAACTAGAATTTGTAACAAATCACTTTGATATGAAAGAAAATAGCTTCTTGAGTGGATTGGAAAAGGCACAAGCAAAGAACAAAACTGCAATTGAAATGAACTCACTAGACGATGTACAACAAGAAGAAAAAGTAGATGAGAAGCAAGAAAGTAAATCAGATGTAGAGACAGAAATAGAGGCTAAAGAAGAACTGGATGCTCCAAAAGAAAGTTTAATAACACGTGAAGAGAAAAGAAAAATAAATTATAAATACATTGGGATAGCATTCAAAACCTACATAATAGTAGAAATAGAAAATGAAATATATCTAATAGACCAACATGCTGCACACGAAAGAGTGCTATATGAACAAATTAAAGAAAACTACAAGAATCATATACAAAACAATGTACAAATGATGTTAATACCAGAGGTATTTACGCTTTCATATAAAGAAGCAAGATTTGTAAAAGAGAATATGGAATTATTCAAGAATACAGGGTTTGATATAGAATTTTTTGGAGATAATACAATAAAAATAAATGGAATACCAGACCTAGAATACAAAGTGGACAGAGGACACATATTCTTAGATGTATTAGATGAAATGCTAACAAATGAGAGAAGTTCTCTAAAAGACATAGAGGAAAGGTTTGTAGCAACAGTTGCATGTAAAGCTGCTGTAAAAGCTGGAATGGATTTAAGCAGACAAGAAGTAGAAAACTTAATAAGCAGTTTGCTGGGATTAAAAAATCCATATACATGCCCACACGGTAGACCAACAACAATAAAAATTGATATACATTGAAAATTAAATAAAATTATTAAATTTCAATTTGTTCGCTTGTTTTTTTACTAAAAATACTATATAGTATTTAATGTAGAAAATGAGATAGCGGATATGTTGTGTTTGCCACTCTTCAAATACTCGATATACTCGAGAGCAAGGAGGTGGTTGTTTATGGTAAATTTTTTACTTGTCCTAATATTAGGATTAATGATTTCAATAACTGTAAACGTAGCCTTATTGTGTATAATATACATAATGTGGACTAATAAACAATAAAAACAACACATTCTGCTTTTGTCGGTTGGAATGTGTTGTTAAAACTTTATAAGTGGAATCACACGTTCTGTGACTCTCATTTTCTATTTATATTATACACATAATTTTTTAGAATGTCAATTTTTATTGATTTTTTGAAAAGTATTAACATTTCAATATTAATCCATAATAATTGTAAAAATCGAGTTGAAAATTTTCAACCTTTTTGATACTATATACTTGAAAAAAGGTTTTAAAATATTTATAAACAAATATAATTTCAAAAGAGAATAATGTAACATTAATTACCGAAAAAGAGATGGAGATAATACAGGATAAGCGTAGCAAAGAGAAAAAATAGTTGAAAAATATATAACGTAGGAGAAATAAATGGGGAGAGAACAGGATTGGAAAGAGATTGAGAAAACACAGTTAAATTATGAACAAGGATTAAAAGACCAATATAAAGGAATAGACATTATAAAAATTAGCAAAGAGAATAGAAAAACAATTCATAAGATAAAGAAAATAAATGCTAAGGCAGATAAATTGGTAAGAGCGTTGCTTATTTGGTATGTTATATTTTTAATACTATTAATAATATTTGGAACACACATATATATAATGTATTTAAATAATATCCAAAATCGAGTAAACATAGATTTTATAGCAGATTTAAAAGATTGTTATGGAATTAATGCAAAAGTAATAGAAAAAGATATAGATAAATCTGGAAATGGAAAATATGTGCTTAAGTCAAAAGAAAAAAAGCCTATTGAATTTATTGTAATAAAAAAATTTGGAAGCTATACGTTTGACTATTTTGACCGTATTTTAAAGTGTGAGTATGAAAATTCTAGTAATGATATTAAACAAACTTTTGAAACACACGAAGAATACAATGTAAATGGAGAGTTTGAGTATAATTTAAATGCTAATGCATCAAGCTTATCTGACATAGATAATATAGTACATAAATATGTTCAAATGAGAGATAATGCAGGAAAACATTTTGGATATAACTGGAATGTAAATATAAATTTTGACGGAATGACTGAAAAAATATGGTCTATGGGTTCAAACGAAGATGAAGAATCTATAGCTAGAAGAGTAAAATGCGAATATGTGGTAGCAAAGGTAAATGGAGGAGATAACACCAAATTTACAGCTGAAGAAATAACAAGGTATTACAAGCCATATTCATTAAAAGTATTTATTAATGGCAAGGAAGTTTATACTACAATAATGAATCAGCAGGTGCAACAGACTGCATTATATAGCTATTCAGAAGAAGATTATACTATGCCGATATCTGCACTTGGAGAAATTGAAGTAGTTCAAATAACGTATAACAAATATAGCATGCCACTTGAACTTACATTTAAAGATAAAACATATAAAATAGGTGGTTCAACCGTGGATTTGGAAAATAGTACTATTCCGACTTATGTAGAAGTACAAACTTTAAAACAAATAATAGGGGCAAAGTTGGAATTTAACTATAAAGAGCAAAAATTGAATATTGTAGTTAAATAAATGTATTACAAGGGCAAGTAATTATTGTAAATTACTTGCTCTTATGCTATAATCCATTTGCAAATAGCATAAGATTAAGAAGAAATTAAATAGTTTCTTTTAAGGAGGAAAATTTGAAACGCATTTATATAATTTTAACATACAGTGGTACAGTACTTTCAAGAATTGTAAAAGCATACACAGGAGCCGAATATTCGCATGTGTCTATTGGATTAGACGAGAACTTAACGAAAATGTATAGCTTTGGAAGACTGAATCCATATAATCCATTTATAGGTGGATTCGTGCATGAAGGCATAAATATTGGAACATTTAAAAGATTTAAAAATACTCAGACAGCAGTTTATTCTATAATGATTTCGGATGAGCAGTATAATAGATTAAATCAGATAATACATAAGGTTGAGGCAACTTCTCAAGAATATAAATTTAATTTTGTTGGACTAGTAGCAGTTGCTTTACATATGAAAATTCAGAGAAGAAGGGCTTTTTACTGTGCAGAATTTGTGAAGTATGCTATGAAAAAGGCTCAAATTAGGAATAATTTGCCAGATATAGTAAAACCAGAGGATTTCTTAAACTTAGAGAATATAAGATTAGAATATAAGGGAGCACTGAAACAATATAAAGTTGAAGAACTGCCAACTTTGAATGTGGCAAATTTATGAGATAAACATATGCCAAATATGTAATTATAAATTTGAAATAGCTGTAATAATGCATGACAAAAGGAATGTGATAAAATAATGAGTAAAACAAAAATATTAAAGTTAGTGATGTTTGTAGTAGCACTTGTAATATGTATTGGAGCAACAATATATTTGTTTCCAGTAATGAGAAACTTATCAACTGTGGAAGGACAAGTTGCATTTAAGCAAAAAGTGGAAAACTCTGGTGTGCTAGGGCTAATTTCACTGTTTGCTCTTGAGGTTGCACAAATATTTTTATTTATAATACCAGGCGAACCGATTGAAATTCTAGCAGGAATGTGCTACGGAGCCTTATGGGGTACAGTCTTTATTATGGTTTCTGCAGGACTTATTTCTACAGTGATTTTCTTCTTGGTTAGAAAATTAGGAAAGAAATTTGTATATGAATTTTGTGATGAAAATAAAGTAAAGAAAATAGAAAACAGTAAACTTTTTCAAAATCCTAAAAAAATAGAAATGATAATGTTAATACTATTTTTATTGCCTGGAACGCCGAAAGATTTATTAGTATACATTGCAGGACTGTTACCAATAAAGCCAACAAGGTTTATAGTAATATCCACACTTGCAAGGTTTCCATCAGTAATATCATCAACATTAGCTGGTGCGAATATTGCAGTGGGTGACTGGAAATTGGGAATTTTATTATATGGAGTAATTGTAGTAGCGGTGGCAATTTTAATATTTATATATCAGAAATTTGATAAAGAAAAAATAACGAGTGAGGCGTTGAAAACGATAAAATAGTTGACTTTTACAATTTTAATAAGTATAATCTAAGTGAAAATCGTATGATTTAAGCATATATTTTTAATTATGATAAAAACTATATATATGGAGGTAATACAAATGAATGAAAAAATGTATGAAATTATGAGAGATGGAAGAGGATTTATTGCTGCTCTTGACCAAAGTGGAGGAAGCAGTGCAAAGACTCTAAAAAATTATGGAATAGATGAAAGTGAATATAGCTCAGAAGAGGAAATGTTTAATCTAATCCATGAAATGAGAAAAAGAGTTATGACAAGCAAAGTGTTCACAAATGAGCACATTTTAGGAACAATTCTTTTCGAAAAAACAATGATGTCAGAAGTAAATGGAAAATTTACAGCAGATTATTTATGGGACGAAAAGGGAATAGTTTCTTTCTTAAAAGTTGATAAGGGATTAGCCGAAGAAAAGAATGGCGTAAAATTAATGAAAGAAATTCCAAATTTAAAGGAAGAAATAGAAGAAGCAAGCCAAAAGCATGTATTCGGAACAAAGATGAGATCTGTAATATATGAAGCAAATGAAGAAGGAATAAGAGATATTGTAAATCAACAATTCGAATTTGCAAAAACAATATGTGACGGTGGATTAGTTCCAATAATTGAGCCAGAAGTAGACATACATTCAGAGCAAAAAGAACTTTGCGAAAAAATATTAAAAGACGAAATAATAAGAAAATTAAAAGAATGGAATCCAGCAGACAAAATAATGTTCAAATTTACAATACCAACAGTTGCAAACCATTACTTAGATTTATATGATTACGACTGTGTTGTAAGAATTGTTGCTTTATCTGGCGGATACGAGATAGATGAAGCATGTGAATTACTTGCTAAAAATAACAGAATGATAGCAAGCTTCTCAAGAGCATTATTACAAGACTTAAATGCACATCAAACACAAGAAGAATTTGATACAGCATTAAACAATGCAATAGTAAAAATATACAATGCATCAATAGACTAAAATGGATACAAGCTGAAGAAAAAGAAAGTTTTCTATAAATGCACAAAAATAGAGGAGTATAGTATGTTAGATTTAACGAATGCAATAGAAGAAATCAATTATTATAAAGGTTCAGAAAAGAAGAAAACACTAGTTTATGAGGGAAAGAAATATCTTGTAAAATTTCCAGATCCAATAAGAGAAAAAGGAAAAAATATATCATATATAAATAATGCCTTTTCCGAATATGTAGGAAGTAATATATTTAGATTGTGTGGATTTAATGTGCAAAATACAATGCTTGCAATTTATAAATACAATGAAAGAGAAAAAATAGTTTGTGCATGTGAGGACTTTACAGACAGGAATCATATTTTATATGAATTCGAAAATTTAGCATTGAGTACAAACCCAGATAAAAAAATTGAAACAGAATTAGATGATATTATGGATGTAATTGATGAAAATAAAATGATAAATTCTGATGAAACTAAGAAAAAATTTTGGGATATGTTTATTATAGATGCTTTAATTGGAAATACAGATAGACACAATGGAAATTGGGGATTTTTAGTAAATACAGAAATGAATGAAATAAAATTTTCACCAATATATGATTGTGGATCTTGCCTAAATCCGATGCTTGAAGATTGTGAACTTTCTAAATTGAGCGATGTAGAATTAAAAAATTTAGCAATAAATTGTTATTCATGTATTAAGATAAATGGAAAAAAGATAAATTATATGTCATTTTTGAAACAAATGGAAAATAAAGATTGCAATGATGCTATTAGAAGGGTATTTGAAAGAATAAAAATTGATAATATCTATGAATTGATAGAGAATATGGAAGAAATATCAGACATAAGAAAAAATTTCTATAAAAAGATAATAGAAATAAGATATGAAATATTAAAAGAAGTATACGAAAAAATTGTAAACTAATAGTTGTAAAACTATTAGTTTTTTGATATGATAGGCGTAAATTTAGAACATAAGGAGGAATTTTTAATGAGTGAATACGAATGTGTTGACAGCGTTGAAACTTTGGCAAAGACACTAGAGAAAGTTAAGAATGCACAAAAAAAATTTTCGAAATATTCACAAGAGCAGGTAGATAAAATATTTCAGGCTGCGGCTATTGCTGCGAATGAAGCTAGAATTCCACTTGCTAAGATGGCAGTAGAAGAGACTGGAATGGGAATAGTAGAAGATAAAGTAATTAAGAACCATTATGCGGCAGAATATATATATAATAAATACAAAAATGAAAAAACTTGTGGAGTAATTTATCAAGATGATAGTTATGGAATTAAGAAGATAGCTGAGCCAGTTGGCATTGTAGCTGCTGTTATTCCTACAACAAACCCAACTTCTACGGCAATTTTTAAAACTTTAATTGCACTAAAAACTAGAAATGGAATTATAATTAGTCCTCATCCAAGAGCTAAAAAGTCTACAATAGAAGCTGCAAAAACTGTTTTGGAAGCAGCAGTAAAGGCAGGTGCTCCAGAAGGCATTATTGCATGGATTGATGTTCCATCTCTTGAGCTTACTAATATGTTAATGCAGTCTGCAGATATAATACTTGCGACTGGTGGACCTGGAATGGTTAAGTCTGCTTATTCGAGTGGAAAGCCAGCTCTAGGCGTTGGCGCAGGAAATACTCCTGCGGTTATTGACGAGAGTGCTAATGTAATTTTGGCAGTAAACTCTATTATACATTCTAAAACATTTGATAATGGAATGATTTGTGCTTCTGAGCAATCTGTAATAGTAAGCGACAAGATTTATGATAAGGTAAAAGACGAATTTGTTAAAAGAGGATGCTATATATTGAATCCTGAAGAGACTGAAAAAGTTCGTAAGACTATAATTATAAATGGAGCCTTGAATGCTAAAATAGTTGGTCAAAAAGCACACACGATAGCAGAACTTGCTGGAGTAAGTGTTCCAGAAAATACTAAAATTTTAATCGGAGAGGTTGAAAACGTAGATTTATCTGAAGAATTTGCTCACGAAAAATTGTCTCCTGTACTTGCAATGTATAAATCAAGCAGTTTTGACGATTCTCTTGAAAAGGCATATAGATTGATAGAAGATGGCGGACTAGGACACACCTCATCTTTATATGTAAATACTGTTACAGAAAAAGAAAAAATAGAAAAATTTTATAGCAAAATGAAAACTTGTAGAGTTTTAGTAAACACACCATCATCACAAGGTGGAATTGGAGATTTGTATAACTTTAAACTTACTCCATCTTTAACACTTGGATGTGGAACTTGGGGTGGAAACTCGGTTTCAGAAAATGTTGGAATTAAACATCTATTAAATATAAAAACAGTAGCCGAAAGGAGAGAAAATATGCTTTGGTTTAGAGCGCCTGAAAAGGTTTATATGAAGAGAGGTTGCTTGCCTGTAGCCTTAGAAGAACTTAAAAACGTAATGAATAAGAAGAGAGTATTTATAGTAACAGATACATTCTTGTATGAAAATGGTTACACAAAAGTTGTAACAGACAAATTAGATGAGATGGGAATAGTTCACGAAACATTCTTCAATGTTGCTCCAGATCCAACTCTTGCTTGTGCAAAAGAAGGTGCAAAATTGATAGATGCCTTCAAACCAGATTGCATTATAGCAATAGGTGGTGGTTCTGCAATGGACGCAGCAAAAATAATGTGGGTTCTATACGAACACCCAGAAGTTGACTTCCTAGACATGGCAATGAGATTCATGGATATTAGAAAAAGAGTTTATACCTTCCCTAAAATGGGCGAAAAAGCTTACTTTATAGCAGTTCCAACATCAGCAGGAACAGGTTCAGAGGTAACACCATTTGCGGTAATAACAGACGAAACAACAGGTCAAAAATATCCACTTGCAGACTATGAATTGCTTCCTAAAATGGCAATAGTAGATGCCGACATGATGATGAATGCTCCAAAAGGACTAACATCAGCATCTGGAATTGACGCCTTAGTTCATTCGATAGAAGCATATGTTTCTATGATGGCAACTGAATTTACAGACGGCCTTGCAATAGAAGCAATCAAGACAATATTCGAATATTTGCCAAGAGCTTATGAAGAAGGGGCAAACGACCCTATTGCAAGAGAAAAAATGGCAAACGCAGCAACGATGGCAGGTATGGCATTTGCAAATGCTTTCTTAGGAATATGCCATTCAATGGGACATAAATTAGGTGCTTACCATCATCTACCACATGGAGTTACAGTTGGATTGGTATTAGACGAAGTAATGAGATTTAATGCAGAAGAAGTTCCAACAAAAATGGGAACATTCCCACAATACGAGTATCCACATGCCTTAAGAAGATATGCAGAAATAGCAGATAGCTTAAACTTAGGCGGAAATACGGACCAAGAAAAACTAGAAAGATTGATAAATAAAATAGACGAATTAAAAGAGAGAGTCAGCTTCAAGAAAACAATAAAAGACTATGGAATTTCAGAAGAAGATTTCTTATCAACATTGGATGAGATGAGCGAAAAAGCATTTGACGACCAATGTACAGGTGCAAATCCAAGATACCCATTAATAAGTGAGATAAAAGAAATTTATTTAAAAACATATTATGGAGGTGAAAGATAATGGAATTTAATTTGATAAATCCAATAGCTGAAAGAAAAACAAAAACTGTTTATAGAGACGGAGATAAGACGATAAAATTATTCGTAGAAAACTACTCGAAGGCAGACATATTAAATGAAGCTTTAATTCAATCAAGAGTAGAAGAAAACACAGATTTAAAAATATCTAGATTACAAGAAGTTACAAAAATAAACGAGAGATGGGCTCTAATTACAGAATATGTAGAGGGAACACCACTAGATGTTTTAATGATAGGACATCCGGAAAAACAAAACGAATATTTAAACTTTTTCGTAGAAATTCAATTAGAAGTTTTATCGAAAAGAGTACCTCTATTAAAT
>CDZR01036754.1_pt1 | contig 11746 bp, 10 predicted proteins | sample 554781 | NCBI WGS metagenome assembly CDZR01 (sample SAMEA3182065, study PRJEB8094) | gut metagenome | biome: human; feature: gut; material: Stool; isolation source: human stools | place: Canada | collected 2013-01-28
ATGTAAAAGCATTTACCGCCGTATGTAACGGCTTTTACTCCTTATTGTAACGACCTTTACCGCGGCATGTAACGGTCTTTACCGCGGTATGTAAATGGAGTTACCGTGTGGAGTGAACAAAGTTACCATTTGGGGTAAACTGAATTTTCATGAAACTTTTATCTACCAAAAATCAATGTATATCTTTTAACCTATCCTAATAAATATGCATTACTTCCACAGTTTTAGCAGTTAAATCACTATATTTGCGCCCGTATACGCTAAAATACAGAGATATAACTTAAAAACATAACGAATTATTTCCGAATGAAACAGTACAGAACCATAAACAACCTCGTAGGTTGGATTACTTTCATCATTGCAGCAACGGTCTACTGCATGACTATAGAACCGACTGCAAGCTTTTGGGACTGCCCGGAGTTTATCACTACCGGCTACAAACTGGAAGTAGGACACCCACCCGGAGCACCTTTCTTCATGCTGGTAGCCAACCTCTTTTCACAATTTGCTTCAGATCCGAGCACCGTTGCTAAAATGGTGAATTATATGAGTGCACTGATGAGTGGCGCTTGTATTCTGTTCCTGTTCTGGAGCATCACGCATCTGGTACGCAAACTTGTGGCTACAGATGAAAATAATATTACTAAAGGACAGTTGATTACCATCATGGGTAGCGGCCTGGTAGGTGCACTGGCATATACATTCAGTGATACTTTCTGGTTCAGTGCCGTTGAAGGTGAAGTTTATGCATTCTCTTCTCTCTTCACAGCCGTTGTATTCTGGCTGATACTGAAATGGGAAGATGTGGCTAACGAACCGCACAGCGACCGTTGGCTTATCTTGATCGCATATCTGACCGGATTGAGTATTGGTGTACACTTGCTGAACTTGCTTTGTTTACCCGCCATCGTACTGGTTTACTACTACAAAAAAGTGCCAAACGCAAATGCCAAAGGCTCATTGCTGGCATTACTTGCTTCCGGCATTTTAGTAGCTGTCGTACTCTATGGTATGGTACCGGGTATTGTAAAAGTAGGCGGCTGGTTCGAACTGTTCTTCGTAAATACGTTAGGAATGTCCTTCAACAGTGGTGTAATGGTTTATATCATTGTGCTGGCAGGCTCCATTATCTGGGGTATATACGAAAGCTACACGGAGAAAAACAAGATGCGCATGGCCATCTCCTTCGTGTTGACTATCGCCCTGTTGGGTATCCCATTCTACGGACACGGAACAAGTGCTGTAGTAATAGGTATTATAGTTATCGCTTTCCTGTTCTTCTATCTCAGCCCGAAGATGCAGGCAAGCATGAAAGAGAAATATCGCATTTCCGCGCGTACGCTGAACACATCATTGCTTTGTACAATGATGATCGTCATCGGATATTCTTCTTATGCCATCATCGTGATCCGCTCTACAGCCAATACGCCGATGGACCAGAACTCACCTGAAGATATCTTCACGCTGGGTGAATATCTGGGACGCGAACAATACGGAACCCGTCCGTTGTTCTACGGACAAGCATTCTCTTCTAAAGTTGCCCTCGATGTAAAAGACGGTTATTGCGAACCACGCGTTTCATACAGTGGTACCAAATTTATCCGCAAAGAAAAAGCTACGCCCGATGAAAAGGATAGCTATATCGAAATTCCCGGACGTATCGAATACGAATATGCTCAGAACATGCTTTTCCCGCGCATGTACAGCAGTCAGCACGCCAGGGAATATCAAGCTTGGGTAGACATAAAAGGTAATGACATTCCTTACGACCAATGCGGACAAATGGTGATGGTGAATATGCCTACACAGTGGGAAAATATCAAGTTCTTCTTCACCTATCAGCTCAACTGGATGTATTGGCGCTATTTCATGTGGAACTTCGCCGGACGCCAGAACGATCTGCAGGGTAGTGGAGAAATAGAACATGGCAACTGGATCACAGGAATTTCGTTCATCGATAACTTCCTGGTAGGCGACCAAAGCCTGTTGCCACAAGAGTTGCAAAACAATAAGGGACACAACGTCTTCTACTGTCTGCCTTTGTTGCTCGGTATCATTGGCCTGTTATGGCAGGCATACCGTGGACAAAAGGGCATCCAGCAATTCTGGGTGGTGTTCTTCCTATTCTTTATGACGGGTATCGCCATTGTGCTCTACCTGAACCAGACACCGAGTCAGCCGCGTGAACGTGACTATGCATATGCCGGGTCGTTCTATGCCTTTGCCATCTGGATAGGTATGGGTGTGGCAGGTATTGTCCGTCTGTTGCAGCATTATGCCAAGATGAAAGAACTTCCCGCCGCAACTCTGGTATCTGTTGTCTGCCTGCTTGTCCCCATACAGATGGCAAGCCAGACATGGGATGACCACGATCGCAGCGACCGCTATCTGGCACGTGACTTTGGTCAGAACTACCTGATGTCTCTGCAAGAAACCGGTAATCCGATTATCTTCACCAACGGTGATAACGATACATTCCCCTTATGGTACAATCAGGAGACAGAAGGTTTCCGTACAGATGCACGTACCTGTAACCTCAGCTACTTGCAAACGGACTGGTACATCGATCAGATGAAACGTCCTGCCTACGACTCTCCGTCACTGCCCATCACTTGGGACCGTATGGAGTATGTAGAAGGAACTAACGAATACATCCCTGTACAGCCTGATTATAAAAAGAGCATCGACGCCCTCTATGCTGAGGCTGAAAAGCAGGCACTGAACGGTAACCCTGAAGCATTGGTAAATGTGAAGAAAGAATTCGGAGAAAATCCGTACGAACTTCAGAACATCCTGAAATACTGGGTACGCAGCAAGAATGATGACCTTAAGGTGATTCCTACAGACAGCATCGTGATGAAGGTGGACAAGGAAGCTGTACGCCACAGTGGTATGATGATACCGGGTGACAGTATCCCCGACTATATGCACATTTCACTGAAAGGTAAACGTGCCCTCTATAAGAGCGAACTGATGATGCTTGAAATGCTGGCTGAAGCCAATTGGGAACGTCCTATCTATATGGCAGTCAGCGTAGGTACGGAAAACCACCTTGGCATGGGCAACCACTTCGTCCAGGAAGGTCTGACTTACCGCTTCACTCCGTTTGATACTGAAAAAACAGGTGTCAAGTTGGATAGCGAAAAAATGTACGACAACCTGATGAACAAGTTCAAATTCGGTGGAATTGATAAGGAAGGTATCTATATTGATGAGAATGCTATGCGTATGTGTTATTCTCATCGTCGTATCTTCTCACAACTCATTGGCCAGTTGATACGCGAAGGCAAGACGGATAAGGCTAAAGCAGCCTTGGAGTACGCCGAGAAGATGATTCCTGCCTATAACGTACCTTATGACTGGCAAAATGGTGCTATGCAAATGGCAGAAGCATACTATCAGTTGGGTGAAAAAGAGAAAGGCGACAACATCATGAAGGCACTTGCCGATAAAGCTGTGGAATACCTCACATGGTATCTGAGTCTGGATGACCAACGCTTTGCAATGTCCAGCCATGAAGTTGTTGACTATCAACTGCCTATCCTCAGCACAGAAGTTAAACTCATGCAGAAGTATAACTCAGAATTGGCTCCCGTATACGACAGCAAGCTGAACGAGCTATATCAAATGTGTGTTGACCGGATGAAATAAAGTTATTAGCAGATAGTGATTAGTGATTAGCGACTGTAGCCCCCACTGCTAATCGCTAATCACTAATCATATAAATCCCTAACTACTAACCGCTAACTACTAACAATCGTGTTTATAGAACAACCTCCTGAGTTTGTCCGAAAGTTATATCCCGGTGCCATCTGGCGAATGGATCCGAACGAAAAAGCCGTCTACCTGACTTTTGATGATGGCCCTATTCCCGAAGTAACCCCTTGGGTACTTGAATTATTGGATAAACACAATATTAAAGCCACCTTCTTCATGGTGGGAGACAATATACGTAAGCATCCTGATGTATTTCAGATGGTAATAGACCGAGGACACCGCATTGGCAACCATACTTTCAATCATATTCGCGGATTTGAGTATTTGTCTGATAATTACCTTGCCAATACAGACAAAGCAAATGAACTAATGAAAACAGACCTCTTCCGCCCACCACACGGGCATATGCGTTGGGGGCAATATTTCGTATTAAAAAGACGCTATAAAATCGTAATGTGGGATTTGGTAACCCGTGATTACAGTAAGAAGTTACGTGGTCCGCAAGTACTTGCCAATGTGATGAGATATGCAAGAAATGGCTCTATTATCACTTTCCATGATTCATTAAAATCCTGGAATAACGGAAACCTGCAATATGCATTGCCACGGACACTTGATTTTCTGGAAGAAGAAGGGTACGAGTTTAAGTTATTGTAATCCCAATTACATAGTTATATAAGAAATGAAGGTGTGTCAAAATAGGATTAGAACACAAATTACACAAATAATATTTTTTTTAGACTTCTGATAATCAGAGCTTATCTGATTGGTTATTTGCGTAATTTGTGTAATTTGCGTTCTTTTATTCAGTTTTGACACACTCTCATTTTTATTCTCTATACAGTATCCGATTACTTAATTGTCACCGTCAACGGATTGCGTACTTGCTGAGCATAATTTGCCATATATGCATTCCATGCTTCCGGAGTCTTGATGTCAGCCTTGTCCCAAGCTGCACCCCAGTAGTAAACATATTCTGAACCCGGCTCGTAATCGCTGATAGCCAGTACATGACCATCGGCACCACCACGCAGTTCATTCTTCTCCTTTTCAGGGAAAAGCAATGATTTAGCTTCTTTTACAGTAGCCGGGAAAGCAGCACCTACAAAAATCTTACCGTTGTTGTTATTCACATTATCTGTAGGATCTACATAGGTGATATAACCGTTAGCAGCATCAGCTACTACAGCACCATCCGGTTCGTGCAATACGATACCAGCAACTACCGGAGTAGTTTCTTTCAGGTTATCATAAACCACAACTGTTTTATTCAAATGAGAACCTGCATCTAACGTAATAACACGTGTTTCAACTACTGTAGAGTCCCCCTTGATGTTCAGCGGATTATATACCAGCTTCACAGTGAAACGCAACGGACCATTGTCCAGAATATCCTGTGTTGCATAGCAATAAGGATATACGATTTCACCATCGGGCATCAGAGCAGCAGTACCACCACCCAGTGTAGGACCTACTTTATAACAGTCCAGGCCGTTTCCATGATCTACGTGATAAGAAACTGATTTATACAATTCCTGTGCAGCTTTCGGGTCAGTCTTCTTCAGTTCAGCAATCTTAGCTTTGGTCTCCGGGTTCAATTCGCTTGCATAACGAGCTTCTACAACTGGTTCAGTAGTATTGTACTTTGTCCAAACATCATAACCGAAGGCACGTTCACCACTCTTTTGCAAAGCAGGACCATAGGTACGGAAAGCAACCAAGTCGTTTTCCCAAGCTACGTCATCCACACGTTCAGGATAATATCTACCACAAGCCTTTACAGCGAAATTCTCAGGTGTACCTGCCTGAATAGTATAGACAGCTGTGCCATTCGCAGCTACGCTTGCAGGAAAAATTACTTTTTCATCGTAAGTAATCTGATAGGGGACCTGTTGTCCGTCAGCATTCAGAACTACAATCTGAGCTGTGTCAGCCAGTTTCAGTTGGTTAGAGATATCACTCATAGCCACTTCAACCATTTCATTGGAACGCTCCATTGCTAAAGGATTACTTACCGTTACAGTAACCACATCCTTAGTGTTGGTGCAGGCAAAACATACAAATGCTGTTGCCAGTAAAAGGAATAACTTTTTCATATTGCTTAATCAATTGATAATTGAAAACGGATAATAAAGATATAAATAATGGGAAAAATGGATAACTGACAGCATCAATTATCCATTTCCCATTATCTATTCATATACTTATTTAGGCTGTTTGCCAATGTAAGCCAAGATACCACCGTCAACGTAGAGTACGTGACCGTTTACGAAGTCAGAAGCGTCGGAAGCCAGGAATACGGCAGGACCCATCAAATCTTCAGGAGTACCCCAACGTGCAGCCGGAGTCTTAGCAACGATAAATGCATCAAACGGGTGACGAGAACCATCAGCTTGCGGTTCGCGAAGCGGTGCAGTCTGCGGAGTAGCAATGTAACCCGGACCGATACCATTACACTGGATGTTATATTCACCGTATTCAGAAGCGATGTTACGAGTCAGCATCTTCAAGCCACCCTTAGCAGCAGCATAAGCAGATACAGTTTCACGGCCCAACTCACTCATCATAGAGCAGATGTTGATAATCTTGCCGTGACCTTTCTTTATCATAGAAGGAATAACGGCTTTTGATACGATAAACGGAGCATTCAAGTCTACATCGATCACCTGACGGAATTCAGCAGCAGACATTTCGTGCATCGGAATACGCTTGATGATACCTGCATTGTTTACCAGAATATCAATCACGCCCACTTCTTTCTCAATCTGGGCAACCATAGCATTCACCTGCTCTTCATTCGTTACGTCGCATACATAACCTTTAGCGTCGATACCTTCAGCTTTGTAAGCAGCCAAACCTTTGTCTACTAATTCTTGTTTAATGTCGTTGAACACGATTTTGGCACCGGCTTGTGCGTAAGCAGTTGCCAAAGCGAAACCAATTCCATAAGAAGCACCGGTTACAAGTGCTACTTTGCCTTCTAATGAAAAGTTTACCATAATTTATTTACTTAGGTTTAATAGTTATTTGTTTCTAATTTACGATTCAGAGTCGTGATTTACTCAATATATTACTTCAGGTCGGTAATCAAAGAGAAATCCTGATCTCCATAATCCAGGTTTTCACCGCCCATACCCCAAATAAAGGTATAGTTGTGAGTAGCGGCAGCAGAGTGAATAGACCATTCAGGAGACAATACAGCCTGATCGCCCTTCATCCATACATGGCGAGTTTCATCAACTTCACCCATGAAATGGCAAACTGCATGGTCTTCGGGCACTTCAAAATAGAAATAAGCTTCCATACGACGGCTATGAACGTGTGCCGGCATTGTATTCCATACACTACCCGGAGCAAGTTCTGTCATACCCATCTGTAACTGGCAGGTCGGCAATACCTGATTAACCAACATCTTATTAATATTACGGTGGTTGGAACCTTCCAAGCTACCCATTTCAGCAACTACTGCATCAGCTTTCGTCACTTTCTTATCAGGATAGTTACGGTGAGCAGTCAGTGAGTTGAAATAGAATTTAGCAGGATTCTTTTCGTCCTTGCTTTCAAAGGTCACTTCACGGTCACCTGAGCCCAAATAAAGAGCTTCTTTATAATTCAATTCGAATACAGCGTCTCCGGCTTTTACTACACCAGGACCACCTACGTTATAGATACCCATTTCACGACGAGTCAGGAAGAACGGAGCTTTCAGCGGATCGATAGCTTCCAGCTTCAACACTTCGCCTACCGGCATTGCACCACCCACAACCATACGGTCGTACATGGAATATACCATATTTACTTCGTTAGCAGAAAATACTTTCTCAATGAGGAAATCACGACGGATGCGTTTGGTATCGTAACTTTTTGCATCTTCGGGATGCGCTGCATAGCGAATTTCATAGTTCGTTTTCATAATCCTATTACGTTTTAAAGTTTATAATAATCGGTTATTGGCATACTTCGTTTACGTACACGATGCAAATGTAGCAAAAGAAAACGGAGAAACATTGTGTTTTTGTCCCAATTATGTAGTATTATTGTTCAAATGGATAAAAATAGGAAATCTTTAACAGAAAATAATACAATAGAGAGAGCCATCAGAGTAATTCTAAATAAAAAGCCCCGAAAGATTTCTCTTTCAAGGCCTTCTTTGGTTGGACTACCAAGATTCGAACTTGGACAAACAGAACCAAAACCTGTTGTGCTACCATTACACCATAGTCCAAACTTATGCGCTTTCTGTTAAAAAGCGGTGCAAAGATAGAAGTATGCCCCGAAATATCCAAATATTTCGGGGCATTTTTTCATATCTGTTATTAATTAACCGTTTATTTGGCAATAATCAGATAGTAATTCTTCTTCCCGCGCTGTACAAGCAGGTATTTTTCATCCAAAAGATCAGCAGAAGTAATCACTTGGTCAAAGGCTTCCAGCTTCTCTTTGTTAAGAGAAACACCACCACCCTGCACCAGTTTACGCATCTCACCTTTGGAAGCAAAGATAGCCGCGTTCTCAGTGAACAGATCGACTGCTTTCACTCCAGCCGCCACAGCATCCTTAGACACTTCGAACTGAGGCACACCTTCGAATACAGCCAACAGAGTATCTTCATCCAATTTCTTCAAAGCATCAGAAGTTGCATTACCGAATAATATATTGGATGCATCCACTGCTGCATTATAATCTTCTTCAGAATGAACCATAATAGTCACTTCTTTTGCCAGACGCTTCTGAAGAATACGCAGATGCGGTGCAGCTTCATGTTCTACTATCAGAGCATCTATTTCTTCTTTGCTCAAAGAAGTAAATATCTTAATGTAACGTGCAGCATCAGCATCGCTCACATTCAACCAGAATTGATAGAATTTATACGGAGAAGTATAGCGAGGATCAAGCCAGATATTACCGGACTCAGTCTTACCGAACTTACCGCCGTCAGCCTTCGTAATCAGAGGACTGGTCAGTGCAAATACCTCACCACCGTTTGTACGACGAATTAACTCGGCACCTGTTGTAATGTTACCCCATTGATCGGAACCGCCCATTTGCAGTTTGCAACCTTTGGTTTCATACAGATGCAGGAAGTCATAACCTTGTAATAACTGATAAGTAAACTCAGTGAAAGACAAACCGTCACGAGCTTCACCATTCAGGCGCTTCTTTACAGAATCTTTCGCCATCATATAGTTTACGGTGATATGCTTACCTACTTCGCGAGCAAAGTCAAGGAATGTGAAGTTCTTCATCCAGTCGTAGTTGTTCACCAGTTCTGCACGGTTGGGAGCATCTGATTCAAAATCCAGGAACTTGCCCAACTGCTTCTTCATACCATCCATATTGCGTTGCAGAATCTCTTCTGTGAGCAGATTGCGCTCTGCCGACTTGCCGGAAGGGTCACCAATCATACCTGTAGCACCACCAATCAATGCCATCGGCTTATGTCCGCAACGTTGGAAATGACGCAGTATCATTACACTGCAAAGGTGTCCAATGTGCAACGAGTCCGCCGTAGGGTCAAAACCTATGTATGCGGTCACTTGTTCCTTAGCCAGAAGTTCTTCCGTACCAGGCATCATATCGTGGAGCATGCCACGCCATTTCAATTCTTCTACAAAATTCATCGAATGATTAACTATTTAAATATTTGATATACTTTGTAATTGCAAAAGTACGACTCTTTATCTGAACTAACAACTCTTATCGCCTAAAAAAGATTTCCTCCACATTCTTCCGAACCGTTTCCCTGAGTTCCCCAGAGGGAATTTTACGAATCATAGCTGCTCGTTCATAAAGCGTATCAATAGAAGTCATGCTCTCATCCGTTTCCAAAAACAGCCTGTCAGATGGTACGATTCGCAATGCTTCTTCCTGATACCTTTCTCCGAAAGAAAGGTGAAAACCATGTCGGAGATATTCTTCTGCCAGCACTGCTTTTCCGCGAAATCCATGAATAATCCACGGTTTCACCGGACGTATCTTCTGCTTCAATTTTAAGAGTTCATCCACAGCCTTCACCAGATGAATAACCAGCGGCTTATCAGTTTCTTCAGCCAGCCGTGCCTGATATTCGAAAACTTCCCTCTGTAAAGGCAGAGAAGCATCAGCCAATTTATCCAATCCAGCTTCACCCATAGCCAAAACCTGAGGATGATACAATAGCTCCTCCAAGCATCTCTTTTTTTCAGCCAGAGATACAGTGGAAGAAGTTATATACCACGGATGTATTCCCACAGAATACCACCCTTCCAGTTGCGGAACAAATGTTTCGGGAAAGCAATTCACAATAGCTTCTCCAGGCACTTCCGGTTGGCAATGAGTGTGTATATCAGCAGGAATTATCATACAGTAAAGATATTATGTCTTTATGGAACAGGATCATATCCGGAACCTCCCCAGGGATGACAACGCAGTATACGCCTGATTGCCAAATACAATCCCTTAAAAGGACCATGTTTCTTGATCGCCTCAACGGCATATTGTGAACATGTGGGAGTGAAGCGGCACGAAGGAGAAGTCAGGGGTGAAATGCACTTCTGATAAAAATAAATAGGAAGCAACAGCAGGTATGAAAGCAGCTTTTTCATAAGGAAGCTACTTTCTCCGTGATACGAGCCAACGCAATCTTCATCCTTTCTTCAATTTCCATCGAGTCAGTCAACCGGTCGGAAAGATAAATGAAAGCCACAGCAAGTTGCTGCTCCTTATCCTGGAGCGCCTGCAATAGTCCGTGCTTGTTTTTCCGATACGCCTCACGTATCTGACGTTTCACACGGTTACGTTTCACCGCCCGTTTAAAACGGCGTTTTGATACACTGACCAGTATGGAAACAGGAGCCTCCAACTCCTCCACCGGCAGATATACCACACGCAAAGGGAAGACGGAAAACGAACGCGCACCGCCTGAAAACATCTTATCGATGACTTTCTTCTTATCCAGCCTTTCGGTCTTATGCAGGGTATTAAGCATTCTTAGCTACGAGTTACAGGCTAAGAGCTACAAGTAGCTCCGCAGTAAACAAGTTACGAGCTACAAGTTAAGCTATAAATGGCATGCTATTCCGCATGGCACTCGTAGCCTGTAGCTTGTAGCTCGTAACTCTAAATTTATTTTCCTTTATTGTTCTCTTTGATGAACATATCCAGTGCTGCCGTCATAGACGGAGCTTGTACACTGGGAGCTTCCAGATCGAGACGGAGTCCGGCATCGCGTACAGCTTGTGCTGTAGTGGAGCCAAAGGTACCAATCTTGATTTCCTTCTGTTGGAAGTCCGGGAAATTCTTCTTCAGAGAAGTTACTCCTGCAGGACTAAAGAATACAAGCATGTCATAATCAAATTCTTCTTCCGCAGTAAAGTCATTACTTACTGTACGATACATAACAGTTTCTGTATGCTGTATCTTGCTTTTTTCCAAGAGATTTTTGATCTCGTCTGTGTGCACATCAGACATCGGAACCAGATACTTCTCAGTTTTATGCTTGATGATAGAAGGCAACAAGTCTTCAAACTTTCCTGTATTACCAAAGAAGATCTTACGCTTGCGGTATTGAATATACTTTTGGATATACAATGCAACAGCTTCTGTCACACAGAAATACTTCATAGTTTCCGGAATGGAAACACGCAATTCTGTACACAGGTGAAAGAAGTGGTCGATGGCATGACGCGATGTAAAAATAACAGCGGTATGATCCAGGATTGACACTTTTTGCTGTCTGAATTCTTTAGCAGACAGACTTTCCACCTTGATAAACGGGCGAAAATCAATTTTCACACCGTACTTCTGGGCGATGTCGTAGTAAGGAGATTTCTCTGATGCCGGTTTCGGCTGCGACACAAGTACTTTCTTAATTTTCAACGTCCTAAAAATTTATTATCAAATAATCATTTAGTTGTAACACACCTCGATATACAATAAAACAAGGTATGATTTCAAGGGCACAAAAGTACAAAATTAAAAGCAAAATGCCATATAAATTGCTACAAAAAAGCTTTATCCACTTATATAACATCAATATTTTAGTAAAAAA
>CDZR01042609.1_pt1 | contig 11667 bp, 9 predicted proteins | sample 554781 | NCBI WGS metagenome assembly CDZR01 (sample SAMEA3182065, study PRJEB8094) | gut metagenome | biome: human; feature: gut; material: Stool; isolation source: human stools | place: Canada | collected 2013-01-28
GGAAAACGAAGTCCTGCGCGTCGATCCGGATTTGGCGGCCTTCGACGGATAATTCCGTAAAAAGCGGGTTGCCGCTCGGCGCAGCTGCGTCCGGCGCGGTGAAGATCATGCTGCCGTCCTGCAGCACGCAGCCGCAGGGAAGCCGATACGTCCGGATATGATTGGCAGCAAGCAGCGCAGTCAGATCGGAAATCTCAGGATTGTCCGAGCACCAGAAAAGGCTGCTTCGCAGCTGCACGCCAAGCGCCGTGAGATCTTCGCCAGAAAAGCCCGTATCAAGTTCGCCGATGACAGCCGCCGGGAGTTTGCGTCCGGCAAGTTCCTGAAGAAACACCTGTTCACTCTGCGTAGCGAATTGGGGATAGGCATAGAGTAAAAAGTGGAACGTCTGGCTGCCGTATTGTGCGGTTCCGTCCGGCAGAAGCCGGATTGCACCGGAGTCGATCTCGTAGCTGCCGACTAAGTCGCAGTTATACCCCGCGTCCCAGAGCCCGCGTGCAAGCGAAAAGACCCGCTTGAAGACGCTGCCATAGGTGTCCCACGTTCCGTGAACGTTCTGGTTGTATTTTGCATTGCAGGCTGCGGGAACCCCCATGATGATCAGCACATCCGACGCCGCAGGCGCGTGCTGCACATGATCCAGCGCGCGGATCCGCTGCTCGCACTGCGAGACAGCTTCTAACTCTCCAGGGCGGCACAGCTGCTGCACAACGCGCTCAAAGCGGCATTCGTAGGCAAGAGAAATGGTTCTGCCGCCGTAGCGCGCGTTGCGGTAAATTTCCTTGAAAAACTCGTCAGGAAGCCGGCCCCCTCGCCGTACCACATGTTGTAGAAGACGTTTGCCTCTGCCTTGTGCGTCAGCGCCAGCCGTACAGGATAGAGCATGATCTCGTCCGTAAAGCCGTAATCGCGCGGGACGCCCCACCAGTCGATCCCGTTTTTCCAGACCTCCGGCGTATTGTCCGTTTCCTCAATCGCAAACCACGTCGGATGCACGCCGACAAAGGCTCCGCTGCCGAACGTCGATTTGACGTTCTGATAGAACGTCTGCTCCGCGTTTATGGTAATCTGCCGGATAAAGGCGTGATAGCAGTTGATGCTGACCAGCTGTTCATTCGGATCGGCAGCATTTCCGATAAAGCGGTTCAGATAATCCAGTCGGAGACTTCTCCGGTACTGCGCCTGATAGCGCGCGTCCAGCGCGTGGCTGTAGTAGGGATGCTCGTCCCATTTTTGATAGCTGCCCGGTGTAAAGTCAAAAAACGGACTGGTCATGTAGGAAAGTTCGTCCACAGCCGCGCCGTCGAGCGGAATATCCGCATAGGCAGCAAAAAGTTCGCGGTTGAATGCCTCGTGCGCATCAGAAGCCAAATCGTTTGCCTGGTACCAGCTGACAACTGCCGCGAATATGTGCTCTGCTGCATCAGAGCCGCCTGGCAAGCTTACACGGACGGTGTCCGGGCCGGTGCGAGTCAGACCGCAGTCCTGCGTCAGTTCACGCAGCGTCCCGGGCTCGTAGCCCTGCTCCGTTCTGCGGTAACGGTAGACACACAGGAGCAACTCACCGGATTGCCGGTCACCGGCAAACAGATCCGCACCGCTGGCCTGCCGGATTGAAAAATCCGCGTGCTCTGCGTCGGCCGGAAGTTCTTTCCAGTATACGATACCGGTGCGTGCCTCCGGATACGCCGTGCAGAAGCGCTCTTTCTCGCTGCGTGCATCGATCTCCAGGATCAGCTTTTTGCCGCGCGCGTGCAGCAGCCGGCAGGCGTCAAGGACAGCGTCATGTGTTTTTTTCGTGCTCAGCCCGTCCCGGCACCAGTGTGTGCAGATAAACACGGTATCAAAGCAGCTTCTTTCACAGAGGTCGTCGATACCGGCGCGGTAGCTGCCGGAGTCAATATGGCTGTCATCCCATTTCCAGTATAGAATCCTCGGCGGGCGTTTTTCCTGTTTCATGCAAATACCTCCTGTTTATGCCTGCGCGGCCGCATCCGCCTGCCAGTGCAGCAGGAGTCTGCGGTCAAATCCGCTGCGGATGCAGACCGTCTCGCCGCCATTGCAGCCGTACAGCATCCACGAGCAGCCGCTCCAGACCGGCGCAGTAAGCAGCCGCTCCAGACCGCCGCAGATGCTGAGTGCATCTGCACCTGTTCCGAAGGCGCGGACCGGCGCACCGTTTTCTTCGGTCAGACGCAGGCCGATGCGCCGCGCGTTCTCCGGCACGGTAAAGGACAAGCTTGCGCCGCTGTCGATGACCAAAAGTCCTGCCCGGGGCACGGACTCGCAGCGCCGCCATGTAATCAGTTCCACGCTGCCCGGCTGAAGCGTGCGGACAAGCGCGCGCGTCGTGCGGCCGAGCGTCTGTTCGAGAAAGGTGTGGCCGGCATAACACAGGCAGAGTTCCATCTGTTCCTGCTCTTTCCAGCACGACGGCGTCACGCAGAGCGTCTGCGCGGTCGAAGTCGGGTTTACCAGTGTCAGGAAGCCTCCCGCCTCGTCAAAGCACGAATACGCGTAGCCGCCGCCGTGCATGGGCTCACCGTGCATCTGCACCGTCCAGTTTTCGCCGATTGTTCGCTCAAACAGCGGGACACTCTGCGCGAGAAAGTCCCAGTCCGCGTCATCCAGAAGCGAGAGTTCGCCGTAGAGGTTTTGCTTGCGGTTTCCGTGCGACAAATTCATAATCCAGCTGTCGCGGAAAGCGGACTTGCCCAGATAATAAATCGTGTTTGTGTTGCCGATCATGGTTCCGTGGTCGTCAATCGCCTCCGGCGGGACGAACGCGCGCAGGAAGCGCTGCTCCATCGCATCTGTATAGGCTAGAAGCGACTGCGGCAATCCGGCGGGAATCTGCTCTGCGGGGCGCGGATCGCCACAATAAATATAATCCAGATACAAACACCACATCGCCGAGACAACAGCGCGTGAATCCGTCTCGTCAAGCTGCGCGATCACAGCTGCGTCAACTGTGAACGTATTATACGCAAGTACGAGCAGCTGCGGATATTCCGCGCGCAGCGTCTGAAGCTGCGAAAGAAGATTCCGCACCGCTGGCTCTTTTGAGCGCACGCCGCCCGCGGCGTGCGTATGCGCACCGCTGACACAGTCGAATGCGGCAAAATCGAGTTTAATCAGGCTGGCGTTCGTGGCGGCAAGCTGCTTGCGGATGCCGTCAAACAGCATCTGTGCATTTTCCTCACAGCCGAGGCAAAGTGTTCTTTCACCGTCGTCACGCCTGCGGTAGCTGCCGTTCAGCTTGTTTGCGGCAAGGCCGACATCGAACCAGAGGCCGAACGAAACGCCCATTTCATGCAGCCGCTCCAGAAACCGGCCCGGGCCATCCGGCCAGGCGGCCTTTTTAAAATCCGGGGCAGGGATATGTTCCTCGAACCAGTACGCATCCATCAGATAGCTGTCGAATGCCATGCCGTGCTCTGCCCCGTGTGCAAGAAGGCCCGCCAGACGCATAGCCATCGCCTCATCAAGCTGCGCTTCGCCTGCCAACTCATCATGCGCGCCCCAGTCGCAGAAAATACGGCGGCCTTCCGGCCTGCGCCGCTGGCTTCTGAGCCACGCGACAAAACTTGCTTCAATGCCGGCGCCTTCGGCGAAGCCGAAAATCACGTCATGCAGCAAAAATGTCTCTCCCGCCTGCAGCGTCTTCCATGGGCTCTGTTCGATCGACAGGCAGCTGCCGTCCAGCACGCGTGTGAGCGCGACCGGCAGCGTACTGGCGGCGAAACAGTCGTTGGCTGCGAATGCTGGCCCTCACCACCGCCGCGCAGCGGTTCGTCAAAGCGGCTGTATTCGGTCTGCATGTACAGAAGCGTCAGCGGCTGCTTCGCGGTCACGGAGAGTTTCTTTGCAATGGCGCTGCCGCGCGGTGCATAGCGGAGCTGCACCTGCAGGATGCTGTTTTCATACCGTGCGCCGTCGGGCATCGGCGTTTTTGAAAATTGTTCCGGGGTCAGCGCATATTGCTGCTCGCCGCTTTGAATCTGCATAGAAAATTCGCAGATAGACGCCGCTGCGCAGCAGCGCCCGTCACGGCTCCGGATGATCCGTTTTCCGCGATCATCAACAAAAAACTGGTGTTGATTCACCGTTATATTCATAAATTCATTCCTCAATGATGATAAAAATCCCGCGTACAGCCGGGACTGTCCAGTCCCGGTTCAGACGTTCCTGCGTGATTGTGCCGGTAAACGGGTCAAGCGCCGTGCATCTGCGCGCGTCTGCACCCGGCAGGCGCACAACAGATTCCGTGCGGCCGGGATTGAGCAGGAAGAACATGCTTTTACTGTCCCTTGTGCGATATCTTGCCTGCCGGACGATCGGGCCGGACAGCGTTTTGAACTGCGGTTCCTGCGCATCCGGAATCTGCACTGCCCCCTGGACAGACACAGCCTCAAATTCCCAGGCCAGCTGCAGCTGCTGGCCGCTCAGTGCGTCGATATGCGGAAGTTTTTCCGCAAACAGGACACAGACACCGGCTTTTTTCAGCTGCCGCAGCGCGGCGAGCGCCTCCGGTCGGATGACATCGAGCCCCGGCAGGAGAATCCTGCGGATTTCCTCGCCGCCAAGTCTGCCAGTCCGGGCAATCTCGGTCAAATCCTCCGCGTCGGCAAACAGGAAGTCCCGCCCCTCGTCCAGCATGGCCCGCAGCAGCCGCAGCGTTGCCAGATCGCAGCCGATGGCCTGCGCGCCGACCTCACAGTCATGCTTGGGTGTGTATTTTGCCTGTACATCCTCAATGCCGAAGTAGAGGACGGTTGTACACTGGTTCTGCAATCCGTCCAAAAGCAGGCCCATTCTGCCGACATAGGCGTTGAGCTGCCGCATCTGCGCGCGGTCAAAGTATTTGCGCACCTGCCCGAACATGTCCTGGTTCCTCGGCAGAAAATCCCGGAAACGGCCGTCGCCGAAAGCGCTGAAATCCGCCTCCGCGTAACTCTGCGTGGTACGGACACCGGAGATATAGTTCAGGCCCATCGTTGCCAGCAGATTGTCAAACGGTGCCTTGCCGAATTCCTCCGGGTTGTCAAACGGGCAGACCTCGGCCATGAATCCATTGGAGCCGCATTTGCGCGCGGCCATCTGGACATATTTTGCGTCCTGCGGGAAATAGCCCTCCGGCCAGCAGGCGAGAATGTCCATGCCCGGATAATCGCTCTGCCGCTGCACGGAAAGCATGTTTCCATAGCTGCGGACATGGTCAACGAGCATTTCCTCGCCGAAATAGTGCCCGGAGAAGCGTCCCCCGTGCGCGCGGCACCAGTTCCGCAGCTGCGCGGTGTAACTCTGACCGATGACATGGCCGATCATCTCATAGAATTTGACGCGTGCGGGCCAGCAGACCTCTGTTCCCTCAAACAGCATGGGAAGCAGCGGATAGAGGTCCTCGCCATACATCTGACGGAAGATCCCCGGCAGACGCGCTTCCCACGGCAAAAGCGCATAGGGCCACTGCTCATACGGACGCACATAGAACGTCTGCAGTGCCGGTTCATCTGTAAAAACGGCCTGCGCGTGCGCATAAACGCCGGGAACGGCCGCCTCGACCGGCTCGTAGCACAAGTCGATAAATCTGCGGACAGCGTCCGGGTTCAGGACGTTGATATAGCGGTCGTAGGAACAAATATTGTGCGTGCAGTGCGAACCCTCGTACGCGGGCTTCTGGCAGAAGATATACAGGATCTCACAGGCCTGCAGTTCACAGCGGATGGAGTCGTCTGAAAACGGGACAGGCTGCATGGTTTCGTAGCGGACGATGCTGTCCTGTGGGATGGAAACGTCCACCTGATATTTTGCCGCCCAGACAATCCGGTCAGATTCGCAGTCCAGCCGGTAGCGCACCTCGCGGGGCGTATAGGTGATGATGCGGTGCATGTACAGCCCCTTGGCCTCAAGTTCCGGATGCTCCCGGAGCACCAGACCGCCGCCGGAGCCGCTTGGATAGCCGCTCTCGTCATAGACCCAGTAAGGAAGCCCGCTCTGCTCCAGTTCCTGCACAATGGCGCTGAACCGGTGCAGATTTTTCGGGTTGGAGGTAAAGCCGTCCTCCTGATATACGTTTGTGACAACGCCGCCAAAGCCATAGTCCTTCAATGCCTCCATGAACAGCCGGCTGTCATGCTCCGGCCAGATATGGATCATGGGGTTCATGCGGTATTGCGCAGGCGGGTCCATGAATAACGCTTTATCGATGCTCAATTTGATACTCCCTCCAGCTGAAGTTCCAGCCCGGGTGCGGATTCATCGTCGCAGCGGCAGAGCCGATCAATCAGATCGCCCGGAATGACAAGCTGCCTCCCCTTCCGCACAGTCTGCCGGGTAACGTCTGTCCACGCGCCGTCCGCCAAATCCCGCGCGCGGACGGACGAGAAGCCCTCCGGCGGGATGGCGATGCGGACACAGTCCCATTCGCCGAACAAGCCTGCGTGCCGCGCCTCCGGCAGACTGATCTGCGCGCGCGGAATACGCCATGCCGCGCCGTCCCGTCTGGGAAGAGACGCTGCCGCGACGCTCTGGCCGCGCCGGGAAGCGATGATCAGCGGCTGCAGCGCGTCGGCACAGACGATTTCAGGCAGATGCTCCATGCCGCGCGTAATCACTGCCGGGCACGCCTGCGTGATGGTCTGATGCTCATATTCCTTCATCCAGGTCTGCCCCGGCGCAAAGCAGAAACGCTCCTGTACGATGGCCTCGCTGCATCGCAGCGCGCTGCCGCAGATAGGAAGTTCCGGATACTGCGCCTGCCATTTGACCGCGCGGGTAATCTCGTGCAGCTTCTGTGCGTTATGCTGCGGGTCAAAGTCAAAAACGGGGATGGGACGGTACAGGCCGCTGCGCATTACGCCGATTGAGCAGCCGAGAACCGCACCGATATAGGCCTCGTCCTCGCAGTTGATTATGGTATGTGCCGACGGGCAAGCCCGCATCAGTGCCGCGATCCGGTCTAGCGTAGAGACCTGAGAAAACTGCCAAAGTACGTCATAGGAGCGAAAAATCTCCGCGTTCCGCAGAATTTCCGCCCATCTGTCCGGCCACGGCGACCAGCTGGCAAACCGGCCGTCGCTGATCTGCCTGCCGTTTTCCAGAACGACATTGTTGACCGGAGCCGCCGCCGGGTGGCACTGTTCCATGTGCAGCTGCGGGTATTCCTGCTGCTTCAGTTCCTCCAGCAGCTGCCGCCACTGCGGGTCAAACTGCCGGAAGCCCCAGTCGATCTTCCAATAGCCGATCCCGGCCTCGCGGCTCCAGCGCAGGCGGGTACGCCAGTATTCGGCGCTCTTCTCGCGGCTCCAGAAGCCGCTGACGAATCCTTCGCCGCACGCCTGCGCGCTGACCCAAAGACCGGCGCCGCGCCAGCCGCGCGCCTTAAGTGCCTCGTTGACGCCGCGCAGACGCTGCGTGGGCGTGCCCGGAAACGACGGAAAGCGGTCGCGTGCCAGTTCAAGCGAGCCGAAGGACTCGATGGCAGCGTCGTTGACCGGATGTGTCCCGCGCGGAACGTCCCATCCGTCGTCGAGCAGGAAATACAGCTGATCGCGGACCGGCGCAAATTGCCCGGCCAGATCGCCAGAGCCGAAAATACTGTCCTCATCGAGATAGTCCCGCGCCTTTTTCGCGCCGTCCGCGCCGAGGAAGACCTCGGCTGACGGCTCCAGAACCGCATCCGGTCGAGCACAGTTCTGTGCGTTCCATGTACAATAATAATTCAGCATACCGCGCTCCTTATCCCTTCACACTGCCGATAACAAGACCCTTGGTGAAGTATTTCTGAATAAACGGATATACACACAGGATCGGCAGCATGCCGATAAACAGCTGCGCAGATTTAAGACTCTCGTTCGTGACTGTCAGCAGCTGCTCAATCACGGAGATATCCGTCGTCTCCATAATGACATTCAGCGTCGTACGGGAGACCATGTTGTGCAGCAGCGTCGCCAACGGCTGCAGCGTATCATCGCGCAGATAGATCATACCGTCAAACCAGGAGTTCCAGTGGCCGACCATGGAGAACAGCGTTACCGTCGCAATGCTGGGCTTTGACAGCGGCACATAGACCCGCAGCAGCACGGACAGATGTCCTGCGCCGTCGAGCAGCGCGGCCTCCTCCAGTTCCTTTGGGAGTCCGCGGAAGAAATTCAGCATCAGAATGACATTGCCGATCGGTACGGCGCACGGAATGATCATCGCCCAGAAGGAATTGAGCAGATGCACATTCTTGACGACCAGATACGTCGGAATCAGACCGCCGCTGAACAAAGAGGCAATCAAAAAGAACCAGACATACGCCGTCCGCCCGTTGAACCGGTCAGAGGATTTGGAAAGCGGATATGCGCACATGATCGTCATCAAAACCTGAATGCCTGCGCCGATGACAGTGCGCAGGACGCTGATAACGAAGGCCCGGACAAAGGCCGAGTCCTTCAGGATATACCGGTAGGATTCCAGATTGAAGTTGACCGGCCAGAACGTGACCATGCCTGCGGTGTTCGCAACGCGGTCACTCAGCGAGACGGCCAGAATGTGGATCATTGGCAGCAGGCAGATCAGAGCCAGAAGCGCCACCATAAAATAGTCGAAGACCAGAAAAGTCTTATAGCCCTTTGAATTTTCAATCATAGCTGCACGCCTCCTCAGAACAGCTGATAGTCGCCGTATTTGATTGCCATGGAATACGCCAAGGCCATCAGCCCAGCAGATACGACTGATTTGAACAGCGCTGCCGCCGTGGAAAGGCTGTACTGTGCCTGCTCCAGACCGATTCTGTAAATATAGGTGTCAAGGATATCGCCGGACATATAGACCTGCGGGCTGTACATGTTCATGACCTGGTCCATACCCGCGTTCAGGATATTTCCAAGCGACAGAACGGCCATGACGAAGATGATCGGCGCGATGCCGGGCAGTGTAACGTGAATCAGCTGCCGGAATTTTCCCGCACCGTCAATCGCAGCCGCTTCATAAAGCCCGGGATCGATGCCCGTGAGCGCAGCCAGATAGATAATGGATGCGTAGCCGAAGTTTTTCCAGATATCTGTGACGATCAGCACACCAGGGAAAAGTGAGTTGTCGCCCATAAAATAATAATTTCCAAGCCCGAGCATCTCAAGAATATGGTTGATCAGGCCGCCCGGTGACAAAAGCGTTGCGAAAATACCGCCCAGAATAACCCATGACAGGAAATTCGGCAGATAGACCAGCGTCTGCGTAATCTTGACAAAGCGCTTGCTTTTCAGTTCGTTGAGCAGAAGCGCAAACACGACCGGGACGATCAGGCCCAGAATCAGCTTCGCGCAGGCGATCACAAGCGTGTTTTTCATGATGTTCCAGAAATCCGGATAGGACATCAGGAAGCGGAAATTGTCCAGTCCGACCCATTCGGATTTGAACAGTCCCTTCGTGACCCGGTAGTCCTGGAACGCCATGACAATGCCGCCCATGGGAACGTAGTTGAAAATCAGAAGCAGAATCACCGCCGGCAGCAGCATCAGGTGAAGGGGGAGATTCTTGCGGAAATTGGAGACCGGTTTTTTCTTTGTTGTCGGAAGCGATGCCATGCTTTCCTCTCTTTCCCGTCCGGACCGCGCAGCGCGCGGCCCGGACGATTATGATCTGCGATGTACAAAATATCAGGGGGCAAAAGCCCTGCATGCTGCGATGCGGAAGCGCGTGTCAGACAGGCGCTTCCGCATCCGGTTACGAAACGGGGCTGATCAGCTTATCGGTTCTGATACCATTCGTTGATTTCAGCAGTGATTGCGTCGCCGCCGCTGGATTTCCACAGGTTGACAAATTCATCAAAATAGTCAACGGGCTGTGCACCGGTGATAATATTGGTGATCATCTGGTTTGCCAGCGTGTTCAGATTGCCGCCGTTCTTGGTGAAGGCCTCTCCGGGCGTGCCGGTAAAGGCGCTGATGAGATAGGCGCCGCCGTTAATCTCGGCGTCCAGCGCGCCCTGCGTGCTGTCCGGGCCAAAGATCGTGTACAGAATCCGTCCGCTCTCGTCGTTTTCAAGGCGCCATTTTTCGCACGTCTCGACCGTGCCGGCATAGTTCGAGATAAATTCTGCCGGTTCCTCATTGGTGTCGATGAAATGCGTGTAGGCGATGTAGATTTCATGGTTCACGCCGGTTGCAGTGATGATGGCGGGATAGGAAAGATTGTTGATGCCGCTTTCGGAGTAGGTCTGGCTCTCCTCGTTCGTATACTTGATGAACATGTTGAACAGCTTGACGACAGCTTCTGGATTTTTGCAGTCCTTGCTGACAACAACAACGGAGCCGATGCTCGTGCTGACCTCAACCGGTGCGAAGCCGCCGTCTTCGTTATACAGCGGGTAATAACCCCACTCCTGGCCGAGGGAAATACCGTTGTCGAGATAGAACGGAGCAGTCATGTTGCAGATGACAACGCCGCTCTTGCCGGAGACAGCATCCTCAAAGAGCTGCTGCTCAGACTTCGTGCCGTATTCCTGGTCGAGAAGACCGGACGCATACTTGTCATGCAGTGCGGAAAGTGCCGTCTTCATTTCCGGCTGAATGAGGCTGTAGACCAGTTCTCCGTCCTGCTCCAGCCATGTGGAGACAAGGCCGCCCTCGGCGTTGATGAGATACTTCATGGCCAGCATGTCGCTGATTTCCTTCGTGGCGCCGAGGCCGATTGTGCAGGTGCCGCCCATGTTATTCTCCTTGAACGCTGCAGCAATGTCCCAGACATCTGCCATGCTCTTCGGCTCAGAAAGGCCGAGTTCCTGCAGCCAGTCCGTCCGGATGGCAACCACGCCGCCCTTGTCCAGATAATCCGCCGGCTGCACAAGGCCGTACAGACGGCCATCCTTCGTCACATTGGATGCCATAACGCCGCCGTCGGCGTACATCAGCTTTTTGAGGTCGTCAGAGGCGTACTGCTCAAAGATGTCCGTCATATCCGTGAGCATGTCGGCCTCAAGCAGTTCCTTATAGGTTGCGTAGCTGACGCTGGCAAAGTCGGGGAACTCGCCTGCGGTGATAGCAAGGTTGATTTTTAGTTGGCATGTCCTCAAAATCGGCCGCAACGCTCGTGTACTGTACGTCGATGCCCTTGCTGTTCCAGAGCGTTTTCCACGGGTTATCGTCCAGCGTGACCCCCTCCGGGCAGGAGGTCGTCAGCGTCTGGGCGACGATTGTCGTCAGCGTGATCGGCGTGTCATACCCGCCGAAGGGATCGACGGTTTCGTCCTGTACAGAAGTCTCGAGGGTCTGGGCGTCAGCAGCCGGGGTCTGTTCTGTCTGCGTGGGTTTCGCCTGTGCCGCAGGATCTTCCGTCGCCGGCTTTGCCGCGCAGCCGTAAACACCCAGCAGGATACATACGCACAAAAGTGCTGTAATCAGTTTTTTCATAAGCTGTGTTTCTCCTTTTCATTTTTCCGTTATCACTTACATCTGCCGTTCAAGCGGGCCCTTGCCTAAAACGCACATCTGTTATGTGAATAATATATCATTTTTGTGCATTATAATGAATGGAGTTTTTTCGTTAATTTCTAAATAATATCACTCCCATTATTTGATCATCTATAAAATATGCGCTGTAAAATAAGGCTTTTCAGGCTCCCTACGCAAACAGAAAGAATGATTTTGTGCTAAAAAAAGTTATAACATGCATTTACAGAGG
>CDZR01008270.1_pt1 | contig 11664 bp, 9 predicted proteins | sample 554781 | NCBI WGS metagenome assembly CDZR01 (sample SAMEA3182065, study PRJEB8094) | gut metagenome | biome: human; feature: gut; material: Stool; isolation source: human stools | place: Canada | collected 2013-01-28
AAGGGGGCAGAATCGCTTGGTTTTAGGGGGCAGCTTACACTGGATTTTCCAATATAGCTTTATCAGGAGATATATCACTATCTATACAGGATGTTTCTATTTCTGTATTGATTTTAGATATTATTTTATCTAAAAAATGTTTCATATTTTAGTGTAAATAAATTTACTTTACGTGATTGATTTATTGACTAATTTTATTTATCCATATTAATTTATATATGTGATAACCCTGAATGATTACAGCAATTGTACATCCTATCAGAAAGGGCATTGAATTTAATAGAAATCCATATATTATATATATCAAGTTACCACATAAGGCTAATAACCGCAAATGAATAATATTTTTCATTGTCATTGACAACAAATTAAATATCAATCCAAAATATCCAATAATATTTATCATATATATTCTTATTACACTAATGCTTATGCCAATTTATCCACCTTTTTTATATATGATGTTTTGTATAGTATTATGTTGATACTTTGGAGTAATAACCCTCAATTAAATATCTATTATCACATTTATAGGTGCATGAATTGTAAAAGTTAAGTTTACATTACTATTTATAAATTATCAATGCTTAATTGAAGCATCATTATTTTTTCAGTTCTATTAAGAACATTCATGGATAAAGGAGCTTTTTCATCTACAAATCCCATTTTATAATATAGTTTATGTGCTCCAACTAATTTGTTAGTCGTTTGTAGCCATAACTTAGAAACTTTATTTTCTTTACATCTTGCAATACATCTTTCAATTAATTTAGTTGCTACTCCTAATCTGCGAGCTTCTTCTGCTACAATTAGCTTTGCAAATTCAAATTGATTTTCATCTAATCTTTTTAATGCTACACATCCTACTATATTATTATGATATTCCGCAAAAAAAACAAAGCCACCATTTAATAAATATGCCTCACCCGGATTATTTATAGTAAATAAATCTTCCTGCTCTAATTTTCCGTTTAGCATATCTGATAACCAATTACCAACTAATGTGGTAAACGAATTTTTTAGTGATGGTCTATAATCTAATATATTAATAAGCGAATTATTTTCTTTTATATCATAAATATGGCAACTATCCATTTTGTTATCTATGCGGGCTAAAATATTTAAAATATCAGGATGTCCTTCTTCTAATATACTTTGAAGAGCGATTGAGAACTTCTTCCACAGTTCTCGTAACTTTGGAAGTTCTGAAATTCCCTTTTCTGATAAATGAATTATTTTAGACCTTTTGTCTTTAATATTTTGCTCTATTTGAACTAAATTCTCATTTTCCATTTCTCTTATTATGTTTTTAACTGTTATGTGAGAAAAGCCAATAATATTAGCTAAATCTAATACAGTCAATGGCTTTTCGGATACGGATAATGCGTAATATACTGAAAACCAACTTGCTTTAAACTGTACATTTTCATCACTGTATAGTTTGTTTCCATCTATGTACAACTTGTCGCTTATTCTTCTAAATCTTGTTGCACCTGCTAAATAGCCTAATTTTATAAATTCGTCCATTTTTTAAAGTTTTATGAAAGTACTTTTATATTTTGATGCAAATATATGAAAGTACTTTTGTATATGCAAATGTTTATTCAATAAAACTTGCATATATAAAAAAGTTTAGTGAAGATTTAGGTGTAAGGTGCAAGTATATATCTATATATAGCTTGCACCTTACACCTAAGCTGAAATATTTATATTCAGACATTTGCGCAATTCGGAAAAGAGTTGTATCTTTGAACCCGTGAGATAGGCAGACAAACAGCGGACAAAGCCAGACAAAAGCGTCAGTGAAAATCGTTACTGTTTCGTTACCTATTTGAAATATTGGAAGCTAAACAAGCTGAAATATAGGTGGTTAGATGGCTGGGTTCAGAACCCTATCTCTCCGCTGGAAAGAATTGCAAAATAAAAAATCCCTGTAAATTATGTTTTACAGGGATTTTTTATTTTTGATGTATAGCATAAGCATATCAAAGCATTCTTTAAAAAATGATCTTTGAGGACTTTTTCATCAATGATACGAACTCTATAATATATTGTATTAATTTAAACATTGAGTGCGTGCTCTGAAATGTATTTTTATATTTCAAGCAATGGGTGAGTGATAAAGAACCTATTGTTGTAATAAACTGTGATCAGATATTTATTACAGTGTCTAAAAAGATGCTGGTAACATCGTTCTTTATCATCGTAATAGTTGGAATCTTTTTCCGGCTATTACGATGATTCTCTTCGGTAGTTAATGCCTTTTTTGTCAGCTGCTCAACAGTTGAGTAATCAACTTTATTGACCATCAGTTTTCTGATTTTGTATTAAATTTGCTTGGACTTACATTGTAATATTTCTTAAATACTTCTCGGAAGTATTTTGCATCCGAGAATCCAACCATGTCAGCAATCTCTGTTACTGTATGTTCGCCTTGTTTTAGCAATTGTGCGGCATGTTGCAAACGTATCATCCGGATATAATCAGCTGGAGCGTAACCGGTCAATGCCTTTAATTTGTTGAAGAAACTTGTACGGCTCATGTGATGCTGACTACTGAGCATGTCTACATTGAAGTCCGAATTTCCCATGTTATTCTCTATGCATTCTTTGACAGAGGCTATGAATTTCCAATCCAAGGTATTGGTGCAATTGACTGGAAGAGTCTGTTCTCTATCTTCAATGCTGTTATAAACCTGACGGAGCAAAGTACGATTTGCAAGTATGTTTTTGACTGTTGCCTTGAGTATCCCCACACTGAAAGGTTTGGTGATGTAGGCATCCGCTCCGATTTCCAGTCCTTCAAGCATATTTTTTTCATCTCCCAGTGCAGTCAGCAAAATGACCGGAATATGAGATATTTCAAGATCACCTTTTATAACTGAGCAGAGTTCATCTCCACCCATTTCGGGCATCATTATATCGGATATGACGAGATCCGGGTCAAACTCCCGTACTATGACAAGTGCCTCCTTTCCATTCGGACAGGACTGGACATTATAACCCGTTTTGAACATATCAATAAGATAATTGCGCAAATCATCATTGTCCTCTACTATCAAGATACGTTGTAGAGAGCCGTTTACTTGGGATATTTCCATGGATAGTAACCCTGGAGTGCCACCAGATACGATAGTCTCCGAACATTCATTCGGTATCTTGGGAGAGATGAATTTTGCTTTATGTAGGTGGCTGTTCCCTTTCGGGAAAGTTACCTGCACGCAAGTGCCTTCATGCTCAGTACTTTGAATATGAATCCTGCCTTTATGTAATTTGACCAGTTTGTATACCAGCATCAGACCGATTCCGCTACCTGTCACTTTCAAGTTAATGACATTACTACCCCGGAAACAATTCCTAAACAATTTCTTCTGTTCGCATGAGGGAATGCCGATTCCGGTATCTTTCACTTCGATGCTCCAGGAGTTTCCTTCCTCACAGGCATAAATGCGTACGCTGCCACCTTCAGGTGTATACTTTAATGCATTTGACAGAATATTCTTCAGAATAGATCCCATCTTGTCACTGTCAAACCACACATTCAGATAATCAAAATTGCTTTCGTAAACAAACCTGACATGTTTCATCTCGGCATATTTGCGGAAAGTAGCACAAACATTATCCATATAGGAATTCAATTCATATTCAGAAACATAAAGGGTGGAAGAGTAGACGTCTACCCGTTCGAAATTTATCAGGTTGGTCGCCAGCTGAAGCAATGCATTCACATTTTTTAGAGCCATATTTATATGCGGCAATGCCTGTTCCTTCACCATACGGTTTTCTATGACTTCCTCCAGCGGAGCTTTTATTAATGTAAGCGGAGTACGTATATCATGGGCCGTATTAATGAAGAATCGTGTTTTTTCATCCGAAACCTTCTTCTGTCTGTGCAGTATGATGATACGGAATATGATAACCATAACCAACACCAGTAGGATTGCATATCCAGCCATGGCCCATACACTGGCCCATGCCGGAGGCGTTATGACAATCTGAATGCTCCTTGTTTCATAGGTCTTGTACTTTTCCTCATTGGATATGGCACGAATCTGTAATGTATAACTGCCGGGAGGCAGATTCCTTACAACAATTCGATTGTCCAGGCTCGGACGGCTCCACTCTTTATGAAAACCGTCAATCTTCCATGAATAAAGAATGTTGGAAGGATAATCATAATTAATGGAAACTACATCAAGAGAAAAGGAGTTTTGTCCGTAGGCCAGTTCCAGTCGGTCGGTCTCGTCAATATCCTTTTCCAACGGAGAACCGTCATCGCCCGGATAAACGGGATGATAGGCTATCATAAAATCGCGTAGTAATAGACGTGAGTAATGTGGCTCTGGTATCTGTATGTCTATCGGAAATCTGACAGCCCCGTCATTTCCACCAAAAACAAGTGTATTATTGCTATAGGTGGTAGCAGAGCCGGTATTGAAATTGACACTCATCAATCCTTGTTCCCGCGTCCAATTGCGGAAGGAGTGTTTTCTAGGTGAATAAATAGTAATTCCGTTTTCCGTACCCATAAGGAGACTCTCGTCCTGACGTGGAAGAATTGTATGGATATTGTCGGAAATCAACGCACAATTGTCTGTACGGTACTGATGGATGAACTTCTTTTTATTAATGTTATATACAAGCAGTCCAGCTCCACGGGTACCGATATATAGGATGCCGTCATCTCTCTGGAACAGAGCGCATATATAGGGAGATTCAATGGGCAGGTCAACATACTGATAAACTCCCGATTCCTTGTCAAGCTGGTAGAGCCCCATTCTTGTACCAATCCACATCTGCCGGGTGTCCTTTTCCTGAATGGTAGTGATAGAGTTTACTCCCGGATATAGACGCACACTTTTTGTCTCAAGATTGATGCGCTTTAAATGATGATATCCGCCGGACCAGATATCACCGCCCGAATCTTTCTTAATGTCAAATATATATTGGTCAGGACGTACTCCTGCAATAGCAGCAGGAGAAAGATGGCTAATCTTAAACCCTTTCCTCTTTTCTATCTTGCAAATGCCTGACATAAAACCGCCGGCCCATATCACTCCGGGAGAGGCTTCACATAGTGCCAAAAAGATGTGATTCTCATCATCCGGTACCGGATCAAAGGAACTGAGGAACGAGTGCCATTCTTTTGTATCGGTCTGATAAAGACTGATACCGTTGCTGGTTGCAAACCAGAGGTCACCGTCACTATCTTCCAATACATCATGAACCTGATCGTTCACCAATGAAAGACTGTTGCCAAGGGAATGCCTTATCAGGTCGTAACTTCCATAGCGGTTGTTACGGATGGTAATACCGGTAGGATAATTGGCAAGCCAGATGCGTTCCTCCTCATCCACATAAATATCATTGATATTGTTTCCGTTCATCCCGTTATAACTATTATAATCAGCAGTTATATAGGGTTCACTCATGCATGTATTCATATCTAGTTTATATACACCTTTTCCACCTGTGGCTACTAGAAGTTCATGGGCATTCAAAGCAACGATCCGGTTTATCTCTACATTGTTGGGTGATTGACAAGGGATGATTTTTCCTGTTTTTCCTACGTCATATATAAGTATTCCCTCTTTATAGTTTCCCACAAACAGTTGTTTTGAAACAGCATGGTAGTAGAGTTCATGTACTGATGTGCCGATACCTTCTACCATTTTATCAGGCATTATATTTAGTTTCCCCTTTTCTATCCCGGCATGAAACAGGCCATTTCCTGTACCGATAAAGAAATGGTTGCTATCCGTCTGTTCAATGGCAGTTATTTCACCGTTGACTGGTGTAGGCATATGCAAAGTCGTTCCGGTACGGATATCATACCAGGTAATACTATCTTTATAACATAGCCATATGCGGTCGTTCTTGTCCAGATAACCGTAATTTAGAAATGCCTGTGGCTTATTTCTGATCAGTTCCGGATGTATGTAGGCCAGTTTGAATTTATCATGCTGTGAATCATATCTGAAAATACGACCTTTCTGACCGATTACCCATAATATATTCCCGCTGTCCATATAGAGCCAGTTCAAAGCAATTCGTGAGTCTAGCTTTATACTATCGTCTGAAAAATTGTAATGCTTGATATATTTTCCGTCATAGCGGTCTACCCCTTCCTGGGTTAGAAACCACATATATCCCCTTCGGTCTTTTTGGATATAATATATTTTCTGGTTGCTCAAGCCGTTTTCCAGTCCTATGTACTTATAAACTTGGCACCTGCTTACGGAACTACTGATGAAAAGAACAGTAAAAAGAAAAATTTGTCTAATGTTTAAAGATATTTTCATATTTCTCGCAGAAGATTCAAAAATACATCTGCAAAATTATAAAATATTGGTTAAATATACACCAAAATGAATGAACTTTATTTCATGAGCAGGCTAATAACATTTGCGTTTCGGAAAGTTTAATAGCAAAAAATGATGAAGGAAAAAATCATATAAATAGCTGGATGTTGAAAGATGGTTAATAGAAGGTTATTTAATATGTTTTCATTAGAGGAACTTATACTGTAGATCTTGCTCTATATTTCGTTCTAAACTATAAGTGACATAAAGGAGTGGTGCAATAACATAACAATCATATTTTGAGATAATGAGAATACTCAAAGATGTTCCAAGGATATTCTTAAATTTATTTTTGTTGTAAAGCTATGGCAGCTAATGGTATTTGTAATTAGATAAATTGCAGATTAAAGTACCATTTTTAAGGCATGAAACAAGCGATTCGTCTATTTCTATTCTTTTATCTGAATAAAAATCTTATATTTGTCATTACAAACAGGCAATATCATTACCCAAACAGGGATATAAAAACTTATTTCAAATATTTTTTTATCGAAACTGATTATGAAAACAATTCATCTTGTGGTGGGAATCGTATTGACATTGATGTGTATCTTTTTTATGGGATTCCGGGAGATAGGCCGTTATCCGGATAAAATCTGGCTGGATATAAAGAATCTGACCCTTGAGAATAGAATAACGGCACTTTCAAGTTTGAATAAGTTAATGGAATATTTTCAGATAAAGAAAGAACGGTTGATTATAGAAGGACAAAATTGGAAAGCTTTGGAAGTCTTTACTCAAAATGGTTACTATACTTCATATTATATACCTTATGATGATCCGGATAATTTAAGCAGAAAAGAACAGAAGTGCTTTATTAAGGGCTTGCAGGAAATTGTAGATAGAAAGGTTGTGAGTGCTCTGTCCTTTCCCGGATGTTGGTATACTGAGATAAAAGAAAGTCTGAACCGTTCCATAGATCTATTGACTTGGGAACATCGTAGCAGTCAGTTACAACTTTTGTTGTCTTCCGTAGGACGCGAGATGCTCTTCGATCCGCAGTTAAAGGTGATACTGGTAAAAGATAAAGGAAAATATCACCGATAATTCATATTATGCTTATGGCTTTCCCGGAAGACTAATAAACAATCGACAAAGGGAAACTGTTTATTTAGTATGATTCTAAATTAAAAACGAATATATTATGAGTAAAACAGTTGATTTGTTGGGACAACAGGCAGAATATTACCTGAACCATACGTGTAAGACAATAGATAAGAAATTAATTCATGTTCCTGGACCTGATGCGATTGATAAAATCTGGGTGGACTCTGACAGAAATGTACGTACCCTCAATAGCTTGCAGGCTTTGTACGGGCATGGACGCTTGGCGAATACCGGGTATGTATCCATTCTGCCGGTCGACCAGGATATAGAACATACAGCCGGAGCATCATTCGCTCCTAATCCGATCTATTTTGATCCTGAAAATATAGTGAAACTGGCAATCGAAGGAGGTTGTAATGCAGTTGCATCCACATTTGGTATATTAGGGGCTGTTGCCCGTAAATATGCCCATAAGATACCTTTCGTTGTAAAACTGAACCATAATGAACTGCTTACTTATCCAAACTCTTATGATCAGGTGATGTTTGGAACCGTAAAAGAAGCATGGAATATGGGTGCGGTAGCTGTTGGTGCTACTATCTATTTCGGTTCGGAGCAAAGTCGTCGTCAGATTATTGAGATATCACAAGCTTTTGAATATGCTCATGAGTTAGGTATGGCAACCATTCTCTGGTGTTATCTCAGAAACAATGATTTTAAGAAAGATGGCACTGATTATCATGCGGCAGCCGACCTTACCGGACAGGCTAACCACATTGGAGTGACCATCAAGGCTGATATTGTAAAGCAAAAACTTCCTTCCAATAATGGTGGATTCACGGCTATCCATTTTGGTAAAACGGATGAAAGAATGTATTCTGAACTCGCAACTTCACATCCTATCGATCTTTGTCGCTACCAGGTTGCTAATGGTTATATGGGGCGTGTCGGTTTGATTAATTCCGGTGGTGAATCTCATGGAGAATCGGATTTGCGTGATGCTGTTGTTACAGCGGTTATCAATAAACGTGCCGGTGGAATGGGATTGATCAGTGGACGGAAAGCATTCCAAAAGCCAATGGAAGAGGGTGTTCAATTATTGAATACCATTCAGGATGTTTATTTGGATTCTTCAATAACGATTGCATAAAATTTTTAATCAGTATAGAAGATAAAGGTCTTCTATACTGATTATTTAAATGTAAAAGTGAATTTCTGAACTGTTGTCAGAGCAGGAGTTTATCTCCAGTTAACCTTGAGTATATTTTCCATCCATGGTAACCGTACAAGTTTGTATGACCAGGGAATGCTATCCAATAATATATCGAATGCACGTTCTTCTACAGTTAGAACCCATTCCCTTTCAGTCTTTTCTATAAATCCTGCTCTTCTCAAAAAAGCTTCTTGAAAACCTCTCATTGAGGTATTCCTCATTTTTTCCCAGTTTGTCTTTGCTGCTTCCAATAGAGAATCTATTGTGTTAAGTTCATCTTGATTTAGTTCCATTCTTTTAGGGAGTGGCTCGTTGAAGGGATAATTTATTAACAAACGGTTGAGGAACAGATCTTTTTCATCATACTCCCTGTCTTCACTTGCCATGAGGTGTTGTAAAATGAATATAGCTCGTACTTTTGATTCGTTACTATTGAAACCCCTGCGATCTTGGCTTAACATATTAAGTCTCATAAAAAGCATTGGTAGAAATGGGAAGAGAATGACCAATCCTGCATTGGATATAGGTATGTGTTTCAAATCTCTATATTGTTCTGTACCTAAATGAGAACCATATACACGCACTCCGGGAGCTATTGCATTCTTATCTACTTTTACACTGCCACAAGTTCCTTCATCGCCCGGACCAATATCCCAGTTTCCTTTGTCGCATTTAGCCATGATTTTTCCTCCTGTAATAGTTATGTTTCCACATTTGCTTTTTCGACCTGCATATTGACCGGCACCGCCTATTCCTGCAGATCCCGCGCGCCAGGAAGTCTCGTGCTGATAACCCGCATAGGCTTCTATCGTTCCACTTTCGATAATAATGTCACCACATTCGGTAGCATATCCGCATCCTATACCAGCTGCACCTTCTCCACCGTACGCAATTAATTTCCCATCACCTTTAATAATCAGGATGGAATTCTTTCTTGATTGGATTGCAGCCATTTCACGGCCACTGTGTAGCATATTGTTTCCTTCAAGAATCACCGTGATATGACAGTCTTCCGCAATATGGAATGCAACACCCATGTTTTCCAGATCACATAAGTTAGCATCTTGTAGAACAATTGTTGCACGTACTCCGGCAGATACTGTTATTCCATGTCTTGAATTGGTACCTGTAATAATATACATTCCTTCTTGGGAGACACGGAAAGTACCCGTTTCCCTACTCATGTCTATTTTTTCATTTTTCATAAGAATAAAAATTAATATTGTATTTGTTGATTATTGTATATTGATTTTCAGTTTGTTTTTAGCTGTTTTATAAAATGGCTAATGCAACCATTCCTTCATAACAATTATCCGGAAATATCCGTTGGTTTATATTATTGTTCCCTCAGATGAACACAGGCAAAAATAGCTGGAAGTTGGGAAATCTAAATGCTAAAATCAGTAAACTAAAATAATAATTTTAAGTGGCTGAAATTCAGAATATTTATTCAGAATAAATCTTTCTGTTTTTACGATTTCAACCTTTTTTTGATGATATGAAGTGTGTGCTAAACAAGATTTATCCATATGTTTTGCGGTAAAAGCTTCAACAGTGATTAGAAAACAAACAAGGGATCATTTGTCTCTTGCCCTGTGTGTGTTGAGTTTTCCAATAAGTCTTATTGGGGGATGACCTTGGCTGACAAGCCTATCAACCAAGGTTAATCGGCTCGTCAACCAAGGTTGATAGGCTTGTTAACCTAGGTCAACACTCGACTGTTCCTAAGGATAAAGAGATATATCTCTGGTCTTCAGTAGAATAATTCCTAATGTGAAATAAATAAATGCATCGTTCTGATACGGATTGACTGCGATTCAACTTTTAAGTGAGACATCTTCTTCTCCATTCCGAGGGAGAGCAACCATATCGGTTTTTAAAAGCTTTGTGAAATGCAGAAGGGCTGTTGAAACCTGTATTATAACAGATGTCTTCTATTTCTGCATTCGAATCTCTTAGCAGCATTTCTGCTTTTTCGATGCGAAGTGACGTAAGGTATTGAAGGAAACTACATCCATATTCTTGATTGAAATATCTATTTAAATAGGTGGAATTGACTGCCACTCTTTGAGCAAACTGCTCCAATTTTATTTTTTGATCATAAATGAATTCCGGTGTTTGTAATAGTTGGTTTATTTCATCGATCTTTTGAGGAGTCAAGTATACTTTGGAGTTCTTCTTGCCATTTATGAGCACCTCTTTTTCTACGACTTCTTTTTCTGATTTGCTTTCTAGTTGTTGATTTAGGTTATTCACAGGGAACTGGGACGATGTTTCCCGATAAATACGTAACTTGAGCTTTTGTTTTACGAATTGGTGTAAGAGAGAATTATAAAAGATATATCCACTTAATATGCCAATACAAAGGTTGTATAAAAGATTGCAGATATATGAAGAAGTGAACATATTCAGTAAGAACATGAAGAAGAACCCTGATATTAGGATGCTTTTTCTTTGAATATCGGAAGCTGATTTTAGGAATATACAGTCTGTTTCATTCATCTTTCGCAAGAGTAATACGTAAATGAAAGTCTGTGTGATCCCTGTTATTATACACGTTAAACGGAAAAGTGTCCACCAAGCCGGGAACGATGATAGAATTTCAGCCCAACTGTAAGTTAAGCGATCTGCCACCGGACTTAAAACTGACATCAATATGTAACAACACGATAAGACCATCGAAGGTAACATATGTTTCCACCATTGTGGCTTTTGGGGAAATATTCCGGTAATACGGAAGCGGATAAAGAAATAGAGTAAAGGAGGGAGAAAAGTCAGTCCCCAACAGTATAGGGTGGGTAAGAGGGATGTTCTTTGAAGCAGGAAGAAATTTTCGTATAATGTGCTATACGACGTTAACCCCCAGTATATTAGTAGGATTGGTGCTAATAATATGGCCAAATCCTTTTTATGCTTGTTTCTCCAAATCAGAGAGATAGAAGCAAGACCTAGTACAGCCCAAGTCAGCAGAAAAGTACAAATAAGTAATGTCTTTAATATGAAAAATGGCATGATATTGTTGTTCTGTTGCTTGCAAATGTAC
>CDZR01027142.1_pt1 | contig 11594 bp, 9 predicted proteins | sample 554781 | NCBI WGS metagenome assembly CDZR01 (sample SAMEA3182065, study PRJEB8094) | gut metagenome | biome: human; feature: gut; material: Stool; isolation source: human stools | place: Canada | collected 2013-01-28
GCAACTTTTTGTTGCTCAGGAACTTATAAAAATAGTTAAACTAAAGTGCTGCGGAATTAAGGTACAATAAGAAAACAACAAAGAGATTACAACAGATTTAACTATAGATATCGATGGGAAAAGAAAACGGATTCCCCAATATACCATAGCTGCCCAAAGCGTATCACCCGAATACTCTGCTATAAACTCAGGCAATACATCATCATATTTTCGGGAAGCAAGCCCTAACACCATAATAGCGAAAGTGACAGCCAGATAAATACAACGCTCGTTTTTCACACCGCAATATTTTTTAGGATGCAAATTTATAAAATTTAATGGATAGCCGGTACAAATTCCCTATACAGAAATGATTTTTCAGTAAAATGACAGCTAAATTGAACAATAGAAAAAAAAGAGTGTTTGAGATAAACGAACCTAAACCAACAACTTGACGTATGAAACTAATTTTATGTATCGTTCTGTTGGGAGCAAACTTAGCCGTGTCGGCACAAACGAACCTCTCCCTCAGCTACGACGACGCCTTACAAATGTTGCAGAAAGGCAATCAAAGCCTCAAGATCGCCGACAAAGGCATTGAAGCCGCCCGCACAGAACGGGACAAGCTCAATGCTCTGTGGTATCCCAGCCTGCAGGGAGCCGGTACCTACGTCCATATGTCCGAAAAGATAGAAGTAAAACAACCTCTATCCCAGTTCACCGATCCCGCAAAGGATTTTGTACATGACATCATCCCCGACGACCAGTTCATCAGCGGGATACTGGACCAGATAGGCGCCCATACCCTCGTCTTCCCCCTCGCTCCCCGCAACCTCACCACCGTAGGCCTTACAGCCGAATGGATCGTCTTCTCCGGCGGTAAGCGTGTGCGAGCCGGTAAAATCGGAAACCGGATGATTGACCTCGCCCGTGAAAACCGTGCTCAAACTGACGCAACCCAACGAACCCTGCTTGCCGAAAGTTATTATGGTCTCAGCCTTGCCCGCGAAGTCGCAGCAGTACGCCGGGATACCTATAATGGTTTGAAGCAACATTACGAAAATGCTCTCAAACTGGAGGCTGCCGGAATGATTGATAAAGCCGGACGCCTTTTTGCCCAAGTCAATATGGACGAAGCACAAAGAGCACTGGAAGCAGCACAGAAAGAAGTCACCGTGGTAGAAAGCGCCCTGTGCACCCTGCTCAATCTGGAAGACAGTTGCAAGATTGAACCTACCTCCCCTCTGTTCATCAACTCCACGCTTCCGCTCAAAGAAGAATTCGTGCAAACCATGCGTGCCGGCAACCCCATGCTGAACCAGCTATCCATTCAGCAGAGTATCGCCAAGCAGCAGCTACGGATAGACCAAAGCGGTTATCTGCCGGACATCGCCTTGTTCGGTAAACAAACGCTATATGCCCACGGCATACAAAGCAACCTTGTTCCGCGTACAATGATCGGCATAGGCTTTACCTGGAATCTTTTCGACGGGCTGGCACGCGAGAAACGCATCCGCCAGTCACGAATTGCCGAGCAAACTCTTGCATTGGGTAAAGAGAAAGCACAGGATGATCTTTCTGTAGGCATAGACAAACTATACACCGGATTACAAAAAGCCCAGGACAACGTACGTGCACTGAACTCGACCATTGCCCTGAGTGAAGAACTTGTACGTATCCGCAAGAAATCCTTTGCAGAAGGTATGGCAACCAGTACCGAGGTAGTGGATGCCGAGACCATGCTTGCTACCGTCAAAGTAGCCCGTCTGGCCGCTTATTACGAATACGATGTAACACTCATGAATCTACTGGCTCTCTGTGGTACGCCGGAGCAGTTTAAAAACTTCAACAATTGACAGTTGACAATTATAAATTTATAGCAATATGGAACTAACAAAAAAAAGCATCAGCACCACATTTGTCATCATATTGGCAATCACCATACTTGTCTCTATCCTGGGAATGGTCCTTATGAGTCATCAGCCCCTCGTTCTTCAGGGACAAATAGAAACAACGGAAATCCGTATCAGTGGTAAATTACCGGGACGAGTGGATTCATTTCTTGTCCGTGAAGGAGACTGGGTAAAGGCAGGCGATACACTTGTCGTCATCAACAGTCCGACGATAGAAGCCAAATACCGGCAAGTAAATGCCCTCGAGCAAGTAGCCCAAGAACAGAACAAAAAAATCGATGCCGGTACACGCCGGCAGATCATCGCCACCGCCCAGCAACTCTGGAACAAAACCAAGAGTGACCTGACCCTGGCACAAACAACTTACGGGCGCATCCTGACACTTTATAAAGACAGTGTCGTCACCTCCCAACGGAAAGATGAAGTAGAGGCCATGTACCGTGCCGCACAAGCTGCTGAGCGCGCCGCTTACGAACAATACCAAATGGCCGTAGACGGAGCACAAAGCGAAGACCGCGCATCGGCACGCAGCATGGTAGATGCTGCACGCAGTACAGTAGATGAGGTGTCCGCCCTCCTTGTCGATGCACGTCTGACAGCACCGGAGGCAGGACAGATTTCAACTATATTTCCCAAGCGTGGAGAGCTTGTTGTACCAGGCACACCTATCATGAACCTTGTCGTTATGAATGACGCTCATGTTGTACTCAATGTACGCGAAGACCTGATGCCACAATTCAAGATGGACAGTATATTCCACGCAGATGTCCCTGCCATCGGTAAAAAGAACGTAGAGTTCCGTATTTATTACATCAGTCCGCTGGGTAGCTTCGCCACTTGGAAATCAACCAAACAGACGGGAAGCTATGATATGCAGACCTTTGAAATACATGCCCGTCCCACACAAACGGTAGAAGGGTTGCGTCCGGGAATGTCGGTGCTGCTTACTATTAATGATTAACCGATAATCTGTGTGAATGATGAAAAGTCCGTTATACAATGTACTCCACCGCGAACTTTGCCGTATGACCTCCCGCAGGTTATACCTCGGCGTATGCCTCGTACTGCCCCTATTCTGCTTATTCTTCATGGCAACCATTTTCGGTAGCGGACAAATGGAGAACATTCCTATTGGCATTGTCGATCAGGACAATACTGCCACATCCCGGCAAATCGCACGAAATATATCTGCCGTACCTACTTTCAGTGTCACACGGCATTTTACCGACGAAGCCGCCGCCCGGCAAGCCGTGCAACGCAAAGAAATATATGGTTACCTGTCTATTCCTACCGGCTTTGAACAGCATGCTACGACAGGAATGGATGCCACGCTTTCTTACTACTACCATTATGCTCTCCTCTCCGTAGGTAGCGAGTTGATGGCAGCTTTCGAAACCGCGCTGGCACCTGTCGCTCTCTCTCCCATTGCCATGGAAGCTATATCATTAGGGCTCAATCAGGAACAGATAACCACATTCCTCCTGCCTGTACAAGCCAGTATGCACCCTCTTTATAATCCCGACCTGGATTATTCTGTTTATCTGAGCCAACCTTTTTTCTATGTCCTGTTCCAGATACTCATCCTGTTGATGACAGTATATGCCATTGGCAGCGAAATCAAGTTCAATACAGCACAGGAATGGCTGACCACAGCACGAGGGAATATTCTGACTGCCGTCATCGGTAAACTATTGCCTTATACATTCATCTTCTCAGTAATCGGTATATTGGCAAATTATATCCTTTATGGAGTAGTACACATTCCTTTCCACGGTAGCTTGCTGATGATGAACCTCATGACACTGATTTTTATCATCGCCACGCAAGCACTCGCAGTGTTTATATTTTCCATCTTCCCACGGATAGCATACATTATCAGTATCGTATCCATGATCGGTTCATTGGGTGCTACTCTTTCAGGTGTCACCTTCCCCGTAACAAGTATGTATCCTCCGGTACACGCAGCATCCTATCTGTTTCCCGTCCGGCACTTCACCGAAATCTCACAGTCGATGATTTATTTTGACTCAGGTTTCGGGTATTACTGGCAATCAGCAGCTATACTTTTGCTTTTTCCACTACTGGCATTATTGATACTGCCGAGATTGAGACACTGGATTTTGAAAGATGCAGTAGAAGAAGATTCAGCCCCTATCCACAGTACGGCATATTCCTCCTCAATAGCCACTATCATTTTCAGGGAATGGCGTGCCATCAGCACCAATGCAGCAATCCTCCTGGTATTAATAGGCGGAATCTTTGCTTACGGTCTTCTCTATAACCTGATGTATGCTCCCAACCTTGTACGGAAAACTCCGGTTGCAGTTGTCGACAATTCTCATTCGGCTCTCAGCCGCGAATATATCCGGCTACTCAATGCAACTCCACAAGCCTCAGTCTACGCACTGACACCCAATTACCTTGAAGCAAAAGAGTGGCTGAAACAGAGCAAAGTAGACGGTATCCTATATCTTCCCGCCGATTTCGACGCCCGTGTAGGCCGTGGGGAACAATCGGTCTTTAGTGTTTACGCCGCAACGGATGCTTTCCTGAATTTCAAGAATCTGCAAGAGGCTTCTTCCCGCGTGATGCTTGCCGTAAACGATGCACACCGTGCAGAGGGTGCCGTATTCTTGCCACCACAGGGATTACTGGCAGTAGCCTCATCCGCACCTGTCAATGTAGCGGGCACAGCCCTATATAATTATACGGAAGGATATGGTTCATATCTTATTCCGGCAGTTATGATTATCATTATCTTTCAGACTTTATTAATGGTGATAGGAATGGTGACGGGAGAAGAGGCAGAACGAAACAGACGCCCTATTTTCTCGAAACAATCTCAACTCAATATGAATCTTACCTGGCGCCAAGCATTATATAATGTTTCCGGAAGAACCTTCGTTTACGTTATGCTTTATTTCATCTTTGCCTTATTTTTATTAGGCTTACTCCCCCATTTTTTCAGTATCCCTAATATTGGAAACGGCAGAGACATTATCACAATGATGATTCCCTTCCTGATAGGAACGAGTTTCTTCGGACTGGCTGCATCACGTTACTTCACAGACTCTGAAGCACCTTTACTAATGATCGCCTTCTTCTCCGTAGGCTATATCTTCCTGTCCGGTGTCTCTTATCCACTTGAACTGATGCCATGGTATTGGCAGGCAGCACACTACGTAGTTCCGGCAGCACCTGCCGTGCTTGCTTTCGTCAAACTGAATTCAATGGGAGGAGATATGGCAGATATCCGTCCGGAAATGATCACCCTGTGGGTACAAGTGGTAGTGTACTTCTTGCTGAGTTTATGGGTATTCAAGCATAAGCATTATCGTTTTCGTTTATAAGCAAATGATTGCCACCGTTCCTCATCCCATCCCTGGCGCTGCATTTCCATACGGGCCATGACAAAAAACAGGTCGGAAAGTCGATTGATAAAACGCAATATATCTTCCGGTACAAGATCTTCCCGATTCAGCGTCCAAAGCCTGCGTTCGGCACGACGGGCTACGGCACGGGCAAACTGTAATTGAGCCGACACCTGCGTTCCACCCGGTAGCAGGAAATAGCCGTTGTCTTCAAGCTGAAGCATCATTGCGTCCATAGCCTGTTCGCACCGCACTGTCATTTCCACAGCATGAAGTTCGTTGGGATTGCCACTACCCGGCCTCTCCGGATCTGCATCCCGTAAGCCGGAAGGGGTTGCAACATGGCTCATCACCACCATCAACTCACGTTGTATATCATGGAGTAATTCCTGCCATACATCTTTCACCGGAAGCAACGACCTGACAATTCCTATCACCGTATTCAGTTCATCAATGCAACCATTAGCTTCAATGCGGATATCATCTTTCGGAACACGCTCTCCACCGTGGATGCCTGTCATTCCTTTATCTCCTGTTTTAGTATAAATCCTTCTCATAAATTACAGGTATATCTTACATTATTTCACTTTCCCGGAACTTGTTCAAATAATGACCAAATTCCCGTTTCTCCCCAATACAAATGCGTATAACTCGCTATCAGGTTTTTATAACAAAACACGGCTGTATTCACGGGGTGTCCTTTAGCATTATAAACTTGCACAGCCGAAGCAAGCTTCTCATCCTGCTCAATGATCCGTGAATAATGAAACTCATGTCCACGCAACTTCACCCCACGAAAATCAAAGCTTCTATACCCCATTGCCAAACGCATATCATCCTTACAAGCGGAAACTTTCATAGGTAATGCGTCTACCATTTTGAAAGCTGTATAGGGATCTTTGCACATCACCAGTTCCGAAGCCAGATACATCATACCACCACATTCAGCAATTGTTTTTCCTCCCCGCTCAATATGAGCCTTGACTGAATCTATTACACGGGGAGCGGCACTCAATTGAAGCGCACGATTTTCCGGATAACCTCCGGGCAGATAGAGCAAATCCACATTATCCGGTACTACCGCACTGTTATCTTCCGGATCGAAGAAAGTAACCGTACCAAACTGATTCAGATAATCAAGATGTTCAGCATAGATAAAGGAGAAACTTTCCTTATTGCATGCCACCCATATATTTCCGGATAGAGAGACATTCTTTTTGACTTCTGTGGTGACATCCACCTCCCGGCGTGTGATCTGCAACAAGAGATCAAGATTCAATTGTGCGTCTAGCTGCTTCAGCAGTGTCTCAGTGATACCATCTTCATCTTTACGACTGAAATCCAGTCCCAAATGCCTGCTTTCCTCTTTCAAAGCATCGAATTTCCGCAAGCAACCCAAACAAGGCACATTCAGATCATCGCAAATCTCACGCAACATTTCCTCATGGCGGTCGCTCCCCACCTGATTGAAAATAACGCCTGCAACTTCCACTTGCGGATCAAAATCCAAATAACCTTTAATCATTGCTGCCAGTGAATAAGCAGCCGACTTAGCATTTACCACCAACACAACAGGAAGATTCAAAATCTTTGCAATCTCTGCCGATGAACCTTTACTACGGTCGTATCCGTCGAACATGCCCATCATACCTTCTACGATACAGACATCCGCATCTTTGGCATGTGAAACATACACTTCATGCATATGTTGTTCGGAAGCCATAAAAGGATCCAGATTGTAAGATGGAATTCCGCAAGCTTTTTCATGATACTTCGTGTCGATATAATCCGGCCCGCACTTATAGGGCTGTACACGTAGTTTTTTCTGCGTCAATAACGTCATCAACAATCGACTGACAGTGGTTTTTCCAATGCCCGAAGTAGGCGCCGCTATCAGAAATTGGGGAATATTTCTTATCATACCGCACAGATTTATTTCCCGCAAAGGTAGTATATATTCCCTAAAACTCTTACCTTAGCTGCCCAAATAAAAGTAAATTACTATGATTACTGAAGAACTCAAGAAATTATATTGTACGTATACCGGACACGAGCCGGGAACTATTGAAGAACTTCCTTCATCCGGCTCCAACCGTCGTTACTTCCGCCTTACGGGCACCCCTACCCTTATCGGTGTCAGCGGGACTTCCCTCGAAGAGAATCAGGCTTTCCTCTATATGGCAGACCATTTCCGCAAGAAAGGACTACCCGTGCCACAAGTCGTAGCAAAGAGTGATAACGATGCATTTTATCTGCAGGAAGACTTGGGAGACACTCTCCTGTTCAATGCCATCGAAAAAGGACGCAAGACCAGTGTTTTTGATGAAGAAGAGAAGCAACTTCTGCGCAAGACAATGCGTCTGTTGCCTGCCGTACAGTTCTCCGGTGCAGACGGAATGAACTTCTCATATTGCTACCCACAGTCAGAATTCAACAGTCGCAGCATCTTATGGGATTTGAATTACTTCAAATACTGTTTTCTGAAAGCTACCGGAATGGAGTTTCAGGAAGACCGTCTGGAAGATGATTTCCTGAAAATGGCAGACGTGTTGATGCGCAGTAGTTCGGCCACATTCATGTATCGTGATTTCCAGAGCCGGAACGTTATGATTAAAGAAGGTGAACCATGGCTCATCGACTTCCAAGGCGGACGTAAGGGGCCTGTTTATTATGATGTGGCTTCCTTCCTGTGGCAAGCCAAGGCCAATTATCCTGAGAGCCTTCGCAAAGAGCTTTTAAAGGAATATCTGGACTCTCTGTGTAAATACCAGCCTGTGGACGAGAAATATTTCTATGCTCAATTACGTCATTTCGTATTGTTCCGTACCATGCAAGTGCTGGGTGCTTATGGCTTCCGTGGCTATTTCGAGAAGAAACCCCATTTCATCCAAAGCGTCCCCTTTGCTATTGAAAACCTGCGACAGCTATTGCAGGAACCCTATCCCGAATATCCGTACCTCTGTCATGTGCTGAAAGAGCTTACTGAGCTGAAACAATTTACTGACGACCTCCAGAAGCGCCGTCTTGTAGTAAAAGTCACCAGTTTTGCATATAAAAAGGGTATACCTGAGGATTCAAGTGGCAACGGTGGTGGCTTTGTATTCGACTGCCGTGCCGTAAACAACCCCGGTAAGTACGACCGTTATAAACCCTTCACCGGACTGGATGAACCTGTTATTCGCTTCCTAGAAGACGATGGAGAAATAACCACGTTCCTCGAACATGTATACGGTCTGGTAGATGCTTCCGTGAAACGATACATGGAACGTGGATTTACGAACCTTTCCATTTGTTTCGGATGCACTGGCGGACAACACCGTTCGGTTTATTCAGCACAACACCTGGCAGAACATCTGAACCAGAAATTCGGAGTACAGGTAAATCTGATGCACAGGGAACAGAATATTGAACAGACTTTTAAAGCGAAAAACTAAAGAATAAGTAGAGGATAAGAATATTGGTCTAAACTTTCGATAATTCAAGAAATAAAAAGAATGAAAGCAATGATATTTGCCGCAGGCCTCGGCACCCGCCTGCGCCCACTGACAGACAATATGCCCAAAGCACTTGTCCCCGTAGCAGGCAAAACGATGCTGGAGCGTGTCATCTTAAAGCTAAAAGATGCCAGCTTCCATGATATCACCATAAACATCCACCATTTTGGAAGTCAGATTATAGACTTCCTCCGCGCAAACCAGAACTTCGGTGTGGATATTCATATCAGTGACGAACGGGGTGAACTGCTGGATACCGGTGGTGGTATTAAAAAAGCCCGTCCTCTGCTGGAGAGCAATGAGCCTTTCCTTATACATAATGCCGATATCCTGACGGACCTGGATCTCAATGCTTTCTACCACCACCATCTGGAAAGTGATGCAGATGCCACTCTGCTCACTAATCACCGGAAAACATCCCGTTATTTGTTGATGAATCAAGATAACCGCCTTTGTGGTTGGACAAATCTTTCTACAGGCGAAGTACTCCCCAAAGAACTCAATTATCCCAGCGATCATTATCAGTTGCAGGCCTTTGGCTGCATCCATGTTCTTTCTCCCTCTATTTTCCGCTATATGGAAGGCGAACGCTGGACAGGAAAATTTTCCATTATTCCATTTTATGTGGATATCTGCCCGAAAGCATGCATTCAGGGATTTCCTATAGACAGCGAAAACTGGTTTGATGTGGGCAAACCAGAGACACTTGCAAAGGCAGAAGCCTATTATGCGTCTTTATAAAACAGGTTTCATCTTCACCAACTGTCCTTGGGCATCAAATAAGTATTCGTAGTTGAAGGAACCGTAAATACGATACTTCCAACGGGCACTTTTCTCAAAACGGCGACTGTCATCCAGGATGGTCGCCTGATATTCGGTTTCCAATTCATGAATGAACTCTTTGAATTCCGGATCTTGATATCTATAAGTGGGAACAATAATACGTATATCAGGATATTGTTCTCGCAGATTTTTGATTTCTGCACGAACAGTACCTTTTTCATCGGGCTTCAGAAAAAAGAGTAAACACACGGGATATCCCTGCCCTGCAATGTCTGAAAAGAGCAAACTGTCTTTCTCTGCATATTCCACCTGTTTGAAATCAACAAAACGATCTCCCGGCTTCAGGCTGCGGGTAGCATCCAGCATCCGTTTCAGTCCTATCAATACAGATGTACTGTCTCGCATTTGTAAAGGAGTTTTCTGGTACAATGTCTCCAGTTCATCCGGATAGATTGCTGCCCAACGATCAAACACCATCCATCCTATTGCGTTCCGGGCATTGTCGAATACAAATTGCCGCGTAGCTTCCAGCGGAAAAAGATCTTCATGCCAAAGCTTCCAAAGACGTACGTTTTGTGAATGGGGATTGGTACTTTTGTACGGTACAGGCATTGCCGGTGGGACTACATTTGTCAACGTCAGTTTCCCTCCCTCGGGATAAAAGAAATTCATACTGCCGGAATGCTCCATTCCATAGATATGCAACGTATCTTCTTTTCCGGAAAATGAAACTTCCCCGTTTCTGATAATAGCGAAGTCCAGGGGAGCTTTCCCATAATCACGGTCACCCGTCATACGGTCAGCACCATATCGCCACAGGTAGACCGTATCTCCTTCGTAAGCGTCCAGTCCGGTGCAATGCACAATAAAAGTCTGTTCTTGCGATTGGCAACTGATGAGTCCCAGAAACAAAGAGTAAAATATCCATTGATTGATTTTCATAAAGCCCAGATAGATTAAGTAAACAAACACATTGTACAAAAGAACAATCTTTTCAGTAAAGATGCAAGCAAAAAAGACAATATATAAAAGCAATTGTTAATGAAATATCCATATATTTGTGACATAACATTAAAAAGACTGACTATGAAACGACTGAGATTAGGACTATGGGCATGTTTCTGCTTTTGTGCAGCCACCACCCTTATGGGACAAAACAAGGTGAAAACAACTGCCGAAAAGGTAACGCTGTTCATTGACGGTGCCCAAGTGACGCGTACCAAACAAGTAGATATTCCGGCAGGAAATTCAACGCTCATCTTTACCGGATTATCTCCCTATATGGATGCACAAAGTATGCAGGTCAGCGCAAAGGGAAAACTCACCGTTACGGCAGTCAACCGGCAATACAACTATATAGACAGCCTTGCCGTCAGCGAAAAACAACAAAGCCTGCAAAAGGAACTTAAAAAAATAGAGAAACAGCAGAAAGAACAGAATGCCGAGCTTGGACTTATCAATGCCGAATATGAAATGCTGAAAACAAATTGTTCCGTCAACAATAAGAATACCACTATTTCTCTGACCACTATCAAAGAAGTGAATCAATATTACTCCGGACAATTGAAAACTCTGAAAACAAAAGAACTGGCTATCAATGAACAGATAGCCGAACTTGCCATCAAACAGGGGCAACTGAGCTCTGAACTGGCACAACTAAGTGGTAAATCTCTAACCCCTATGAGTGAAATTAAGGTCAATGTAAATGCGCCAGCAGCTTGCAAAGCTACATTCACCCTGAACTATTATGTAAAAAATGCCGGTTGGTTCCCTTCCTATGATGTTCGTTCCGGTAGCTTGGCCGAGCCTATCTCCATCATCTACAAAGCCAATATCTTTCAGAATACCAAGGAAGAGTGGAAGAACGTAGAATTATCCCTTTCCTCCTCTAATCCTTCCACCGGAAGCGTAGCCCCCACTCTGTCTACTTACTGGTTGGATTACGGACTTGCAGCACCACGCTACAATTTGAATCTTAATGGAAACACTGTTTCAGGAATCGTTCTTGATAATGAACGTACGCCCGTAATAGGTGCTACCGTTACCATTCCGGG
>CDZR01022907.1_pt1 | contig 11480 bp, 7 predicted proteins | sample 554781 | NCBI WGS metagenome assembly CDZR01 (sample SAMEA3182065, study PRJEB8094) | gut metagenome | biome: human; feature: gut; material: Stool; isolation source: human stools | place: Canada | collected 2013-01-28
ATCAACTTTCAAAATGCGTTGGTTTTATTGATGTAAATGGTACTACATTACCAAATAAAGAGGTTACTTGTTCTGCTGTTGCTCCTGGTAGTAGTAGTAAGGTAGATAAGGCTTCTACATCTGTTGAAACTCCTTGTACAGTTAAAAACGATGCTAAACACATGACAGATGTATTCCCTGTTGTATTCCACGATGCAACAGTTGAACCGGCATCTGACGCTGCTAAATATATATTAACATCATCTAAGTAATAAAGACTTTCTTTTAAAATGTCAAGTGATACCGAATCGCTTGATACGCTTTACATTATTTCGAGGCGGAATTTTATTCCGTCTCATTTTTTTAAAAGTGATTTATTGTAAAATAAATCACTTTTAAAAAAATACTACTGAATTTCTCAATTTTTATTCATCCGCAAGGCATTCATGGCCTGTTTTATGGGATTTTAAAAGAACTCCGCGTTTTGAAGTATGAATAAAGTCTATCATTTTTTCAATATATTCATTCATTGGAATTTCAGCTTTAATTTTTTCGATAGCTTGAGATGTATTATATTCTTCTGAAATTAAAAGTTTAAACGCTTCATTAGTTGCTGTTCTTATTTCCAGAGGTACTCCACGTCTTTTCATCGCAACTATATTTAAGCCGCGTGGAACAGGTGGTCTTCCTTCACCTTTAGAATAAGGTAATATATCCTGACGAGATGCTGAGAATCCGCTGATAATTGCCATATCACCAATTCTGATATTTTGATGGAATACGCTCATGCCACCTACAAAAGCTCCAAACCCAACATGTACATGTCCTCCAAGGGTTACGAGATTTGCAAGAATTACCTGGTCTGCTAAAACACAGTTATGTGCGACATGCGAACCAACCATAAGTAAACATTTATTACCTATTCTTGTTGTAAAATCTCCACATGCTGCGCCTCTGTGGACTGTTACATTTTCTTTTATAATTGTTTCATCACCGATTATAACTTTTGTTTTTTCACCTTTATAGCCAAGATCTTGTGGTTCAGAGCCTATTGTGGCGAATGGCGAAATTGTACAATTTTTTCCAATTTCAGCATGTTCAATATGTGCATTTGAAATTACTCTAGTTCCGCTACCAATAATTACATCTTCACCTATTACTACATAAGGTCCGATAATTGCATCTTCTGCTATTTTTGCGGAAGGATGAATTATTGCTGTTTTATCAATCATTTTTAACCCTCTTTCTTACTATTCCTTATGTCAATTATAGTACAAAGTATGGGCTTAGCAAATTCCTTTATATTATTTTAATATGTTATGAGGTATTAAAATTGATGTGCGTCAGATGGAATCATTAATGAAACTCCCGGTTTCCAATTTTTATCGAGATAATTAAATGAGTCATTCAACAAAATGTTTAGTTTTTTTAGTAATTTATTTTCATGGTTGTTCATTAGTTCGGTCATTACTATGACATATACCTGTTGAATTTCTTGAGCATCGAAATTTCGAATTTTTGGGGCTCCATCAACCATTATAGAAGAATCAAATATAATTTTATGTAATAGTTGTCTTAGTTCTAATGCAAGTTTTTTGTATCTTTTGATACATCTGTTTTTTCGATACCTTTTAATTCTTTTGCAAATTTTAGCAAGGTTAATAAATAGGTATTTGCCATTTTTGAACTTTCATCTCCCGGATAAGAGTCGACGTACAGTCTTGTAATTTTACTTGCAGAAGACATTTTAGATTGGTTTAATTCAGGTTTATGAGGGTAGTATATTAAATCTTTAAATGAGATATTTGAGGTATCAATACCTTGTGTTTCTGCCCAGTTGAAAATTTTTCTTTTGAGTAAATCCGGAGTTATATCAACTGTATAGAACATATCTTGTTCTTCTTTGACTTTCTTCCAGGCGTATTCCATATTTTTTGAAAAAGCTTTTCTAGCCCATTCATTTGTTGCCCAGAATTGTTTCATTGCTGTAGATTTTTCTTTATTCAGGTCTGTCGGATATTCAAAGTCATCAACTGTGAGATTTTTAAAGCCTTTATTTTTCATAAACTTAGAAAGAGCTTGTTTAATTCTGTCGGCACCAAAAATATTCCACGCTTTAGACATTACACGGTGTAGAAGTTGTGCTTGTTCCGGATTATCCTGATAGAATTGTTTCTGTCGTTCAGACATTGCAAAAATTCTTTCAGGATTTTGTTGATAGTATTTTAATAACCCTTCAGATATATGCTGTTTATGTTCTTTAGATAATGGACCTCTTTTTATGTATACAGGTTCACCGTTGGCCTTTTGAACTTTGATGTCCATTGATTCCATACGTTTTTGTGCCATTTGTTTGGTTAAACGTTCATTGTATTCAGGGTCTGAAAATTTTAGAATATGTCCGTAGTGTCTGTTTACTTTTGGAATATTTAATTTTTCCATTGTATGATTGAGGTCTTTCCCTCCTGTATAGGCTTTTAAATCATTTAGAGAAAAGCCTTCTCCCCAGTATAATTTTATTATTTGGAGTGCTAAATCTTCTTCAGGGTTAAAAACGTCAATTTTGCCTTTTTGGATATCATCAATTAGACTTCCTTCTTTATAGTCAATATCTTCAACTGCTTTTACATTTTTAAATTCTGGAAATCTTTCTTTTAATTCTTTCAGGTTAAAGCAATCTTTTATGTTTTCAAATAATTTTTTATGAATACTTATCAGAGTTTCATTATCTTTGTTTCCGTTTTCCAAAATCATTTCTGCCCATTCTCTGATATTTTTAGGATAAATATCAGGGTATTTTTGAGCAAGTTTATCCAGATTAGTTATTGTCTCTGCCAGATTCAGGCTGTAACCTCCTGTAAAAGCCAAATATTGTGCAGCACTTGGCATTGGAACTTGTTGCTTAATGGGATAATTTATTCGGGGATTATTTTTTCTATTAGGGTTTTGATTTGTATTTTGAATACTATTTTTTAATTGTAATTGTGGGGTAATGTTTTCTATTCTCATATTTTTTTCCTTTGTCTGGCTAAAAACGGGTAAATATTTATATTTGCATAATTTTTTATAAATTTTAATATATATTTACAAAAAGCAGACGGATAATAGTTCTATCCGTCCGCTTTTTATAGTTGTTGTTTTGTTATGCTTTTAATGAATCTTCGTATATTTTACGAACAACTTCTCTTGAATTTCCGCTAGGACCTATATTAATCAGTCCATCCAATGACGGAGTGGTGAATGCTAAATCTGTTAATCTTTCAACATCTTCAGCTTTGAATCCCATATCTTCAAGTTTTTCCGGTACATCAACTGATTTTAGCCATGCATAAACACCGTTACCTGCTTTTTCTGCTTCTGATGGATCACCTGTTAAACCAGGAACAATTGGAGCTAAAATGTCAGCTAAAGTTGCAGCTCTATCTTTGTATATAGTTTTGATAACTGCAGGTAATAAAATTGCAAGACCTAAACCATGTGATAAATCAGGTTTTACAGCACTAAGAGGATGTTCTAACGCATGTGTGTAGTGTAATAGACCGTTATCAAAACTTACACCACCCATCATTGCTGCATAACATAAGAAGTATCTGGCTTCTAAATCTTCAGGGTTTGCAATTGCTTTTGGTAAATATTTTGCGACTAATTCAATAACTTGTTTTGCAAGTGTGATTGAATATGGAGATGCAACAGTTGAAGTTGCTGCTTCTACTACATGATTTACTGCATCTATTGAAACATATCTTGTTTGTTTTGGAGACAATTTTGTCATCAATTGAGGATCATCAATTGCATAGGTAGGATATATGCAATCATAAGCAATCGCAGGTTTAAAATCTTTTTCAAGATTTGTAACAACTGCAAATCTGTTTGTTTCTGTCCCTGTCCCATGAGTTAAGTTGATTGAAATAATTGGAGCTGCTTTTTCTGGTGTGAATGTGAAGTCAAAAATGTCTTCAGCAGTTTTTCCAGGATTTTCAAGTAGAATAGCAACTGATTTACCTGCATCTGTTGGAGATCCACCACCAATTGCAATAACTGCTTGAGCCCCAAAATCTTTTGCCATTTTGTAAGCATCATTAACATGGTGTGTATTTGGGTTTGGTGTAACTTGGTCAAAGTTTACGTAGCCAATTCCGTTATCTTGTAGAGCTTTTTCTACTACAGCCCAAGCACCTGTAGCTTTATAAGCATTTCTTCCTGACATAACAATAACTTTATTAATACCTTTTGATTTTAAGTCTTTTGCAATGTCATTAATTTTTTGTATTGCACCGACACCAAAGTAAACATTAGTTCTGGTTCTAATCTCACGTATTTCATTAATGTTAATATCTTTTTCCCACATAATAAACTCTCCTTTCTTTCAGTAATAGCTGTTCTTCACGATGATTATAGTGTACAAAAATTATTTTTTCAAGATATTTTTCCCAAAAAAAGTTGCATTGAATTATAAATATTTATATGAAAACTTCTTTGAAGTTAAAGAAATTTTACAAAATACTAACCGACTGTATAATGATATGCATGTTTGTTTTATAATCCTTTTGAGAGGTTAGGATTGAAACATTCACGACTTACATTATTGATATTTATTGCCCTGGTATTAGGTGTAATTTTTGGCCATTTTTGCCCCGCTATGGCTGTAAAAATGCGTACTTTTGCCGTTATATTTTTACGAATGGTTAAAATGATTATTGCACCATTATTGTTTGCAACTCTGGTTACAGGTATTGCTGGGCACGGTGATGTAAAAAAGCTTGGTAAAATTGGTGTAAAAACAATAATTTATTTTGAAGTCGTTACAACGCTTGCTTTAATTATCGGTTTAACTATGGGAAATATATTTAATCCCGGAAAGGGTTTTGTAACAGGGACCGTAGCAAATCCGGAATTATTGAAAGAAGCCGGTTTGATGGCTGTAACTACTCCTCATACCTCAATTTCTGAAATGGTTATGAATATTTTTCCTACAAGTATAGTGCAGGCTATGTCAGAAGGTAATCTGCTTCAAATAGTTGTATTTTCTATATTTATGGCGGTTGCAATATGCGCAGTAGGAAAAAAAGCAAAACCTGTTATGGATTTGCTAAATTCTGTATCTCAAATAATGTTTAAGTTTACGGAATATGTTATGTATTTTGCTCCTCTGGGTATTTTTGGTGCAATTGCTTCTACTGTAGGTATGAATGGTCTGTCTATCTTAAAAAATTATGCAAAGATAATTTTTTCACTTTATACAGCTCTTGCTGTTTTTGTATTATTGGTTTTATTTATAGCCTGCAAATATGCAAGAATTTCTTTGAGAAACCTTTTAAAAGCTATTCAGGAACCTGCAATTTTGGCGTTTTCGACAGCAAGTTCTGAAGCTGCTTTTCCTAAAGCAATAGAAATTATGGAAAGGTTTGGTGTCCCTCAAAACATAGTAAGTTTTGTTATGCCTACTGGGTATACATTTAATCTGGATGGTAGTACTCTGTATTTAGCAATGGCTGTAATTTTTTCATCCCAAATTTGTGGTATTGATTTGAATTTAAATCAACAAATATTGATGATGCTTGCACTGATGCTTACCAGTAAGGGAATTGCAGGTGTTCCTAGAGTTTCACTAGTTGTCCTTGCAGGAACTTTAGCAAGTTTTAATATCCCACTAATTGGCGTAGCTATTCTTTTGGGCATTGATCAAATTTTGGATATGGGCCGAACAACAGTAAATCTTGTAGGTAACTGTGTTGCAACTGTTGTAATTGCTCGTTGGGAAAACGAATTTAATTATGATAAAATGAAATTATTTATAAAAGAATGTGAACAAGAAGAACAAGAGTTAGGTCTTGCTTCTGCAAAAATGATTTGTGAAAAAGTAACTAATAAAATAGAGGGAAAATAAAATGGCAGAAAGTACAAAAACCGAGTATAAAAATACTCTGAATTTGCCTCAGACGACTTTAGCTATGAGGGCTAATGCTACGGTTAGAGAGTTAGAAATTCAAAAATTTTGGGAAGAAAATGATATTTATAATAAAATTATAGCCCAAAGAGATAAGACTAATTCTTTTGTGTTGCATGATGGTCCTCCGTATTTGAGTTCTGAGAAAATTCATGTTGGGACAGCATTAAATAAAATATTAAAAGATATTTTGATAAAATATAAATCCCAAAAAGGTTTTTATGCTCCGTATGTTCCTGGGTATGACGGACATGGTTTGCCTATTGAAAATGCTGTTGTCAAAAATATAAAAGGTGGACGACATGCTATTTCAGAAACCGAATTAAGGGCAAAGTGCAGAGAGTTTGCTCATAAAAATTTAAAAGGGCAAGAAAGTGAATTTAAACGTCTTGGTGTTCTCGGTAACTGGGAACATCCATACTTAACTATTGACCCTGAATATGAAGCAGAGCAGGTTAGAGTATTTGGCCAGATGTACAAAAAAGGGTATATCGAAAAAGGGTTAAAACCTGTATATTGGTGTGCATCTTGTGAAACTGCTTTAGCTGAAGCTGAAGTTGAATATGCTGATCATACATCTACTTCAATTTATGTAAGATTTAAGTTTGATGATGAAAGTTCAAAGAAACTTCAAAATATAGTCAATACACAAAACCGTGATGTATATGCAATAATATGGACAACTACTCCTTGGACAATTCCTTCTAATATGGCAATATCAATGCATCCTAGATTTATGTATACATTTTTTGTTTATAAAGGGGATGTATATGTGGTTGCACAGGAACTGTTATCAGCATTTTTGAATGATGTAGAGTGGGATGAAGCAAGTATAGATATTCTTGGTTCTTGTTCAGGTCAGGATTTGGAACTTCTTAATACAAAACATCCGTTGTTAGACAGAAAATCTCCTATAATTTTGGGAGAGCATGTAACTCTTGATGCAGGTACAGGTTCTGTTCATACTGCACCGGGACATGGTTTAGAAGATTATGAAGTCGGTTGTAAGTATGGTATAGATGTATTTTCTCCGCTTGACGGACGTGGAATCTGGACAGAGAGTGTGAATATTCCTGAATTGGTCGGTGTTCCATATTATAAAGGTAATGCTAAAGTTATTGAAATGCTTCAAAATTGTGGAGCTTTGTTAAAACAGCAGGATATTCAGCATAGTTATCCTCACTGTTGGAGATGTAAAAATCCTGTAATTTACAGGGCTACTCCGCAATGGTTTGTTAAAGTTGATAAATTTAGAGATAAAGCTCTTGAATCGATAAAAAATGTAAAATGGATTCCTGCAAGTGGTGAAAATCGTATAGGTAATATGGTAGAAAGCCGTACGGATTGGTGTATTTCCAGACAAAGAGCATGGGGTGTTCCAATTCCGATTTTCTATTGTGAAGATTGTGGTGAAGTTATTTGTAATGATGAGACGATTGAAAATATAGCGGGAATTTTTGAGAAAGAAAGTTCCGATGCGTGGGTAAAATATTCTGCTGAAGAGTTATTACCTTCAGGTTTTGTATGTCCTAAATGTGGTAAAAAACATTTCAAAAAAGAAAAAGATATTATGGATGTTTGGTTTGATTCAGGTGTTTCTTGGAAAGCTGTTGTCGAAAAAAGAGCAGATGAATTAGGGCATACACCTGTAGATATGTATTTGGAAGGTTCCGACCAACATAGAGGATGGTTCCAATCTTCATTATTGACATCTGTTGCAACACAAGGCCAGGCTCCATATAAGCAAGTTTTAACTCATGGCTTTGTTTTCGGTGAAGATGGACGTAAAATGTCTAAATCATTGGGTAATTATATTCGACCTGATGATATTATAAAAAATTATGGAGCTGATATTTTAAGATTATGGGCGGCATCTGTTGATTACAGAAATGATATTAAAATTGGAAATAATATTATTGGACAACTTACTGAAATATTTAAAAAGACAAGAAATACTGCCAGATTTTTGATTGGTAATTTGTTTGATTTCAATCCGTCTGAGGATTATGTTCAGTATGATGAGCTCAAAAATATTGATAAATTTGCACTCCATAAATTGAATAAATTGATTGCTGATGTAACTGAGGCCTTTGAAAACTATGAATTTTATAAATATTTTCAATGTTTACAAAATTTTGCGGCAGTAGATTTAAGTTCATTTTATTTGGATATAGTGAAAGATAGGTTATATACTGCAGGTAAAAAATCACTCTCACGCAGAGCTTGTCAAACTGTTTTATTTGAAAATTTAATGGCACTTGTTAGAATTTTAGCTCCAGTAATGCCTCATCAGGCGGAAGATATATGGCAGAATGTTCCGGAGGTTCAACGTGGAGGCTTGATAAGCATATTGTTGTCTGATTGGCCGAAAGTGAATGAAAAATGGGATAATCAACAATTAGAAGATGAATTTACCATGATTCTTAAATCAAGAGAGGTTGTTTCTCGAGCAATTGAGCCATTGAGGGCAGATAAAAAGGTTGGAAGCTCTTTAGAAGTTGCAGTCTATATAAAAGCTGAACAGGATTCAGTTTTGCAAGCTAACGAATCTGATTTAGCGGATATTTATATTGTTTCTCAAGCATATCTTACTAAGGAAAAGCCTTTGAATGTTTTAAATGAGTATAAAGAAGATGATTATACTGTTTGGGTAACAAAGGCTGAAGGTGAAAAATGTGTAAGATGCTGGAAGTATCGTAATTTGAATGAAGACGGTATTTGTTCAGATTGTTTAGATGCTATTAAGTAGTTTCAATTTGTTTAATACTAAAAAGAGATTCTTAATATTAAGAATCTCTTTTTAGTATTAATTTTTTTGAAATTTTAGTTGATATATAGCAATTTTATTTAGAAAAAATCCTTTTTATATTTATAATAGGGGAAAATAATAATGTCGCCAATTTCATCAACCGGACCGAAAATACTTTCGGATTTTAGCAAATTTTCGGAATTTGTTTTAAATAATCAGAAACAAATGACTCCGAAAATTTTTTCACAACAATTAGGATATATTCAAAGGAATTTTATTGCAGCAAAACAAAGAGAATTATTTTGTGAAGAAGCTGATAAATTGGCCACAAAGTTAGTTGCTGCAGAAAATGGGGATTTTGCCGGAATTATATATAGCGCATTGACAAAATTAACTGAATATTTTCCAAGAGAATTGGAATTATATGCCAAAAAGGGGCTGGCTGTTGCTGAGCAAAATGGTGATTATGTCCATGTAATGGCCAGATTGAATAATCTTAGAAAAGTATATATTGATAAGCCTGATAGACTTTATGATTATATTAACACTTTGTATGCTCAGGAAAAATGTTTGAAAAAGCTTTCAAAATCTTATGAATCCGTAACTGAAAATTATAAAACAGTAACAAGGAAAGCAGCTAAAAAAGAAGATTATGAAAAAATGCTTGCTTATGTTCAAACTGAGATAGGTAAATTAACATGGAAGAAGCATCCGAACGATGCAATGAAAAAGCTTTTGAATGCAAGAAATATATTTATTGCAAGGGGAGATAGCAGTCAGAGCGTTGAGTATATAAATTTTTTAATATCAAAGATAGAGAAACTGTCAACTTTTGATAAGTCTGTTTAGTATTTATTTGTAAAATTTGTGTAATTATTTTTAATATTCCTAGGCAATGGGATTTTTTGTGTATTAATATAGAAGAGTATATAGAGGAAATTTTTTATGCCGGTAACATCAAAAGAAAAACGAAAACAAATAGATGAAAATTTGATTCCACAAAATATTGAAGCAGAAGAGGCTGTTCTTGGTGCAATTCTGGTTAATCCTGAAACTTTGGCTAAAGTTTCTGATTCTTTGCTTCCGACGAGTTTCTATAAACCTGCTCATAGGTATATTTATGAAGCGATGCTTCAACTGTTTAATAATAACGATAATATTGATATTGTTTCTGTTTCCGATGTATTAAGTTATAGTGGGAAATTAGAATCTGTTGGCGGGAGGGCATATATTAATGATTTGGTAGAAAATACAATTACCACTTCTAATATTTCTTATTATGCAAAAATTATTCAGGAAAAAGCCGTAAAACGTGCATTGATTAATGCTGGTTCTGAAATAGTAAGTAAAGGTTATGATTTGGAACCTAGTGATAGATCTTTGGAGCAAGCAGAAAAACTTATTTTTGATATAGGTTCCAGTAAGGCAACGACGGATTTAAAACATGTAAAAGATTTAGTATTAGATACTTGGGACAATATTGAATATCGTTATAATCATAAAGATGAGCTGTCAGGATTAAGGACTGATTTTTATGAGTTGGACACAATGATGAGTGGTTTGCACAAGTCGGATTTAATAATTCTTGCGGCACGTCCGGCTATGGGTAAAACCGCTTTTGCTCTTAATATAGCTCAAAATGTTGCGATAAAGGAGAATGTTCCGGTATGTATTTTTTCTCTTGAAATGTCAGCGTCCCAATTAGTCCAGAGAATGTTGTGTTCGTATGCAGAAGTTGACGCTCAAAGACTTAAGACAGGTAATATGCTTCAGCAAGATTTGGATAAACTTGCAATGGCTATGAATGATTTTAGTCAAGCTCCTATTTATATCGATGATACTTCAGGTTGTACATTAACTGATATTAGGACCAAGTGTCGCAGACTTAAAACGCAGCAAAAAGATTTAGGTCTTATTGTAATTGACTATTTGCAATTAATGGAAGGTGGCGGAAAAGACGATCGTTTGCAGCAGATTTCCGCTATATCAAGAGGGTTAAAAATTTTGGCAAAAGAACTTGATGTGCCTATTATTACTTTATCTCAGTTATCTCGCGCTGTTGAAGGTCGTACGGATAAACGGCCTATGTTATCAGATTTGAGAGAATCAGGTTCAATTGAGCAGGATGCTGATATTGTAATGTTTATTTATCGTGAAGATTATTATAATAAAGGCGAGTCTGAAGAAGAAGAAAATATTAAGGCATCTTCAAAAGGGTTATCCGAAATTATTATTGCTAAACATAGAAATGGTCCTGTTGGAACAATTAAATTATTATTCCAAGGCAATATTACAAAATTCAAAAACCCTCTTAAAGATGATTCATTTGATGCTTTTTAATTTGCTTTGATAAGATTTTCTACTTTGCAAACTGAGCTGTCTTGAACATATTTTGTCAGTTCATCTTGGAGTGCTTGTTTATCTTTTGCATTACCTTTTTGTGCAGATTCAACTTTTTCAATGATTGATGCAAGTTGTTTTTCTGAAAATGCACATTGGGTTGAAAGAATATCCTGTTTCATTTCTTCACTGTATACAATACTTTTGGTAATACATTTACCGTTTTGCCAGCCTGCAATTGATTCAGTGGATTTTAGGTGTAAAACAGGAGTTGCAGGATCATCCGTAGGTATTTCTGCATTGTATTTTTCAATATGTACGCTGCAATCTTTTAAATGAGTTAAATATGCGTCAGAATATGTTCCGGCAGCCATTACTATGCTTGCGCTAACTATTAATAATCCGGAAGTTAATAATATTTTTTTCATAATTTTGAAAACCTTTCTTTTTATATAAATATTATTT
>CDZR01024724.1_pt1 | contig 11462 bp, 9 predicted proteins | sample 554781 | NCBI WGS metagenome assembly CDZR01 (sample SAMEA3182065, study PRJEB8094) | gut metagenome | biome: human; feature: gut; material: Stool; isolation source: human stools | place: Canada | collected 2013-01-28
GCCTGATACAGGTATAACACCGTGCTGCTAATATCAAGGCTGGGCCGCCGCTGGCGGTGCTTCGCAGCCTTGACATCATCATCCCGCTGTTATGGTGGTAATCAAGCAGATGTAAGATGGCTTGCGCCACATACATCTGGCCAGTAATAAAAGTAACAACTGAAGACATCCTGAAAGGGCTTCGGCCATTTCAAGGTTCGAGCTATCTACGAAGTAACTATGTTGGCACAGAGAAATCTGTGATCCACGCGAATAGACGATAGAGCTCACGGCGGACCATTGACCTGTAGGTAGCCAATCCACGTATATCAGAGTGGCCAATGCCGGGAACTGATACTCCGAGGCTCTTTCAGGGTGCCTTCAGACAATTAAATAAATGTTTTTGGTGATTTCTGTTAATTTGTACTTGACAAGAGGTCATTACATATCAGTTACTTAGAATGCCTTATTTATTATTTTGTTCTGCTCTTAATTTCTCTACAAAATGTCCCAGTCTTCCGATGGCGGTCTTCAGCTTCTCCAAGGAGTACGCATAGGAGATTCTAAGATACCCCTCGCCACTGTCACCAAATGCGGTTCCGGGCACGGCAGCTACTTTTTCCTCCTCCAGGAATCTGGTGGCGAACTCTTCACTGGTCATGCCGAATTCCTTGATGCAGGGGAATACATAGAATGCACCGTAAGGTTCAAAGCACTCCAGTCCCATCTCACGGAACGCATTCATCAAAAAGCGTCTTCTCTGATTATACGCCGTACGCATCTCCTCGATGTCGGGATCTCCGTTTTTCAAAGCTTCCACTGCCGCATACTGGCTGGTGGTGGGAGCACACATGATGGCAAACTGATGGATCTTCGTCATCTGCTGAATGATGGCTGCAGGTCCGCAACAGTATCCCAGTCTCCATCCGGTCATGGCATATGCCTTGGAGAAACCGTTGATATAAACGGTTCTCTCCTTCATGCCGGGAAGACTGATAATGGAAACATGCTTCTCTTTATAGGTAAGCTCTGAATAGATCTCATCGGACATGACAAAAATGTCATGCTCCTCAATGATCTTCGCAATAGCCTCGAGATCAGACTTTTCCATAATGGCTCCCGTGGGATTGTTTGGAAACGGAAGGATCAGTACCTTCGTCTTGTCCGTAATGGCTGCCTCCAGCTCCTCTGCTGTCAGGCGGAATTCATTCTCTGCCTTCAGGTCAATGATCACCGGAGTCGCTCCTGCCAGGATCGCACAGGGCTCATAAGATACGTAGCTGGGCTGGGGGATCAGGACTTCATCTCCCGGATTGCACATGGCACGCAGTCCGATATCGATCGCCTCAGAGCCACCGACTGTCACCAGCACTTCATGCTGCCAGTCATAGGATACGCCCTGTTTTCTCCGGATCGTGTTGCAGATCTCCTGACGCAGATCCTTCAGACCGGCATTGGAGGTATAAAAGGTTCTTCCTTTTTCCAGGGAATAGATACCCTCGTCCCGGATGTGCCAGGGAGTATCAAAATCCGGTTCTCCCACACCCAGAGAGATGGCATCCTGCATCTCGCTTACAATGTCAAAAAATTTGCGGATACCCGATGGCTTGATATCCACTACTTTATCTGCTAATGGATTTCTCATGGAGTGATCATCTCTCTTTCATCTTCTTTTTTCGTAGCAAATGCGGTTCCGTGATCCTTGTATTTCTTCAGGATAAAATGCGTTGCTGTACTCAGCACGGAATCCAGTGTGGACAGCTTGTCAGATACAAAATTAGATACCTCCCGCAGGGTCTTACCCTCCAGAATGACCATCAGATCATACGCTCCGGACATCAGATACACACTGCGCACTTCAGGATATTTGTAGATACGCTCTGCAATGCTGTCAAAGCCCTGGCCTCTCTGGGGAGTCACACGTACCTCGATCAGAGCACTTACTTTTTCAATGTCTGTCTTCTCCCAGTTGATCAGGGTATGATAACCGCAGATGATCCCCTCTGCTTCCAGTGCTGCCAGTTCATTTACCACATCGATCTCTTCCACGCCCAGGATCACTGCCAGTTCCTTCAGATCGATCCTGCTGTTCTTCTCTATGATCGCTAATAATTCTTCTCTCATGCCACTATCTCCTTTATAACTTTTATATTGCATTTTCCCTTACATAAGGGATGACTGCAAAATTTTACACATTTTTATAAATCTCATCTCTCTGAGGGCGATCCATATAACGGACTTCGTCCTCGTTCAGGATCAGTCGTTCATTACTGTCTGTAAATCTCCCTACGATCACTGCCGGAATTCCCTCTGCCGCCAGTGCTTCCACCACTGCAGTTCCCTCCGGATTTGCAATGATCAGGCTGCCGCCGGATCTGAGTTCATACGGATTCACATTACAGAATTCACATACCTCCACTGTCTCCTGTCTGAGAGGAAGCTTCTTCATATCTATTGTCAGTCCAACACCTGCACCCTCTGCCATCTCCCACAGCGCTGCAAATACACCGCCCTCGGAGACATCATGCATGGTACAACCGCCGGACTTCACGGCGGTAGCGGCCTCCGGTAAAATAGAATAATACCGGTCAAACGCCGCTGCTTCTTCCACCAGATACGCCGGGTATCTCTCAAGGAGCTTTTCCCGGTTCCGGGCCGCCAGATCCGCGGTACCCTCCAGGCCGATCCACTTGGTAATAATGATATCCTGACCCGCCAGATTTTTCCCTGCGCATGCCTGCGTCACTGCAGCTTCGCTCAGGATACCGTATCCGGTTGCCGTTGCAATCGGCTGTCTTACCGCAGAGCTTACTCTGGTCTGCCCGCCGATGATCTGGATATTCAGATCTGTGGCTGCTTTCTCCGCCTCTTCCATCAGTGCCTTCAGCTCCGGCTCCTCCACCGTCTCCGGCAGGAAGATCACCAGCTCTGCCGCCACAGGCTCTGCGCCCGCCGCTGCCAGATTGTTTGCACACTTTTGGAAAATACGACGCATCGGCATCACGGACAGATCCTCTCTCTCCGCCTCTGCCAGGTCGTTCTCACACTGAAGTTCTACGACACCTTCCTGAACGCAGGTTACCATCTGTCCCTTGGAAAAAGGCGCAAAAACAGCGCAGTCTGCCCCCAGGCCTGCGCTATTTGCTATTTCTGTCCTTTTATTTTTCAATTGTCTGAGAACGGAACGTTTCAGGACGTTCACGGGTACCTTGCCGCTGTTCATTGTCTCACCTTTAGTCGTCTACGATTTCTGTCTGCTCAGCAGCCGCTGCTGCTCTTGCGTTTAACGCTGCTGCCACATTTTTCACATGATCAATGTTCGCTGTACTGATAGCTGCCATGATCTCTTCATATGCCTGGGGATCCGAGGTAGCGGTTCCCACGGTAGCACTTCGGGGCACCATCTTATAAGTACTGCTGTTGACCTGCTCTCTGCTGACCTCTACACCGTTTTCCATCGTGATCTTCCACAGTCTTGCCTTATATCCGATATGCGCACTCTCGGTTACGATATAACCGATGGGCTGACCGGCATCAGCATAGATCTGATCCGCAGGGGGTGTGATCGTCTCCAGCACTTCACTTTCATAACGCACCGAATGTCCGGCAGCTCTGCTCTCCTTCCCATAGATGTTGAACGTGATCTGCTTGTCATGCGTATAGCCTTCTATGTAGATGGGTGCATCTGTATTGTTTACAAACTTAAAGTCTTTGCCGGAGCTCTCTGCGATCGCTGCATCTGCGGAAGGATCTACATAGCCTACGATCATGGAATGATTATAACGTTCCGTTACTTCCAGCTCCGCACGTAATACTGCATTGTACAGGGTCGTGGATACCTGGCAGATACCGCCGCCCAGACTGTCTACCACTTTTCCGCTGACATAAGAGCCCGCCATGTAATAGCCGTTCGCCACGGAAAAAGGAGATACCGTCTTATATGTAGAGAATTCTTCTCCCGGATACAGGGTCGTTCCGTTGATCAGACTGCAGCCATTCGCCACATTTGCACTTCTGGAGGATCCGGATGTCTTATAAGATGTGGTAAAGCTTCCCAGTACATCCGTTACCTGTGCCAGTTCCTCAGCACTTCCCTTCGGCTCATCCACTACGATCTCCAAAGGAATGCTGCAGGCCTCATGATTCCATTCTTCTGTCAGATAGTCATATACCGCATCGATAGATTTCTCTACATCCAGCACATATCCGGTCTGACCTTCAACCACGGTAAATTTGCCGCCGTCCCGCTTCAGAGAGACATTGATGGCTTCCTGATCATACTTGGTGCATCTGGTCAGCAGATCGTTGATCGCCTGCAAGTCAAAATCCAGTTCAATGGGATATACGTAATTTTCATGCTGCAGATCCATCAGGGTCTTGTAACGCTCAATGACATTTCCATGTGTCCCCAGTTCCAATGCTTCCTGCACCAGCTCCGGATTCTTCCAGGTCACACCCAGATCTCCGGCTGTGGTGGTCACATCATGATCATTTGCCGCAAGCAGTGTGATCTCCACGTCCTTCAGACCTTCGATATGTTCTTCGATAACCGCTGTTGCTTCCTGTGCCGTCATTCCGGACAGTTCCACATCCCCGGCATAAATTCCTGTCTTAATAGTATCATCTGTCTTGGCCTGCGCTGTCATTCCGAACAACATCGTCAAAGTCAATAACAGAATGCCGTAAAATCCCTTACGATATTTTTTCATAATACTCCTCTGCCCTTCCTTCGGGCACGTCTACTGTTCCATCCGCAGTTGAATTAGTAAAAAATAGATGTTATAGTAGGTACAATCATAGCAATCACAAGCAGCACGATGATAGCTGCGGAGATTCGCTGTTTTACTTTTTTATTATTCATATTAAACATGGTAAAAACCTCCATAAATGCTTCAAAAATCACTTTTACTCTGAAAGGATATTATATATGAGTTTAAAGATTTTGGCAAGTTTAATCATACTGATTGCCGTAGTGGCACATGCTACCAAACGCCAACAGCGCATCGCGGAAAACAGGGAAAAAGAGTTCTGGGCCAGAGAGCGGAAAGCCAACTCCGTCCGCAAAAAGCCTCTGGATGATCTGGACTATGTGAAAATCCCCCTGGATAAGCTTCCCATGGATGCTCTTCCGGACAACGAAAGAGCCGAAGAATACCGTAGTCTCCTTACTTCTCTGTCCACACAGCCGATCGTAAATCTCACAGGCTTCACCAACACAGATCTGAAACTGGAATACGGCACTGCGAACATTACACCGCTGTCCCAATACGATCAGAATTACACTGTATTAGTACGTACTCTGCAACAATGGGCCGATCTGCTTCTGGATTCCGGTCTGACAGATGATGCGGAAACGATTCTCGCGTATGCCGTCTCCATCGGCACCGACGTCAGCCATACTTACTATGCGCTGGCTAAAATCTATGCCGGCCGGAAGGAATATGACAAAATTGCCGATCTGATCCAACGTGCGGAAGGACTGCGTTCCGCTTTGCGTAATTCTATCGTCCGTACTTTGCAAGAATCTTATCCGCAAGCCTGCTCGCCTCACTGCGGGTAAGCTTTTCCACATCGACCTCCAAAGTTATCTTATGCTGCTCTGCCAGACGATATAACCGCTCTTTTTGCGGTTTCGTCGCGGGCGTATCTCTTTTTACCTGAAAATGTAATGGTTGCGGCTCAAATAAATTATTCTTTGCCGATTTTCCGACAGCTTCTGTCGATGCCTGTCCACCGGTTTCCTCCCTGTAAAACAGTTCTATCAGCTTTCGGAACAACCGGTCCGTTGCTTTCGCATCCTCCAGAGCCCGGTGTGCATGATGCGGGATCTCATAATACTGACACAGATACCCCAGATTACGATGAGGCAGTTCCGGCAGATATCTCCGGGCAATCTGCAAAGTGTCCACCGCCGATCTCTCAAAAGTAATCTTCCTGTCCACTGCTGCTTTTTTCAAAAAAGAATAATCAAACAAAATGCTGTGTCCCAGCAACGGTAATTCTCCCATAAATTCCAATAATTTTGGGAAAACCTCATCCAGCTGAGGTGCATCCGCAAGGTCTTCATCCCGGATTCCCGTAAGTTCTGTGATCCGTTCTTCCAATTTCCGCCCCGGATCCACAAACGTAGAAAATTCTTCCACAATCTGTCCCTGCTCCACACGGATCGCTCCGATCTCTATGATCCGATCTCTCTTGGGATTCAGGCCCGTGGTCTCCAAATCTATACTGACATAAGTGTCATACATACTGATCTCCATTTTGCAGCCGGTTCCTCCGATATATTCTGACTGCATACCTCAATTTTTATGAACCGATCTTCTCCTGTACTTATAGTATCGGATTCCTGATCACCTGTACCTTTGCCTCATAATTTAATGGATTCCGTTCTTGATAATCAAACAGAACATAATGAGGTTCCGGATAGCGGAACGGTTCTAAGTGTGTCATTCGGCTTAACTGTTTCCAGTCATACTGATCATAGGCAGGAAGATAATGTCTCTCCTGCTCTTCCGTCTGGTAAAAACGGCGGATATTCTGTTTTTCCTCTTCCGTGATCTCTGCCGCAAACGCAGGCCTGCTCTTCAGGTTCTCCCGAAGGTACATATCATACGTCAGAAGTTCTCTGTAAATCTCACGGTTGGCCGGATCTTTCATCGCTGCGAACTCCAATAAGATCTGATACCGGTAAGCTCTGGCCGGACTGTTCGTAAAATATCCCTGTTCCTGATAATAATCCGCCAGTGCCTCATACATGGCAAACGGACCGGAAAATGCTTTTTCCAATACAGGCAGGGTATGAGTGAACTGGCCACTGTTATAATACAGCTCTACCATCTCTTCGATCCGTTTCAGTCTCCGGATCTCTCCATAGCTGATCCAGTTCGTGTACAACACTTCATAGGGCGGCAGTTCCAGATAGCGAATTCCATACTCCTGTGCATGCTCATGCATATCGGATCCCTTTAATACCTTCAGGAAGCCTAACTGTAACTGCTCCGGCTGCATTGCATACACCCTGTCAAAGGATCTGCCGAAGCTCTCATAATCTTCATAAGGAAGACCCGCGATCAGATCCAAATGCTGATGTATATTCTGTCCTCTGTGAATGGCCGCAACAATTTTCTCCAGCTTGTCCACATCCATGACACGGTGAATGGCTCTTATCGTCTCCGGATTCGTAGACTGTACCCCAATCTCCAGCTGTGCCAGTCCCGGACGGAAGCGGTTCAGCAGGACAATCTCTTCTTCGCGCAAAATGTCCGCGGAAATCTCGAAATGGAAGTTGGTGACGCCATTGTCATGTTTGTAAATATACTCCCATATCTCCATGGCATGTTTGTGATCACAATTGAACGTCCGGTCAATGAACTTCACCTGTTTTACGTTTTGATCCAGGAAAAACTGCAGTTCTCTTTTTACGACATCTATGTCACGTAGTCTCACTTTTTTATCTATGGAGGACAGGCAATAGCTGCACCGGTAAGGGCATCCTCTACTGGTCTCATAATAGATGATACGATTCGTAAAAGGCTCCATATCCTCATAGAGAAAAGGAAGTGTGGTCAAGTCCGTCAGTTCTCGGGGTGCCGTATAACCGGAGGCAAGACACAGACCGGGGATCTGTCCAAAGCGCTCTGCCACAGACTTTCCTGCAAGCGTTCCCGTTCGATCTGCTGCCTGCTGTTCTATGCTGTCGGGTTCGGGTTGCTGTTCGGACTGTCCGGTGCTTTCTGCTTCCCGCACATATTGGCCCAGTACCTCCCGGAAGGTAACTTCTCCTTCTCCCACCATGATTCCGGTAACCTGAGGGAACTCGCTTAAAAGCCCCGGTCCATCATAAGTCACCTCCGGTCCTCCCAGCCAGATCTCCGTATCCGGCAGGATCTTCGGCAATTCCGTCAGAATTTCCCGGATCAGCTTCCAGTTCCAGATATAACAGGAAAATCCTATTACCTTTGGCTGACGCTTCCAGATCCCCTCCAGAATACTTTCCAGGGATTCATTGATGGTGAATTCCGCCAGTTCCACATAAGGCTGTAACTTTTCTCCCACACCGGCCCGCAGGCTGTAAATAGCAGGATTGGAATGTATGAATTTTGCATTAATAGCTGTTAATAAGAATTTCATGGGATTATTATACTAAGAAAAAAGAATTGTGTCACCACAATTCCTTTTCCTCGCAACAAACACTTTACAACAAACGTTCAGACCGCGCCATTCGCAAAGTCGCGTTATCACGCTCTCCGTCACTTCGTGACTATCTTTGCTCATGAATCGGCGCTTAACTCATAGAATGGCAGAGCCGTCGCTTTGTGTGCAAGCACCCAATCGCCGGTTCTGTCATTCTATGGCTGAACTATTATTACAAGCTTTTAACAAAACGATCGAACGCCTTCTGGCCTTCTTCAGTTCTCTTGTAGACACCGGCATCTTCCAATACCTGCATGAATACCAGACCGATCTCCTTCTCTACGATACCGTCGATGTTCTCAGCAGTGATGGCATCGTATTTCGGACGGAACTCGTCTACCCAGTCTGCATGCTTTGCCAGTTCCTCATCAGCTCTTAAGTCTTTACCGGCGAGGATTGCTTCCTTCAGATGCGCCATCTCGCCCTTCAGGCGGGCAGGCAGTACTGCCAGACCCATAACCTCGATCAGGCCGATATTCTCTTTTTTGATATGATGCAGCTTTGCATGGGGATGATAGACTCCCAGCGGATGCTCCTCTGTGGTGATATTGTTACGCAGCACCAGATCCAGTTCGAACTTGTCTCCTCTCTTTCTTGCAATGGGAGTGATGGTGTTATGAGGCTCGTTATCGGTGTAGGCATAGATAAATGCCTCTTCATCCGTATATTCTCTCCACTTGTTCAGGATTACATCTGCCAGTGCAATGATACGGTCAGTATCCGTACCGCTAAGACGGATCACGGACATAGGCCATGCCACGATACCGGCATCCACATCCTCGAAACCGGCTACGGAGAACGTTCTCTCTACCGGAGCTTTCGCCATGGCAAACTCGTAATGGCCACCCTGGAAATGATCGTGGCTTAAGATGGAACCGCCTACGATGGGCAGATCCGCATTGGAACCTACAAAATAATGAGGGAACTGCTTTACGAAATCAAACAGCTTACAGAAGGTCGCATGCTCGATCTTCATAGGCACATGCTGAGAGTTAAATACGATGCAGTGCTCATTATAATATACATACGGAGAATACTGGAATCCCCACTGGCTGCCGTTAATGGTCACCGGAATGATACGGTGGTTCTGACGGGCAGGATGGTTCACACGGCCTGCATAACCCTCATTTTCACGGCACAACAGGCACTTCGGATAACCGGACTGCTTTGCCAGCTTTGCTGCGGCGATAGCTTTGGGATCCTTCTCGGGCTTGGACAGGTTGATGGTAATATCCAGATCGCCATATTTGGTGGGAGCCACCCATTTCATATCCTTGCAGATACGATAGCGGCGGATATAGTCGGAATCTCTGCTTAATTTATAATAATAGTCAGTAGCTGCCTCAGGAGATACCTGCTCGTACAGCTCATGGAAATGACGGATCACTTCACTGGGTCTGGGCATCAGCAGTCCCATGATCTTCGTATCGAACAGATCGCGGTATACCACGCTGTTCTCCTTGAGAATACCTTTTTCATAAGCGTAATCCAGCATGCCCTTCAGAACCTCTTCCAGTTCATCCTCGCGCATGGTCACATTGTCACGGTCTTCCAGCTCATCCAGTTCAAACAGCTCCAACAGACGGTTGGTGGTATAGATCACATCTTCCTCCGGAACCAGTCCTGTCTGTACTCCGTAGGATACTAATTTACGAATTAATACCTGAATATCCATTTTTTCTCCATTCTGCCGCCGGACCATTCGGACAGCTTCCGCGGCACTCACTTTCTGTTTGCGTAGGAACCTTACTTTTCTTACAGGGTCTGAGGGCCGTCACCGATCTCTACTACATAGAAATCAGCCGCATAGCCGATCTTTTCCTTGTATGCTTTGCCTACCTGCTCAATAAAGGTATCAATAGCTTCATCCATTACAATGCTTACGGTACATCCGCCGAAGCCGGCACCGGTCATACGGGATCCAATGACACCGTCTACCTTCCATGCTTCCTCTACCAGAGTATCCAGCTCGATACCGGTTACTTCATAATCATCCCGCAGGGATACGTGGGATGCGTTCATCAGCTCGCCAAACAGCTTCACATCATTGTTCTTCAGCGCTTCTACCGCACGGATTGTTCTCTGATTCTCATATACTGCATGCTTTGCACGCTTTCTGCGGACATCACTCTTGATAATAGCCTTGAACTTCTCAAAGGTCTCCTCATCCAGGTCGCCCAGCGTCTTGATCTTCACTACCTGCTGAAGCTCTGCCAGTGCGGTCTCACACTCACTGCGGCGCTCATTGTACTTGGAATCTCCCAGGCCTCTCTTTTTATTACTGCATGCGATCACAATCTTCGCATTCTCCAGATGGATCGGTGCATACTCATACTCCAGAGTCGCAGTATCCAGAAAAATAGCGTTGTCCTTTTTACCCATGGCAATGGCAAACTGATCCATGATACCACAGTTTACCTTGTTGTATTTGTTCTCAGAGAACTGTCCGATCAGCGCCAGATCCTGATTGGTCACATCAAAGCCGAAGAAATCCCTCAGAATGTAGCCGGTCAGCACTTCTACGGAAGCGGAAGAAGAAAGTCCGGAACCGTTAGGAATATTGCCGTTTAACAGCAGATCCATACCGGAAGTCACTTTCATGCCCTTCTCACCGAAAGCCCAGATCACTCCCTTGGGATAATTGGTCCAATTCGCTTCCTTGCTGGGTACCAGGTCATCCAGAGAAGACTCGATCACGCCCAGCTGATCGAAATTCATGGAATAGAAACGCAGTTTATTGTCGTTTCTTTTTCTTGCCACGCCGTAAGTACCAATGGTCAGTGCACAGGGGAATACATGTCCGCCGTTATAGTCGGTATGTTCACCGATCAGATTCACACGTCCTGGTGCAAAATAAGCCTTGGCACCCTCTGCATCTCCAAATACTTCTGCGAAAGTCTTCAGAATCGTCTCTTTCATTTCCATTTTCTACTCCTATCTGCTTACTGTGTAAGCCCCGTCCATTTATATGTTCTTACTCTTGTCGCTCCGGCCGATGCCGCGATACGAATTCTCTTGCTCTATGTTTTCATCATAATCGAAAAAAACAAATATTTCTACCTATTTTTGTTTTTCAGACCTGTCATTATGTTAAAAGCTACAAGCCATGCAAAGACAAAAAGAAAGATACACCGTGGGAGCTTGCTCACAGAGGTGTATCTTTCTTTTTGGATTTATACGGCGACAGCCGTACATGAAGTAGACGCAGCGCGTCTACGAATGCGCATGGCGCAGCTCCTTGGAACTTGCTCACAAAGGCGTATCTTTCTTTTTGGATTTATACGGCGACA
>CDZR01036996.1_pt1 | contig 11418 bp, 10 predicted proteins | sample 554781 | NCBI WGS metagenome assembly CDZR01 (sample SAMEA3182065, study PRJEB8094) | gut metagenome | biome: human; feature: gut; material: Stool; isolation source: human stools | place: Canada | collected 2013-01-28
CGTTTCAACGGACAGTCCGTAGGTATCGTTGCCAACCAGCCGAAGTATCTGGCAGGTGTGCTCGACAGCAACGCATCCCGTAAGGGTGGCCGCTTCGTTCGTTTCTGCGATGCTTTCAATATTCCTATCGTTTCATTGGTAGACGTTCCGGGATTCCTTCCGGGGACAGGCCAGGAATACAATGGTGTAATTCTGCATGGTGCTAAGTTGCTGTATGCTTACGGTGAAGCTACTGTACCTAAGGTAACAGTAACATTGCGTAAGTCTTACGGTGGTTCACACATCGTAATGAGCTGTAAGCAACTCCGTGGTGACATGAACTACGCATGGCCTACGGCTGAAATCGCTGTAATGGGTGGTGCCGGTGCCGTTGAGGTATTGTATGCCCGCGAAGCTAAGGAACAGGAAAATCCTGCTCAATTCCTGGCAGAAAAAGAAGCTGAATACACCAAGTTGTTTGCTAATCCTTACAATGCAGCTAAGTATGGTTACATCGATGATGTGATTGAACCGCGTAACACACGTTTCCGCATTATCCGCGCCTTGCAACAGTTGCAGACTAAGAAATTGACTAATCCGGCTAAGAAGCATGGTAATATTCCTTTGTAATCAGGCTTTTAACACTAAAAACAAGAACGATTATGAACAAAACAAAAATCGGAATATTCTTTACCTTGCTGCTGGTGTTAGGTGTATGCTCTTCCTGCGGAGAGAAAAGATCGAACAATAAGCTGCTGCTGAATGAAGTACTGATTACCAACGAAGGTAATTATCAGGACGACTACGGTTTGCACAGCGCATGGATTGAAATATTCAATAGATCGTATGGTAGTGCCGACCTCGCAGCATGCTTATTAAGGGCAAGCAGCCAACCCGGTGACACTACTACTTACTTCATCCCCAAAGGTGATGTATTGACATTGGTAAAACCACGTCAGCACTCATTATTCTGGGCAGATGGAGAACCAAGACGTGGTACATTCCATACAAACTTCACATTGGACCCAGAAAAAGAGAACTGGATCGGCTTATTTGATTCTGGCCGTAATTTGATTGATCAAGTTACTATCCCTGCCGGAGTATTGAAGACCAATCAATCTTACGGACGTGTAAGCGATGCTGCTTCTCAATGGGAAGTTAAAGACGGTAGTGCAGAGAAATACGTAACTCCGAGTACTAACAACAAAACCATCGACAGCAATGCCAAGATGGAGAAATTCGAAGAGCATGACAGCAATGGTATCGGTATGTCTATTTCTGCCATGAGTGTAGTATTTTGCGGTTTGATCCTGCTTTTCATTGCTTTCAAGATTGTTGGCAAAGCATCTGTAAGCCTTAGCAAGCGTAATGCAATGAAGGCTAAAGGTATTACTGACAAGCAGGAAGCCAAAGAAAAGAAACTGGGCGAAGCTCCGGGAGAGATATTTGCTGCCATTGCCATGGCCATGCACGAGATGCAAAGCGATGTACACGATGTGGAAGACACCGTTCTTACTATCACCCGTGTAAAACGCAGCTATTCACCATGGAGTTCGAAGATTTACACATTACGTGAAACTCCTCTGAAAAAGTAACCACCTATAAATTGATAAAACGATGAAAGAATATAAATATAAAATCAACGGTAATACATATAAAGTTACCATTGGAGATATCGATGAAAATATCGCTCATGTAGAAGTGAACGGTACCCCCTACAAGGTAGAAATGGAAAAGGCACCTAAAGTGGTTGTTAAACCGGTAACCCGTCCTACCACTCCGGCTCCTGCTCCGACCCCGGTAGTGAAACCGGCTGCTCCTTCTACAGGCAAATCAGGTGTAAAATCTCCGCTTCCCGGTGTTATCCTCGACATCAAAGTCAATGTAGGTGATACAGTGAAGAAAGGACAAACGATTATTATCCTTGAGGCTATGAAGATGGAGAACAATATCAATGCCGACAAAGACGGTAAAATCACTGCAATCAACGTAAGTAAAGGAGATTCCGTTCTCGAAGGTAATGACCTTGTAATTATTGAATAATATGGGAGAATTTATCACATTTTTAGGAAACAACCTTGCCGACTTCTGGACGTACACGGGCTTTGCCAATGCAACGGTGGGACACGTTGTGATGATCCTGGTGGGTTTGTTCTTCATATACTTGGCAGTAGCCAAGGAATTTGAGCCGATGCTGCTGATTCCCATCGGATTCGGTATGCTGATCGGTAATATCCCCTTTAACATGGAAGCCGGATTGAAAGTCGGCATCTATGAGGAAGGTTCTGTGCTCAACATCCTGTACCAAGGAGTAACCTCCGGTTGGTATCCGCCACTCATCTTCTTGGGCATCGGTGCTATGACGGACTTCTCGTCTCTGATATCCAATCCTAAATTGTTACTGATTGGTGCTGCTGCTCAGTTTGGTATCTTCGGTGCTTACATGATTGCTTTGGAAATAGGTTTCGATCCTATGCAAGCCGGTGCAATCGGTATCATCGGTGGTGCTGACGGTCCGACGGCTATCTTCCTTTCATCCAAGCTGGCTCCTAACCTGATGGGTGCGATTGCGGTATCAGCCTATTCGTACATGGCGTTGGTACCGGTAATCCAGCCGCCTATCATGCGCCTGTTGACTAACAAGCACGAACGTCTGATCCGTATGAAACCACCGCGCGTAGTTTCTCACACGGAGAAAGTAATCTTCCCGATTATCGGTTTGTTGCTGACTTGTTTCCTCGTTCCGTCCGGTCTGCCTTTGTTGGGTATGCTGTTCTTCGGTAACCTGTTGAAAGAAAGTGGTGTAACCCGTCGTTTGGCTGAAACGGCACGTGGTCCGCTGATTGATACAATCACTATCTTATTAGGTTTGACAGTAGGTGCTTCTACTCAGGCTTCTGAATTCCTGACGCTGGACTCTATCAAGATCTTCGGTCTGGGTGCATTGTCATTCGTAATTGCTACCGCTTCAGGTGTCATCTTTGTGAAGATATTCAACCTCTTCCTGAAGAAGGATAATAAGATTAATCCGTTGATCGGTAATGCAGGTGTATCTGCCGTACCTGATTCGGCACGTATCTCTCAGGTAGTAGGTCTGGAATATGATCCTACAAACTACCTGCTGATGCACGCCATGGGTCCGAACGTTGCAGGTGTAATTGGTTCAGCAGTAGCTGCCGGTATCTTGCTGGGATTCTTGATGTAAAAGATATGTGCGTTGAGTGGTATCTTTGCCATTCAAAACATCCGGTATATTTTAGCGCTCCTTCGGTTGAAGGGGCGCTATTTTTATTCGTTAATCTATCTAAAAGAAGCTACGAATATTTCGTAAAGTAAATCTTTTTAGTAACTTGCAGCCAATTAAGCAATACTTTAAAGATAAAAAGACTATGCGGAAACTCTTTATTCTACTCTTTTTCAGTGCCTCTTCATTGCTGATGGCACAAAACACCAACCCCATTCAGGAAGCAATGGCAAACTATGATTATGAAACGGCATTGACGCTTATTGATAAGGAGACGCCGACTGTTCCCCTACTCTATCAAAAAGGGAAAGCGCTGAAAAGTCTTGGCAACAACAGGGAAGCGCTTCAAGTATATGAAGAAGTCGTGATGCAAGATTCTCTGAATCCACGAGCTTATATTGAAGCAGCAGAGTGCTGCAAGTCATTATTAAAAAACAAACAGGCATTAAAATATTATCAAAAGGCAGTGGACCTGAATCCAGATAATAAATATGCCCGTATCCAATACATTACTCTATTACTGAATCAGCGGAAATTCGATGAAGCATTGGGAGAGAGCAGTCTACTTACAGAAACAGATAGCTCGGCTGTTGCATTACATCTACAAGCTCAAAGTTTTGAAGGGGTAGATGATATTTTAGCAGCATTGGGATGCTATGAAAACATACAGGAAAAATATCCCAACGACTTTCTGGCTGCTGCCAAAGCAGCAAGACTGCACATCGAAGGAGCATTTTATAATTATGCTATAGAAGCTACTGAAAAATACCGCCAAATAGACAGTACAAACGTTGTTGTAAACCAACAAAATGCATTGGCATACTGCCTGATGAAAGATTATCAGACCGCAATACAGAGATACGAACAGTTACTAAGCCTAGGGGACAGTACATTTACCACCTGTTATTATTTAGGAGTCAGTTACTACGCAGTAGAAAAGTTTTATGAAGCACATGATATACTGGAAGTAGCTCGCCAATATGATAAGCGTAATGTGAATCTGCTATATTATTTAGGACGCTCCTGTTCCAAAACGTCATGGAAGGATCAAGGAGTTGCATATCTGGAAGAAGCTGTGGCATATGCTACCCCACCCGATAGTGCTATGGTACGCCTCTATGTCGGCCTCACAGACTGTTATAAAATGGCACTAATGCCTAAAGAGCAAATCAAAACGATGCAAGACAGATATGATAAATATGATATAGAAAATCATAAGCTCTTGTATGACATGGCATATGTTTACCAATATCAGTTGAAAGATAAAAAGAATACAGAACGTTGTCTGGAGGCTTTCCTTAAAACGCGTCCCAAAAACAGCAGTGAGCAACCCGAAACAGATGATAAAGGAAATGTAATATTAGGATTAAGTACTTATTATGGTGCGGCCGAAACTTGGCTGAAAGATCTTCGCGAGAAAAAGAAAGTGGATGACTTCTTTCAGGGGAAAGTGATGGCAGTACCAACAAATACGAAAAAGACAGAAACTTCCAGAGACACAGTAAAGAAGTGAAAACGTTTGCATAACATTATAAAGTATATAATAGCGGAGTAGCGGCAGCTTTCTCCGCTATTTGCTTATATTAGCACCAAAATACGGATATAATAACGAAAAGCTAATATCATGAAAAAATTATTCCTTATCCTGGGAACGTTTTTACTTTCCCTTAGTACTTATGCAGCTATGAACGTAAACAAAATCGACCCTCCGTTTTGGTACGCTGGAATGCGAAATCCCGAACTCCAACTTATGGTCTACGGTGAAGACATCGGTAACTCTTCCGTTACTGTCAACTATCCCGGCGTTTCTTTGAGCAGCACTGTCAAGCTGGAAAGCCCGAACTACCTGATTGTCTACCTGAGACTGGAGAAAGATGTGAAACCCGGTAAAGTAGCTCTCACTTTTGCACAAGGCAAAAAGAAAATCGTCAAAGAGTATGAACTGAAAGCACGCGGCAAGAAAAGCTGTGAACATACAGGTTTTGATGCTTCCGACGCCCTCTACCTGTTGATGCCCGACCGTTTCGCAAACGGCAACCCGGACAATGACCAAATCCCCGGCATGGCCGAATACAAAGTAGACCGCAATGATCCAAACGCCCGCCATGGTGGTGACCTTGCAGGTATTGAGCAAAATCTGGATTACTTCTCCGACCTGGGTGTAACTGCCCTTTGGTTCACTCCGGTACTGGAAAACAATATGACTGGTGGTTCGTACCACGGCTATGCTACTACCGATTACTATAAAGTTGATCCACGTTTCGGTACCAATGAAGAGTATCAGCAACTGATATCCAAATGCCACGACCGCGGTATCAAGATTGTAATGGATATGATCTTCAACCACTGCGGTGTAGAGCATCCATGGATTAAAGATATGCCATCTAAAGACTGGTTCAACAATCCCGATCATGAAAAGAACTTCGTGCAGACTTCTTTCAAACTGACTCCGCACGTTGATCCTTATACTTCACAATACGATTTCGATCAGATGAACGACGGTTGGTTTGTTACCGCTATGCCGGACCTTAACCAAAAGAATCCGCACGTATATCGCTACCTTGTACAGAACAGCTTCTGGTGGATTGAGTACGCCAATATCGACGGTATCCGCATGGACACTTATCCGTATGCCGACTATGACGCCATGAGCAACTGGATGAAAGAGCTGAACGAAGAATACCCCAACTACAACACCGTAGGCGAAACCTGGGTTACCGAACCGGCTTATACAGCCTGGTGGCAAATGGATTCCAAACTCTCTGCCCCGAAGAACAGTAACCTGAAAACCGTTATGGACTTTAGCTTCTTCGATAAAATCAACACTGCCAAGAACGAGCAGACCGAAACATGGTTCAAAGGTCTGGATCGCGTATACAATAACTTCGTATACGACTTCCTCTACCCCAACCCGGCTTCCGTACTGGCATTTATCGAAAACCATGATACCGACCGCTTCCTGGGTGAAGGCGACAATCTGCCAATGCTGAAACAAGCTTCTACCCTGCTACTTACCCCCCGCCGTATTCCGCAACTCTACTATGGTACGGAAATCATGATGAACGGTGTGAAGAGCAAGAGTGACGGATACGTTCGTAAGGACTTCCCCGGTGGATGGACTGGCGATACAGAAACTGCACTGACAGCCGCAGGACGCAGCAAGATACAGAACGAGTGTTATAACTTCTACAAGACCTTATTGAACTGGCGTAAAGGAAACGATGTTATTGCCAAAGGTAACATGGTGCAATTCATGGTACAGAATGGTGTTTATGCCTATGCCCGCCAGCACGAAGGTAAAACCGTATTCGTAATGTTGAATGGTACAGATGCCGAAACTACTGTTCCTTTGAAATTCTACAAAGAAATATTGAAAGATTCCAAACAAGGAAAAGATATTCTCAGCGGAAAGACAGTTACATTCGGTGAATCACTGACAATGGGACCAAGAGAATCATTGGTTATCGAATTATAAATCGTATTTCAATTATAACAGAAGGGTATAGAAATTAGCTTTCTATGCCCTTTCTTTATTCATAAAAGTATATTCTCTAATCTTTCTTCCAAATCTCCCCTCACAAATATTAGTCAAACATTTGACTAATTTCGATAAAAAGCTCTACCTTTGCACCCGAAAAATAAAAAGCAACGTAGCAATGGAGAATTACAATTCATCCCGAGGGCTAATCTTACAAATACTGAAGACCCGCATGGCATTCCGCCAAGCTCTGCAACGCGTATTGAAACGCAATAACATAGATATCACCTTTGAAATGTTACAAGTACTGAGTTCCCTGTGGCAGGAGCAAGGAATCAGCCAGCAGGCATTAGCCGAAAAGACAGCCAAAGACAAAGCCTGCATGACTAATCTGATGGCAAACCTCGAAAAGAAAGGCTGGATCATGCGCCAGGAAGACCCCAACGATCGCCGTAACCGACTTGTGTACCTCACTCCCGCAGGAGAAGAGATATCCGACCGTGTACGCCCTCTCATCAAGGATTTTTATACCCAGACGGGCCAACTGATGGGAATAGAGAACCTAAACGCATGTTCCAATCAACTAGAGACACTCTATGAGATATTCAACCAGTTCTAATTTTCTTCGCCTCTTGCTCATTCACATACTTGCTGTAGCTCCGCTGTGGCTAACCGCTCAGGAGAATGCGCATCTATTATCCGTAGACGAACTTTTCCGTCTGGGCACAGAAAACAGTCTTCAACTTAAAAAGAGCAAACTACAAGAGGTTATTTATAACGACCAAAAGAAGTCTGCATACACAGACCGATTGCCAGATATCCAAGTAGGTGCCAGCGCCGGAATCATAGGCCAGCCTGTCATCTTTCAGCGGGGACTTTCACACCCCGTGCGCCCCGAAACGCCGGACTGGTCACAAAACTATAATATCAACCTGACGCAACCCCTCTACCAGGGAGGAAGGATACAGGCCCAAATACATCAGGCCGAACTTAAAGAGCAAATAGCCGCCCTGACCAGTGCCGACAACGAAGCCGAAATCAAGCTGGTACTGCTGCAACAGTACATGACGCTTTTCAGTTACTACAAGCAGCGGGAAGTGCTGGCACGCAACATCGAAGAGTCCGAACACCGACTGAAAGATATCCGCCGGATGAAAAAAGAAGGCATAGTCACCCGCAATGATGAAATCCGCAGTGAACTGCAACTGACCGTTGCCCGTACGCAGGCCATTTACACTTACTATGAATTACAGCGAACCTGTGGCATGCTTTAATGCTTCATTTTTTAATTATTAATTTACAATTGTAGTCTATGTCCGAATTACAAAAGAAACATAAGCAACTGAAGAGATTAAGAATAAGGAATATCACCCTCAATACGGTATGTATCCTCCTTGCACTAGCGGGAATTTCATGGACGATCAATTACTTCTGGAAATACGTTCATTACGAAATCACCAATGATGCCGTAGTAGACCAGTATATAGCTCCGCTCAATATCCGCGCTTCGGGTTATATCAAGGAAGTCCGCTTCACGGAGCACCAACCTGCTTGCCGAAGAATCCGTCAGCCAGCAACAGTATGAACAGGTAAAAACCGCCTACGAAGCAACGAAAGCACGCTATCAGGCCCTGCTGCAACAAAAGGAAGCGGCAAAATCCCAATACTCCGAAACAAGCAAGAAATCCACTGGCATCAAGGCGAATATCCTCCGCAAAGAAGCAGATCTGGATATGGCAAAATTGAATCTCTCTTATACGATAGTCACCGCTCCTTACGACGGATATATGGGGCGCCGTACCCTCGAACCGGGACAATTCGTACAAGCTGGGCAAACCATCTCCTATCTTATACGGGGCAACGACAAATGGATCACCGCCAACTACAAAGAAACGCAGATTTCCCACATCTACATCGGGCAGAAAGTACGCATCAAGGTCGATGCTTTCCGCGGGCATATCTTTCACGGCACAGTTACCGCCATCTCCGAAGCAACCGGTTCCAAGTACGCCCTGGTTCCGACTGATAACTCCGCCGGCAACTTCGTCAAAGTGCAGCAACGCATTCCCGTTCGCATCGAGCTGGACGACGCCAGCCCCGAAGAGATGAAAAGCCTCCGCGCAGGCATGATGGTAGAAACCGAAGCACTGAGAAAATAAGGAAGTCCGCTGATGGTAAAACTGAACCTTCCACTCCGTCCCTAGGTACCGCAATGGATGGGTATTGTCACTATGTTCGTGCTGATGTTCCCTATCATTATGCTCAACGGAACCTATACGGGAAGCATGCTGGAAGTCAGCAGTACCCTCGGAATACTCAGCGAAGACATCACAATGGGGTATTATGCGGCAGCAGCAGGTATGGCGGTAGCTTATCCCATCATTCCTAAGATTCGTGCGATTGCCACTCCTAAGACGATGCTGCTTACCGATCTGATCCTGCAAATCTTTCTCAGCTACGTCTGCGCCCAGGTTGGCAATATGGACATCACCATTATATGCAGCTTCTTCATCGGCTTCCTGAAAGCCTTCATCATGTTAGAGTTTATTATTCAGGTACGCCCGTTCTTTAGTCCGAAGAATGTGCGTAGCGAGTTCTACGCCTACTTCTACCCCATCGTATTCTCCGGCGGACAAATATCCATGGCGCTGACATCACAATTGGCCTATTACTATCAGTGGCAATACATGTATTACTTTACAATCCTCCTGATGCTGATTGCCATTATCTTTATCCTGTTGTTTTTCCGGTATGCCAAGCGCCCCATGCGCATCCCTTACAAAGAAATCGACGGAAGAAGCATGTTTATCATAGCCGCTACATTGCTTTTCAGCATTTACATATTTACCTACGGAAAGACATTAGATTGGTTCTCCTCTCCCAAAATACGGATTTATACGATTGCCATCCCCATACTGATTTACCTTTTTATCCACCGGCAACGGACACAGGAGAAGCCATACGTCAGTCTGAAACCACTCCATCACCATAAATCCATCATCGGATACACTTTCATGGTACTGGTCATGTTTTTCAGTGCCAGCAGTTCCCTGATTACCAATTACCTGAACAGCATTATCCGCGTAGACAGCGTGCATGCCAATTCGCTCAGCTTGGTGCTTATACCGGGATTCATTGTGGGAGCCATTATATGTTTCTGGTGGTTCAGATGGCAGCGATGGCGGTTCCGCTATCTCATTTCCGGAGGAATGTTCTGCTACGTCATCTATCTGGTCATCCTCTACTTCGGCATCACGCCCTACTCCACTTACGAAATGCTTTACTTTCCTGTTTTCCTCCGCGGACTGGGGATGATGACTCTTTTCATAGCCTTCGGTGTATATGTAGTAGAAGATTTGGACCCTAAGCTCATGCTGTCTAACGCTTTCTTTCTGATATCCTTTCGCTCTGTACTGGCTCCGGCAATATCCGCTTCGTTTTTCAGTAACCTGCTCTATTACTTACAAATTAAGGGGATGAATACCCTTTCCGAACACATGACGCTCACTAATCCACTGGCTTCCTCCCGCTATGCGCAAGCCATGAACAGTGCCTTGGCGCAGGGACATGGATACGATGAAGCCAGCCAGTTAGCCGCCAATAACTTTTATTCCACGCTTCAGCAACAGAGTCTGCTACTGGGCATCAAGACTGTAATCGGCTATCTGCTGATTGCCGCATTGGTTATCGCAGTGGTTTCCGCTTTCATCCCTTTCCATAAGACTCTGAAAGTGGCTGTGGTGAAGACGGGAGACGATATGGTATAAAGATTATAGTGGCCTCATAAGCATAAATTAAGATTTATATCAAGCCTTTGGCTAAGTTCAATCGAATCAGGGTAAAGGTTTTAAGAGATAATTGGAGACCTTTCTCAAAGATTTAGTATTTTTGGCAGCTGTAATAAACCGTTAAACTATCGAAGCCTGCATATTACTATCGTGGAGAATAGTAATTGCGCTACATACAGAAATTGCTGAGGCAAAAAGTAAATTAACAAAATGCTTCATTATCACGAAAGTAAAGCTATAAAATAATCAATTTGAATACCTGTTATGACTACAGAAAATAAAATAAAGTATTTTGAAAATCGAGAAGATTGGAGAAAGTGGTTAATGGACAACTTTGAAACCTCCTGTGAAATATGGTTTGTATTTCCCTATAAGTCATCAGGTAAAAAAGGTATTTTAGATTTTTCTCGGTTTGAATTAACCGATTGGGAAATAACCTTTTAGCGAATTATTTGAGAAATAGAAGTAACGATTTAGCAACTGTGCGAATTTCAGCAATTTGCGGTGCTATGCTGTCAAATAACTCTTCTAAATGCAAAGTTAGAACAAATATTCAAAACTACAATATTCCAATCAAAAAACTATATGCAGTCAATGTCAATTTGAATTCAACTGTCTTTTCTTACACAATATACCAAATGGGGCATATCAACTCCACGATAGTGTTTAACAATAGAATCAATTGGATTCATACCATTACGAAGTGCCACTTTTTGCGATGCAACGTTAGTATCTCTAATAATTGAATATAATTCATCAAATTTCAGCGTATTAAACCCATACTCCCGACAAGCTGTTGCGGCTTCAACTGCATAACCTTTATGCCAATATTTATGAGCCAGCAAGTAGCCGATTTCGGGAACTTGCACCGTCTTATATTCCTGCATAGTAATACCGCATTGTCCTATCATTTCGTCGGTATCTTTAAG
>CDZR01060303.1_pt1 | contig 11305 bp, 9 predicted proteins | sample 554781 | NCBI WGS metagenome assembly CDZR01 (sample SAMEA3182065, study PRJEB8094) | gut metagenome | biome: human; feature: gut; material: Stool; isolation source: human stools | place: Canada | collected 2013-01-28
ACTGCTTTCAGACGTTCCTCAAATTCACCACGGTATTTTGCTCCGGCTACCAATGCACCCATATCCAGTGCAAAGAGCTTCTTATCCTTTAATCCTTCCGGAACATCACCACGTACAATCCGTTGTGCCAGTCCCTCTACAACTGCGGTTTTACCTACACCGGGTTCACCAATCAGTACCGGATTGTTTTTCGTCTTACGGGACAAAATACGCACTACATTCCGGATTTCTGCATCTCGTCCGATGACCGGATCCAGCTTCTGGTCTCTCGCTCTCTCTACCATATCGTAACCATATTTATTTAAGGTATCATAAGTAGCTTCCGGATTATCGGAGGTCACACGCTGGTTGCCACGCACCGTAGACAGTGCCTGCAGGAAACGGTCTCTTGTAATACCATATTCCTTAAAAATTTCCTTTAATGCAGGGTTCGGATATTTTAACAAGGATAAAAACAGATGCTCTACGGAGACATAATCATCTCCCATCTGCTTTGCCTCATCCTCTGCACTAATCAATACCTTATTCAATGCCTGGCCGACATAAACCTGGCCGCCGGACACCTTGGTTCTTGCTTCCAGATGGCGGATTGCATTGTCTACAAAATGCTCCTTCTGGATTTCCATTTTCTCAATCAGTTTTAAAATCAGTCCATCTTCCTGCTGCAGTAATGCCACTAAAAGATGTTCCTGCTCGATTTCCTGATTGCCATATTCATATGCTAATTTTTCGCAATCCTGGATTGCTTCCATTGACTTCTGTGTAAATTTCTGAATGTTCATATCTTTCACCTCATTTCCCACTGTGCTATGAACGAATTCCTGTTATTTCTGTTTCCAAGCATAAATATAGCACGCATTATTAGCACTGTCAAGATGTGAGTGCTAAAATTTTCAGACAATTTTTGTTAATTTCTATTTTTCTTCTGTTCAATCCATCTTATCAGTTCATCTACGTCTTCCATTGTCGTTGCCCAACTGGTTGCAAAACGAATTACCGTATGCGTCTCATCCTTTTTCTCCCAGAAGCTGAATTCAACTTTTTGCGCAAGCTTTTCCATAAATGCATTCTCTACCACGCAAAAGACCTGATTGGTGGGAGCATCCAGATAAAGCTCAATTCCATTTTCCTTTAAGCCTTCCCGAATCTTATCTGCCGCTGCAATTGCCGGCTCTCCGATATGCTCATACAAATCATTTTCAAATAAGACATCAAACTGGATGCCAAGTATCCGTCCCTTAGCAAGCAGTGCTCCATGCTGTTTTATAATGGTAAAGAAATGCGGAATAAGTCCTGGCTTCGGAAATACCACTGCCTCTCCAAACAATGCACCGCATTTTGTTCCTCCGATATAAAAGGCATCGCAGCATGCTGCAATATCTACTAATGTCACATCATTCGCCGAACATGCCAGTGCATAAGCCAGCCTTGCTCCATCTAAATAAAGTGGAATACCATTGCTGCGGCATACTTTACTTAATGCTTCTAATTCCTGCCTGTTATATAAGGTTCCATATTCTGTCGGCTGGGAAATGTATACCATTCCCGGCATCACCATATGATCACGGTTGCCATCCTCTTTAAATGTATTTAAGACTTCTTCTACCTTTTCTGCACTGATTTTTCCGTCTGTCTGCGGAATCGTCAACACTTTATGTCCACCCGCTTCAATAGCTCCTGCCTCATGGGAACTGACATGTCCGGTCTCTGCCGCAATCACTCCCTGATAGGATGCTAACAGGGCACCAATTACCGTGGCATTGGTCTGCGTTCCTCCCACCAGAAAATGCACCTCTGCCTCCGGTGCATTGCAGGCCTTCCGAATCTTTTCCCTTGCAGTTTCCGAATATTCATCCAGTCCGTATCCGGCACTTTTTATCAGATTTGTCTCCGCTAACTTTTTTAGAATCGCCGGATGGGCTCCTTCCATATAATCACTTGCAAACGCTAATTGTGCTGCCATTTTTCTACTTCTTCTTTCTATTCTATACTGACATAGATTCTTCTTCTATGATTTTTCCTACTTCCTCCGGTTTGATTTCCACAATCTCTGCTATCTGTTCTAAGGTATAGCCCTTCCTGTGCATATTGGTAATTACTTTTTTATTTGTTTCTCTTAATGTCTTTTCTGCTGCTCTTTCTTCTATTCCTTCACTCAGATTACACATCAGGTTCACTTCCTCTCTCAATTCTTCACTTACCGGAATCTGATATTCCAGTTCTATCATATTTAATTTTTCTTCTGCTTCTATTTCATTTGACAAAAGTGTGCTTATCAGCCGATGCAGCTCATAGCGTTCCTCTCTTTTGGGAACTTCATTTGTTACACCAAGCAATACAATATTCAAAAGGTCTATATTTCCTTCCCAGTCATATTCATTTACGATATCTTCTTTCATCAGATGAATATAACTCATCGAATTCATATCCATATTCATGCAAATCCAGATACTAAATACCCGTTTTATGTCATCATAATCCGAATGCCAAAAATCACGTTCCTTTTGGGATGAAATAAGCCTGCTTACATAGAATATCGCCCGGTTCAATATTTTATATGTAACAGGTTTGTTCTTCTGAGCTTCAATATTTACTATAATTTGAGAAATTCCATCTCTCATGCGCACATAAAAAACAATATCAAACCTGACCGTTCCTTCATTTATTTCTGCATTTTCTGAATTAAATCCGCCAATATGTCCTGCCATATCGCTTGCATTTGTAAGTCCCGGTTCTATGGGCACAACACCAACCTGTGGTTCTCCTTCAATATACGGTATCACATCCTTGGGATTCATACCTTTAAATTCATCCACAGTATTCACCAAAATATGCGCCAGAATACTTTTTTGTCCTAAGAGTCTTTTGGCACATTCATCATATTGTGCCCGATTTCTTGCAGCTGTTACTGCATTTGTAATTTCGCTGTTCAGATTAATAGCCTCCTTTGTTTCCGATTCCTCTCTCAAACCCTTCACAAAGTATGCTCTATTGAATATCAATCCAATTTCATTATACGGTTCCATCCTATCAGACGCAAATAAATTTTTCATAAAGAACTCCCGGAACATCGTTTTTCCGATGCTCCGGGAGTCTGTTATCTTTTTCTTCTATCATATATTTTCCAAGTTTCTGATTACATCAGTTTACGGAATAAAACTTTCAAATCCTCTACATTTGTATCCTTTGGATTGCCCGGTGCACAGGCATCAGCAAAAGCGGATTCTGCAAGGAATTCTAAGTCTTCTTCCTTTAACGCCTCTAATTTTGTTGGAATTCCAACATCTACAGATAACTGCTGTACCGCATCAATGGCTGCCTTTCTGTATTCTTCTACAGACATATCATCAACGCCTTTTACACCCATTGCTCTTGCAATCTCACGATATTTCTCACCAGTGCATTCTGCGTTGTATTCCATTACGATTGGAAGCATCATTGCACAGGCAACTCCATGTGGAGTATCATATACAGCACCTAATGTATGTGCCATGGAATGTGCAATTCCAAGTCCTACATTAGAAAATCCCATTCCTGCAATATACTGTCCTAATGCCATTCCTTCACGGCCTTCTTTTTCATTTGCAACTGCACTTCTTAAAGATCTGCTGATAATTTCAATCGCCTTCAAATGAAACATATCTGTCATTTCCCATGCAGCCTTTGTAGTATATCCTTCAATGGCATGTGTCAGTGCATCCATTCCGGTGGAAGCAGTCAGTCCCTTTGGCATAGATGACATCATCTCCGGGTCAATTACTGCGATAACCGGCATATCATGCGGGTCTACACATACAAATTTTCTTTTACGCTCTACATCTGTAATCACATAGTTAATGGTAACTTCTGCTGCAGTTCCGGCTGTTGTCGGTACAGCAATAATCGGAACACAAGGCTTCTTTGTCGGAGCTACACCCTCTAAGCTTCTGACATCCTCAAATTCCGGATTTGCAATAATGATACCAATTGCTTTTGATGTATCCATAGAAGAACCACCACCAATTGCAATGATATAATCTGCTTTTGATGCTTTAAATGCTTCCACACCATGCTGTACGTTCTGAATGGTAGGATTTGCCTTAATATCTGAATAGATTTCATAAGCAAGTCCTGCTTCATCCAATACATCGGTTACTTTGGATGTTACACCAAACTTAATCAAATCCGGGTCGGAACAGACAAATGCTTTCTTAAATGCTCTTGCCTTTGCCTCGTTTGCGATTTCTTTAATTGCTCCTGCGCCATGGTAGGAAGTCTCGTTTAACATAATTCTGTTTGCCATTTTATCTTCTCCTTTGTCCTTTATTGATACCTCTATTTTACCAATGAAAGCGACAAATAAAAAGTTACAAAAAGCCAACTCTGTCACTTGATTTTTCAATATCTGTCATGGGCAAATTCCACTCTCAATCATCATCCTTCACCACTATATCATCTGCAATTTTTCAAATACCGCTTTCAGTTCCGCCGGCACCGCTTCCGTCAGTGCCTTTGCCAGTTCCCTCTGTGTAGTCTTCTTTCTTCCAAGCACCCACTGAATTGTCATATAAACTGAACCCTGGCAATACATTTCCAGAAGGAAATGAAGATGCTCCGATAATTTCTGTCCTGATTTCTTTTCTATCTTATCCGTATAAAACCGGGTAATCAGTTCAAAATCATGGTCTCTTAAGCAGTTCTGGCTGTCTGATTTAAATGCAGCCCGGAAAAATAATTTTTCCTGCTCAATATATTCAAATTTCTTTACCAGCCCCTCATATACCGTCTTTCCCTCTCCCATATGTTCAAAGGATTCTGCTAAAATTTTGTCAAAATACCAGTTTATCAGATCATATTTATCCTGAAAATGACGGTAAAATGTCTGTCTTGTCGTTCCGCTCAGTTCCACAAGCTGCCGCACTGTAATCCGTTCTATCGGCATCTTCGCCATACACTGCTTCATGGCATCTGCCAGCCGGTATTTCATCTGTTCTGCTTTCTGAACATTCTGCTCCATGCCTTCTCCTCCACTTACTCTGCCAATCTACTATCGTCAGCATAGCACCAACCTGTGAAAAAGGCAACCTGACCGCTTTCTCCTATAAAGTTTTCCTGCGTTTCCACCGCCAGATTACAATAGAAAGGAGAACTGCCACATAATCCGTCAGTGCCTGTCCGTAGATAACACCGTGCAGACCGAGCAATGCATTCAAGCCGTAAAGCACCGGAATCAAAAGTACGCCCTGTCTCAATATAGAAAGAATCGTTGCCGGAAGTGCATTTCCGGTAGACTGCATACAGTTCATATTCATAAATAAAATGCCAATGACCGGACCGGAAATCATATAAGCAATCAGCATTTCCACACCATAATTTATGACCTCTGTATCAGAAATAAACAGGCGGATAATCGGCTCCCGGAAAAAGAAAAACAGTGCTGTCGCCAATACACCTACAATCAGACAGCATTTCTTCGTATAACGTTCCACTGCAATAAAACGCTCCCTGTTCCCTGCACCGTAACTATAGCCTAATAACGGTTGTACTCCATTTGCCAGTCCCATCTGTAAAAATGTGATAAACATATTTGCCTTAAATACAATTCCAATCGCCGCTACCGGTGCATTTCCATATGCCACCAGAATCTGGTTTAAAATAATCGTAGAAATGCTCATCAATGCAGAAAAAATAGCTGTTGGAAGTCCTGCCGAGCATACCTGGGACAGAATTCTGTCCCCGCATTTAAAATACCGGAATGCCATAGACATGTTCCTGCTCTTTCTACAGAAATACCAAAGATAATATACACTCGCCATTATATTTCCAATAGTCGTTGCAATGGCTGCGCCTGCTGCACCCATACCAAATCCACTGATAAATATCGGGTCTAAAATAATATTGACCACGGTTCCTATCATACTTCCTGTCATAGCTTCCCGGCTGGCTCCGTCCGCACGCACAACAAAGCTTGCTGCCGCAGACCAGATAATAAACGGTGCACCATAAGAAATGTATGTTGTGTATCCTTTCGCCAGTTCATAAGTATCTGCATCTGCTCCAAACAATTGTAAAACCGGCTGCATTCCAACCAGTAAAATTACAGCAAAAACAATTCCCACGATAAGTGATGCATAGGTAATAAAAGAAGAAACCTGCTTTACTCTTTTTTCCTTCTTTTCGCCCAATGCCATAGATACCGCTGCGCTTCCGCCCATACCAAACATATTGGCAAATGCCATAAATAATATAAAAATCGGATTCGTCTGACTGACCGCAGCCACCTGCAACGGATCCCCTGTCTGCCCTACGAAAAACGTATCCGCCATATTATAAACGACAGTAACCAGACTGCTGATGACACTTGGAATTGCCATCTTTGCTACTGCCTTCGACACCTTCATGCTGCCCATCAATTCATTTTCGTCCATTGTAACCCTTCCTTTCTGCCGGTAAAATCTGCTTTCCAAAGCCACTCATCGACCTCTTGTAACTTTAAATTTCTCATTCCAGATTCCGAAGCATCTTCTCTGCAATTCTTAAAAATTCTTTTCTTTCTTCTTCCGTAATTCCCTGTAATAAAAGTTCTTCCGATTCCGTAATTTCCTTTCGCAGAATATGTTCAATCTTCCGCGCCTGTTCTGTAAAAACAATCTTCTTATATCTTCCATCCTCTGATTCCGGCACCCGGCAGATTAGTTCTTCCTGCTCAAGATTCTTTAAAGTCTCTGTTGCAGTAGACGGACGCAAGCCAAATTCTTCCTCAATCTCTTTCTGGTATACCGGATGGTTTTCTGATTCCACCAGAATATAATTTAAAATGTTACCCTTTGCTCCGCTGATTCCGATAGATTCCTGTATTTTCTTAGATCGTCTGCGGAGCCGGTTGGATATTTTATTAATTACCTTTCCTGTTTCCATGGCAAATCTGTTCCTTTCTTTAAACTTATTACTATTTCTAATTAGTTCGGTTCCTAAGTATTTTAGTCAGATTTTATTCCATTGTCAACTTTCTATTTTATCTACTCTATTTCTTCATGCATAATATTCCTTTTCCCGGCTCATGCTAATGCCGATATCTAAACTTTTCTTAGGCGATTATGAAAAAGAACGTAAAAATTTTGAAAGAAAAATATATCTTTTCGCAATCGTCCAAAAAATTTTCTATAAAAGGAGATTATCGTATGGGAAATAACATGGATTTAAATTATGAAATGTTCTGCTATCAGTGTGAACAGACAGCCGGTGGCAAAGGCTGTACAAAGCTTGGCGTATGCGGAAAGACACCGGGAATTGCCAACCTGCAGGATTTACTTATTTTTCAGATAAAGGGGATCAGCTGCTACGGAAAAGTGCTGGTGGAGCAGGGACAACATATGGACAAATCGATTGTAAGCTTTATTGAAAATGTACTTTTTACGACACTTACCAATGTAAATTTTGATGCAGATGTACATGTAGCACTGCTCCGGCAATCACAGCAAATCAAAGAAGAGCTTCACAATTTGGTAGGTGAAATTTCGAATTCCACACTCCATGCCACCTACCATCTGCCGGATTCAAAAACGGATATGTTAAAGGATGCTCCTATGGCGGGCATTATGTATGACAAATCCTTAGACCCAGACATCCGCTCCCTCCGTCAAACTATTCTCTACGGTTTAAAAGGTATCAGTGCCTATGGTCATCAGGCAAGAGAATTAGATTACTTCAGTGATGAAGTGGATGACTTTTATATACTGGCATTAGAAGCCATTACCGATGACCGGCTGACTGTCGAAGACCTGATCCGTCTGACCATGCGTACCGGTGAAATGGCTATTGAAGTCATGAAAAAACTGGACGATGCCAATACCACTATTTATGGCAATCCTTCCCCTCATAAGGTAAATGTTACTATTAAAAAAGGGCCATTTATCATTGTCTCCGGCCACGACTTAAATGATTTGGAAATGCTGTTGAAGCAGACGGAAGGCACCGGCATCAACATCTATACCCATGGTGAAATGCTGCCCTGCCACGGTTATGATGGACTGAAAAAATATTCTCATCTTGTAGGTAACTTCGGTGGAGCCTGGCAGGATCAGCAGAAACAGTTTGACAACATTCCAGGCTGTATCCTGATGACCACCAACTGCCTGATGCGCCCGAGAGATTCCTACAAAGACAGGATTTACAGCACGAATGTAGTAGGCTGGGATGGTGTGAAACATGTCGGTCGGAAAGAAAATGGAGACAAAGATTTCAGTGAAATCATAAAACAGGCAATTGAACTTGGCGGTTTCCAGGAAGACCAGCCGGCAAAAGAGATTCTGGTAGGTTTCGGACATCACGCTGCCTTAAGCTATGCCCCACAGCTTGTGGAAGCTGTTAAAAGCGGACAAATCCGCCATTTCTTCCTTATCGGCGGCTGTGACGGTGCCCGTCCGGGACGAAATTACTACACTGACTTTGCCCAAATGGTTCCATCTGACTGTATGATTCTAACGCTTGCCTGCGGAAAATACCGTTTTAATAAACTAGATTTTGGTGAAGTAGCCGGACTGCCACGTCTTTTGGATGTGGGACAATGTAATGATGTCTACTCTGCCATCCGCATTGCTACTGCGCTTGCAGATGCTTTTGAAACGGACGTAAACGGACTTCCACTGTCACTGATTATATCCTGGTATGAACAGAAAGCGGTTGCTGACCTGCTTGCCCTTTTAAGCCTTGGCATTCATGATATTTATTTAGGTCCAACGCTTCCTGCCTTCATCAGTCCAAATGTGCTGCAGTATCTTACCGATACCTTCCACATAAAGCCAATCAGCAATGCTTCCGATGATATCAAAACCTGCCTGAAACAAAGCCTATAAATAATAAACCTCCTTACCAGTTTTCTGGTAAAGAGGTTTTTATTTATGCAAAATCTATTTTCCTGTCTGATTTGCAATGCAGACGCAATACCATTTATCATCTGTCTGACTGACATCATGATTACAGTTGATAATCGGATGATTCAGGTCATTTGGTGGAATGTAACGCACCACACCGATTCTTCCATCGGACATCTGTACCTTTACATCCCGGTAATTTTCCACCATATTTTTCACAAATAAGTCTACCAGGCGTTCATCCAGTCCCGGAAATTCGCCCTTTTTAAATTTCTCCAGCACATCAAAAGGAATCATGGATTCCTTATAACTTCTCTGGGAAATCATGGCATCATACACATCGGAAATGGCGGTAATCCTTGCCAGCAGAGAAATCTCATCTCCTGCAATCTGATCCGGATAACCCTTTCCATCCAGCCGCTCATGATGATGTCTTGCCGCTAACCGGATATCTTCATCTACATTATCCCAAAGCAGCTCATATGAATAAACGGGATGAGCTTTTATGATTTCAAATTCTTCTTCCGTAAGTCTTCTCGGTGCATTTAAGATTTCTTCCGGTATCTTCGTCTTTCCGATATCGTGCACTAATCCGGCGCATACCAGCTTTTTAATCACCGGTTCCGGAAGCTTCAGCCACTGCCCGATAACACCATTGGTAAATGCTACGTTCAGGGAATGGCGCTGCAAATTCTCATCCATCTCTCTCGGTGCATCAATACACTGAAATATTTTAGGAAAATCCAATACCTTAATCTTAGTAAAAATATCCTTTGTAACAGTCTCCGTTGCTTCCATATTAATTTCGGAAGCATTTCTGGTTACAGAAAAAATACTGTCTACATCGTTTTTTAATGCTGTATAGCCGACTGCTTCTTCGTATACTCTCTGCAATGCAGCTCTTGGTGCTTTTCCACTGTTGAGAATTTCCTGATAAGTTTCCTCACTGGTTGTAATATATCCACCACGTTCAAACTTGGAAAGTTTATCTAACCGATCCTGTGTCAGGACTTCGCCCCGTTTCAAAAGCAGCACCGAACCTCTGTCATTATAAATATCTCCGGAAAGTTCCAGGCCTTCCCATAAAAAATCAATTGGAATTTTTCTAAGTCTCATTCTGTCACTCCGCCCTTATATATTCCTGTCACGAATCATCATGCAGCCATACTCTTCTGTCTTAAGATTTGCATTCTGTATCCGGACAATCCGATATGTCTTCTGCAACATTGTATCTCCAAGTTTCACGCAAATCCGCAGTTCCGTTCCAACTGTCCCGCTTCCTGCCATTGTCTGAATCACAATTCCATTTCCACTGATATTACAGGTTTCCATTTCAATTGGCTTCTGCAATTCAATTAATGTTCCATCCACAATAACAGCTTCTATATATCCCTTTTCTTTTAAGGGATAACGGGCATGCTTCCGCTTCTCACCATTCTTACTCCTGCCCAGCTCGATTTCTACTTCATTGGCAATTATAACCTTCCGAAGATTACCGGCAGCTTCTACCAGGCTCCCATTCGGTCCAAATATGATAACCGTCACCGCATGCTCCATCCGGTTGTCAAGGCTTCCTGCACTAACCTTTACTACTTTACGGATCGGATCATAAGATTTGATTCTTGTATCTAATACCATCTTCCCGCCGGCAATTTCCTTTACAATAATCCGGCAGCCATTTAACTCCATCATTCCTGCCATAATTTGCATTTCTCCCTGATACTGTTGCTCACCTATTATCCATATCTCATTTCTATTTGATATATTTTATCACGCCTATCCCGGTTTGAAAATATTTTTACCAAAAATAATAGTATAAAACCAGTTGCACAATCAGTATAAATGGCATTCCTATTACAAAGTACCAATGTTTTGTCTTATGACGGAACAGATACATACCTGCCCATGTCCCAATGCTTCCTCCCAGTATGCTTACCAGAAATAATGTTTTTTCGGGAATACGCCATTTATGACGGATGGCTCTGCGTTTATCTATTCCCATGACGGATAGCCCGACAATATTTGCAATTATAGCATATGCAATTGCTATTTTCTGAATTGTAGTCATTCTTTTCTCCTTTTTCAAACATTAATTTTCGGCGATTGCAAAAGGAAATAATCTTTGCTGGAAAATATTACGGAGATTTACAGCGGATTATCTTTATCCGTTATGAAATGCCAGCAGTTCTTAGAAAGCGTGTTTTTCTTGCTGATAAACTGTCTTTCCGGTTGCTTTGACTGAATAGCTGCACTGTCCGTCGAGAACAGATGCCGCATAAAGCCTGCAAGGGGCACAGGGAATTTCGGCATAATTATACTTTCTTCTGGCAACCGGCACAAATTCACGTCCATGTTCAAATGTGCCTCGCTGGTACATCCCTGTACCAGCGTTGCCTGTTGCCAGATGAAATTCCCAGTGCCCCTAACAGCCCTTATCAGGCATCTGTACTTCG
>CDZR01023668.1_pt1 | contig 10717 bp, 8 predicted proteins | sample 554781 | NCBI WGS metagenome assembly CDZR01 (sample SAMEA3182065, study PRJEB8094) | gut metagenome | biome: human; feature: gut; material: Stool; isolation source: human stools | place: Canada | collected 2013-01-28
GAGGAAGTGAAAGAACTTCCCTTGGAAACTGAAACAACTGTCGAGACGGTGTGTCTATTGACCAAGCGTCCGGACTGAAGCAGAAGTACGGCATCATCGAGCGGGAGAACTACAATAAACCGAAATCCGAGGATACCAGGCAGCCACAATGCCCGCCGGAGAAGGAAAAAGCGATCACGGAGGCATTACATCACTTTGGGATGATTTGAGGCGGATGCCTTAATCATAAAAGGAACGGTGAGGGTATGAAGTACAAAATTGCGATCTGCGACGACTCCGGCGCGGACAGACAGTTTGTTTTGAATATGGTGCGCGCTTGGGCTTCGTCCGCCGGTCACACGGTGCATATCGACGATTTTCCCTCCGCCGAGAGCTTCCTGTTCCGCTACGCAGAAGAAAGCGACTACGACATTCTTCTGCTGGATATCGAAATGGGCGCGATGGACGGCGTCACGATGGCGAAAGAGCTTCGCAAGAGCAACGACACGGTGCAGATCATTTTCATCACCGGCTACTCCGATTATATTTCAGAGGGCTACGAGGTGGCGGCGCTCCACTATCTGATGAAGCCGGTGAAGGAAGAAAAGCTCCGGTCGGTGCTGGACCGCGCCGCGGAAAAGATAACGAAAAACGAACGGGTCTTGCATTTCGAGGCTGGCGGAGAAATGGTGCGTGTGCCGATTTATCAGATTCGATATGCAGATGTGCTCGGCAACTATGTGACCGTTCACGCGCGAACGGATGTGACGGTGAAAATGACATTGGGCGAGCTTGAAAAACAGCTCGACGAGTGCTTCTACCGCGTGGGGCGCTCTGCGCTCGTGAATCTGACGCAGATCAGCCGCGTCACCAAGACGGAGATCCGGCTGAGTGACGGAACCGCCATCCCACTGCCGCGGGGCGCGTATGAGGGCGTCAACCGTGCCATTATCAACATGAGGTAAGGCGTATGGAATTGTTTGCAAAGAAAATCGAAAAGCAGCTCGCCTCCTATCAGCAGGAACTGATCGAAACGCATTACCGGGAGGTAGACAATATGTACCGCCAGATCCGCGGCTGGCGGCATGACTACCGCAACCATATTCAGACCATGAAGGCTTACGCGGCCGCGGGAGATTGGGACGCCATCCGAAACTACCTCGACCTGCTGGACACCGATCTGCAAACCGTGGACACGGTCATCAAGACCGGCAATCCCATGACCGATGCCATCTTGAACTCCAAAATCTCCCTTGCAAAGGCGAAGGGCATTAAGGTCGCGGCGGATGCCCACATCCCCGTCCGGCTGAAGTCCTCGGAGATCGATCTCTGCTGCATCCTCGGCAATCTCTTCGACAACGCCATTGAGGCCAGCATGAAGCTGCCGGAGGATAAGCGCCTCATCCGGGTCTATATGGATATGAAAAACACCCAGCTCTACATCTCCTTCACCAATTTTACCGCCGGGAAGAAAATGCAGAAGGAGGGAGGGCTGTTCCGCAGCACCAAGGGCGAGGGGCATGGCTTTGGCCTTGTTCGCATCGACGCCATCGTGGAGCGGCTGGACGGATACATCAGCCGCAACAGCGAGGACGGTGCATTCACCACTGAAATACTGCTTCCGCAGGAGTGAGAGCTGCAATTCATCCCCCGGAAAAAGCGATTCGTCCCCGGAATCAACCGGGGACGATTTTTTCTGCTATGCTATGTGCGTGAGGTGAAACGACATGAAACACAGAGAAAAACCGAAGTACAGCGTCCGGCAAAATGTCTGCTTTATGGTGCGGACCGCTTGGGAGAAGCGCAGGAGAGTGCTGCTCCTTTGCGTTGTGGTCGCGGCCATCAAAGTGGCGTTGGATTTGGCGCAGCTCTATGTCACACCGGAAATTCTTACGAGGGTGGAGCAGGGCGTTCCCGTGGGGGAGTTGCTGACAACTATCGGATTTTTCACAGCGGCACTTCTTCTCTTACAGGGGGCTGCGGCGTATTGCGATGCCATCCGGATGCCCGGTGAGGTCGATGTTCGCTGTGCCATCATCCGCATGATCTCCCGGAAAAGCGGCGAGACCTCCTACCCAAATGTCCACGACTCCAAAATTCTGAAGCTGGAGGAGCAGGCGCAGCGGGCCACCAGCGGCAACGACGATGCGGCGGAGCATATTTGGCGAACGCTGACGGAGCTGCTGGCAAATCTCGGCGGCTTTGCCGTATATCTGCTGCTGTTCTCCCGCTTGAGCTGCTTTTTGATCCTGCTGGTGGTGCTGACCGCCGCAGCAGACTTCTTCGTTTCCCACTACATCAGTGAGTGGGAGTACCGCCACCGGGATGAACGGGAACAGTATGACAAGGAACTGCACTATTTTCTGACGCAGCCTCGGCAGATACAGCTTGCCAAGGACATCCGCGTCTTTGGTTTAGCCCCTTGGCTGCGGGAATTGCGGGAAAAATCCATGAAGGCACTCTCCGCCTTCATCGCCCGCCGGGAAAGGACTTATCTCTGGGCTAATGTGGCTGACGTGGCGCTGACGCTTCTTCGCAACGGCATCGCGTATGCGTATCTGATTCGGCAAACTCTGGTACATGGCTGGCCTGCATCGACATTTTTGCTCTACTTTACCGCCGTCAGCGGCGCTGCATCGTGGGTGACCGGCATCCTGACCCAGTGCAGCCAACTGCATAAGGAGAGCATCGACCTGTCCAAAATACAGGAATATCTGAACATTCCGGAGCCGTTTCGGTTTGAGGGCGGAGTGCAGCCGCCCGCAGCCGACGGGTATGAGCTGCGGCTGGAGAACGTGTCCTTCCACTATCCGGGCACGGAGAGGGATATTCTCAGACACATAGACCTGACCATCCATCCCGGCGAAAAGCTGGCGGTGGTGGGCTTGAACGGTGCGGGCAAGACCACCATGGTGATGCTGCTTTGCGGCTTCTACGACCCCACCGAGGGGCGCGTGCTGCTAAACGGGCAGGATATTCGTGAATTTGACCGCAGCGCGTATTACCGCCTGTTTTCCGCTGTATTTCAGGGGTTTTCCATTTTGGATACCACCATTGCGGAATGTGTTGCCCAGACCACCGAGCATATCGATAGAGTAAAAGTCGATCACTGCCTTGCACAGGCCGGCTTGACAGAGGCTATTGCCAAATTCCCCCAAGGGGTGGATACCCACTTTGGCCGGGAGGTGTATCTGGACGGCGTACAGCTCTCCGGCGGCCAGACCCAGCGGCTGATGCTGGCGAGAGCGCTTTATAAGGACGGGCCCATCCTCGTTCTGGACGAGCCTACGGCGGCGCTGGATCCCATTGCGGAAAACGATATTTACCAAAAGTACAGCGATATGACGGCGGGTAAGACCTCCGTGTTCATCTCCCACCGACTGGCGTCCACCCGCTTCTGTGACCGCATCCTCTTTATAGCAGACGGCGGCATCGCCGAGGAGGGTACCCACAAGGAGTTACTGGCAAAGGGCGGTGCTTATGCGGAGCTATTTGCCGTGCAGAGCCGCTATTATCAGGAAGGAGGTGTGCAGGATGAAGAAGAAAGCTGAGGGCATGAGCCTGCGGGAGACCTTTGCCATCCACCGCCGGGCGGCACGAGATATGCGCCGGATCGCACCGGGCTGCTTTATGCCGTTTATCCTCTGTGCTGTTGTGGAGGCAGCATCGCCCTATGCGGTCATCTGGCTCTCCGCCCGGCTTGTCGATGAACTATCCACCCTTCGCAGACCGGAGATTCTGGCCAAATGGGTCCTTTGGATCGTAGCGGTCAGTGCTGCGGCAGAGCTGCTCAAGGCCGTGCTGGAGAGGTGGAAAAATGTCCGGAGCGAACTGCTTGACAGACAGAAAGAAGTTCTGTATACCGAGAAATTTCTGCGGATGGATTATGCCGACTGTGACAGGCAGGAAACACGTGATCTGTTCTCTCAGATCCGGCAGAATGCCGACTGGTCCGGTTGGGGCTTTGCCCATCTCAAGCTGTACTATACGCAGGCAGTCCAAGGCATCACCGGCATTTTAGGGGCTGCCGCCTTGACGGTGAGCCTGTTCACCCGGCAAGTCCCGACCTCGGCGGGAAAATTGACCGCTCTCAATCACCCGCTTTTCCTGGTGGGCATCCTTCTGCTGATTGCCGCCGTTACCTGCCTTGGTCCGGCGCTGGTCGGCAGAGCCTATTCTGCCTGGAACACGCTGGCAGAGCAGGTATGCTTCGGCAATCGCGTGTTCAGCCACTTCGTTTTCATGCAGCCGGGGGACAAGGAAAAAGACATGGATCGCAGAATGTACCGCCAGAGCGAACTGGCGGAGCATTATGTCCGCACAGTGAATATCTTCGGCGTCGGCTCTCCCGTGGCAAAGGCGTCCCAAACCACTGTGGGACTGAGCAAGGCGCTGGCCGCCTCTCTATCCGCTGTTCTCTCCGGCGTTGTGTATGTGTTCGTATGCTTGAAGGCGCTGGGCGGTGCCTTCGGCATCGGCAGCGTGACCCAGTATGTCAGCGCCGTGACCACATTTTCCGGCAACGCCGCCCTGCTACTGAGCACCGTCAGTCATATGCGGGCCAATGCTGAGTTCCTCAAGGCCATCTATACGTTTCTCGACATTCCAAATTCCATGTATCAGGGGAGTCTCACCACCGAAAAGAGGTCGGATCGTCAGTATGACGTGGAGTTTCGGGATGTATCCTTCCGTTATCCCGGCTCGGACATCTGGGCGCTGCGCCATGTGAATATGAGGTTCAAGGTCGGAAAAAGGCTTGCCATCGTGGGCGAAAACGGCAGCGGCAAGACCACCTTCATAAAGCTCCTGTGTCGCCTGTACGACCCGCAGGAGGGGCAGATTTTGCTCAACGGCATCGACATCCGCAAGTACCGCTATGATGATTACATGGGCATATTTTCCGTGGTATTTCAGGATTTCCAGCTCATCTGCCAGCCCTTGGGCAACAATGTGGCGGGCAGCATGGAATATGACCGTGACCGGGCAAAGAAGGCTCTGATCGATGCAGGCTTCGCAGACCGTCTTGCAGCGATGGAAAAGGGTCTGGACACCATGCTTTACAAAAATCTCTCCGAGGACGGTGTCGAGGTTTCCGGCGGCGAGGCGCAGAAGATCGCCATTGCCCGCGCGCTCTATAAGGACGCGCCCTTCATCATCCTCGACGAGCCAACAGCGGCGCTGGACCCCATCGCCGAGGCGGAGATCTACAGTAAGTTCGATGAGATCGCAGGCAATAAGACTGCCATCTATATCTCCCACCGCCTGTCCTCCTGCAAATTCTGCGACGAGATCGCCGTGTTCCACGAGGGCGCGGTCATTCAGCAGGGCAGTCACGCCGAATTGCTCGCCGATCGGAGCGGCAAATACTACGCGCTCTGGAACGCACAGGCGCAGTATTATACGGAGTGAAGCTACTCTGTGCGTCAGAAAGAAACCGCTGTAATCCCCATCCCACGAAAGATGGAGATTACAGCGGTTTTGCATTTTCTGCGCAGGCATGACAAGCTGCCTTTTGCAGTTTGCATATGCACCCGCGAGGAAAATGAGGGATTGCAAAGGGAGGTCTCGCCTGTCGGCTCGGTCAGCGCTTCAAAGCGTTTCACGCTTTGAGGTCTCCACCGGAGACCCGCGCCTCTTTGCCGCTGGGTTTCCAATAGGGGCGCGCAGCATCCCTGTTGGCACACGATTTTCCGCAGGAAAGTCTAGTGTGTTATACCTTTGCTTCTATCTGGCACGGAAAAGGGGTTGGCGGCGTACTCTGCGGTGCGGCAGAGTGTGACAACAAACGCTTTTTCGCGGCAGTAGGACAGGCGGATTTTGTGATGTGAGCTACAGCACAATCGCAGGCTTTTTGAGAAGCAAAATCTGCCTGTCCGGAAAAGGAAGCAGAGGTATATACAGCCCTCGTCCCACCACAGCGCTGCCTTTGTTTCAGCGTTTCTTCCGCTTTCCCTTGCCGTGGGTCATGGTCGTTTTCCCACGCTGGCTGATGGGAGTTTTCAGGTGTTTGGACAGCTTTAGTACCTCAATCAAGTTGACAAATTGTTCCATTGTGATGGCATCGTAATCAATCCCCAATGTGGAAAGCAATGCTTTCGCTTTCTTTTCCTCGGAGCTTCCCTCAAAGTTCATCGCATCCTGTAACTGATCCTGCATAGTTGCTGCAAGGGAGATTTCATCCGCCGTCATGGTGTCAGGGCGGTGTTTACTCCGAATATCACGAAGAATGCCTTTCAGATCATCCGCAATCAGGCTTCCGAAATATTCATCTTCCCGAATCTGCGCCACTTCTAATGTCCGCAGATGCAGGTCATTTTCTTCGCCGCCATTTTTCATCAATGCCATCTGCCGGACAGCTTCCAGCACGGCATTCATATCGTTGACCCGCATATCCGTGATCCGGTCAACGTAAATCTCAGCATCCAGCATAAAGCACTGGAAATCTTTATGGCAGATCAGCTCCGACAGCAGCCGGTGGTTGAACTTGCCCGCTTTCAATACATCAATCGAAGCATCACTCAAATGCAGCTTATGCAGAGCTGTGTTTGGGTGATTTTTTGTTTCCGTCCGTCCCATCAGATAGTCGCAGGAAACACCGTAATAGTCAGCCAGCAACAAAATGCTGTACGGGCTGATGTCCTTGCCGTTATCTGATTCATATTTGCCAAGCGCGGATTTTGAGATGCCTACCTCAGCGGCAAGCTGCTCCAAGGTCAGCTTTCGCTCTACTCGCAAATCCTTCAAACGCTCTCCGATTGTCAGCTTAACCTGCATACGCTATAAAGAAGTCGTAGAGCTGGCCGACGTGCTGGACTGCAACATCGTGTGGATGAAGCGAGGGGAGCGCCGATGAAAACACAGTACGCCATTCTCCGCTTTGCCAAGTACAAAGGGCCGGAGATCGGGCACATCGAGGCTCACAACGAGCGCACCAAGGAAAAATACGCCAGCAATCCGGATGTGGACACGTCCCGCAGTCATCTGAACTTTCATCTGGTGACGCCGCAGCGCAAATACCGCGCCGAGGCGGAAAAGCAGATCGCGGAGGCAAGCTGCCGCACCCGTTCCGACAGCGTGCGTGTGGTGGAGACATTGGTGACGGCCAGCCCGGAGTTCTTCAAGGGCAAGAAGAAAGGCGAGGTCAAAGCCTACTTTCAGGAGGCACTGGACTTCATCCGGGAACACCAGGACCCGAAAACCATTATATCTGCCGTGGTGCATATGGACGAGAAAACGCCCCATATGCACCTTTCTTTTGTCCCACTGACGGCGGACGGGCGGCTCAGCGCCAAAGAAATTGTCGGCAACAAGAAGAAGCTGACGCAGTGGCAGGACAGGTTTTGGGAGCATATGCTCAAAAAATACCCCGATCTGGAGCGCGGCGAGAGTGCCAGCGAAACCGGACGCGACCATATCCCGCCGAGGGTGTTCAAGGAGATGACCCGCCTGACCAAGCAGAAGGTCAAGCTGGAAGAATTGCTTTCAGGCGTCAATGCGTTCAATGCCAAGGGAAAAGCAGCAGAAATCGGCGCTTTTTTGGACAAGTATATCCCGGCCGTGGAGCAGATGCACACGACGCTGAAAAAGTACAATACGGCGTTTACCGCCACGACCGCCGAAAATAAAAAGCTGAAAAAGAAAACGGAGCAGTTGGAGCAGTCGCTGGACAAGGCCACGCAGGAAAGCACCTTGAAAAAGCTGGCCGACGCCAAGCTGCATCGGGATTATGAGGATGCCGTCGCCGTGCTGGATCGTATTCTGAAGGAAGTGCTGGCGGCATATACACACAGAACGGAGAAAGAGAGGGAGACTGCCTATGGTAGATGAATGGAGCGGTTTCGCCGCTTTGCTGGCAAATTTGATTGAAAAGTATGCCGTGGTTATGAATCTTGACGCGCTGCCCGATCTCGTCATAGAGGAAGCTGTGTCTGAAAAAGATGATACCGATAAGGATATTCATGAAAACGATATTGAACCCGTGAAAGCGGCATGATATAATTATCATGAAATAAGTGTCCAAACCGCCATTGCAGGAGCAAAAGCTCCTGCAATGGCAGAAAACGAGGTGAAGTGACCATGGAACGCTGGGAGAATGAGCAGAATAATTCTGAAATGATGATTTATACCACAGAGGATGGCTTGACAAAGATCGAAACGACCTTCGACGGCGATACGGTTTGGCTGTCCATTGACCAGATGGCGGAGCTGTTTCAGAGAGACAAGTCTACCATTTCCAGACATATCAAGAACATTTTCGCTGAGGGCGAATTGAAGCGAGAAGCAGTTGTTGCAAATTTTGCAACAACTGCCGCTGACGGCAAGACTTATCAGGTGGATTACTATAATCTTGATGTTATCATTTCTGTCGGCTACCGTGTGAAATCTCAGCACGGCGTGCAGTTTCGTATTTGGGCAACAGGAATTTTGAAGGAGTATATGCGAAAGGGCTTTGCTCTGGATGATGAGCGCCTGAAAAATCTGGGCGGCGGCGGATACTTCAAGGAGCTGCTGGAACGCATCCGCGACATCCGCGCTTCCGAGAAGGTGTTTTATCGACAGGTGCTTGAAATCTACGCGACCAGTATTGACTATGACCCCAAGGCGGAAATCTCTATTCAGCTTTTCAAGAAAGTCCAAAATAAGATTCACTATGCCATTCATGGACAAACCGCGGCGGAGGTCATTTACACACGCGCCGATGCGGAGAAAGAATTTATGGGATTGACCACCTTTGCGGGCAGTCAGCCCACGCTGAAAGAGGTGGTAGTTGCCAAGAACTATCTGAACGAGAAAGAGCTTCGTGCTATGGGGCAGCTTGTGTCCGGATATCTGGATTTTGCGGAACGACAGGCAGAACGGGAGCAGGCAATGACCATGCAGGACTGGTCGGAGCATCTTGATCGGATTTTGACTATGAGTGGAGAGCAGCTGCTGATTGGCAACGGAAGTGTCAGCCATAAGCAGGCTATTGACAAGGCAACCGGCGAGTACAGAAAATACAAAGCCCGCACCCTCAGCGAAGTGGAGCGCGATTATCTGGATTCCATCAAGTTGTTGGAGCAGAAAACAGATAAAAAGTAAGCTGGGGTGGAGAAGATGCGATGAAAAAAGAAAAGATAAAAGTCTATATCTATACGCGCGTGTCTACCGCCATGCAGATTGACGGATACTCTCTGGATGCCCAGAAATCCAGAATGAAAGCCTATGCCGAGTTCAATGACTATGAGATCGTGGGCGAATACGAGGATGCTGGTAAATCCGGCAAGTCCATTGAAGGGCGTGTAGAGTTTAACCGCATGATGGAGGATATCAAGTCTGGTAAAGACGGCGTGTCCTATGTGCTGGTGTTCAAACTCTCCCGTTTCGGTAGAAATGCGGCAGACGTTCTTTCCACTTTACAGGTCATGCAGGATTTCGGTGTCAATCTGATTTGCGTGGAGGATGGGATCGATTCCTCCAAGGACGCAGGAAAGCTGATGATTTCTGTTTTGTCAGCGGTTGCAGAGATTGAGCGTGAGAACATCCGTGTGCAGACAATGGAGGGCAGAATCCAGAAAGCCCGTGAAGGGAAATGGAACGGCGGCTTTGCGCCTTATGGCTATAAGCTGGAAAAGGGACAGCTTTTCATCAATGAGGAAGAAGCAGCGGCGATCCGCGTGATTTTTGACCGATATGTGCATACGGATACCGGTGCAAACGGTCTTGCAAAATATCTTGCGACCCACGGGATTCACAAAATCCAAAGGCAAAACGGGAAAAATCCCCTGTTTGATTCTGCGCTGATCCGCAGGATTCTGAAAAATCCGGTATACTGCGGGAAAATCGCCTATGGCAGACGCAGAACAGAAAAGGTGCATGGTACCCGAAATGATTACCGGCTGGTGGAGCAGGATGACTATTTGCTGGTTGACGGACTGCATGAGGGAATCGTGTCGGAAGAACTCTGGCATGAGGCGCAGGTCAAGCTGCTGGCGCAAGCGGAAAAATACGAACGCGTCAACAGGGGCAAAGACACCAAAATTCATCTGCTGTCCGGTATTGTAAAATGTCCGGTCTGCGGCGTAGGAATGTACGGAAACAAAAGCATCAAACACAAGGCGGACGGCTCAAAATACAAGGATTTTTATTACTATGGCTGTAAGCACCGTGCGATGACGCGCGGTCATAAATGCGACTTCAAGAAACAGATCAATGAAGAATTGCTGGACAGCGCCGTTGCGGAGGTTATCGTCAAGCTGGTAAGTAATCCGAAGTTCGCCGCCATGATGCAGGAAAAGATCAGCATGAAGGTGGATACCTCTGCCATTGAGCAGGAGATCGCGGCGCATGAAAAGCAGCTTCGCCAGAGCTATTCCGTAAAGGTACGGCTGATGGAGGAGATCGATTCCCTCGACCCGGACGATAAGCACTACATCAAACGCAAAGCAGACCTTGATGACCGGCTTTACAAGATGTATGATAAGATCGAGGATACAGAAAACCAGCTCGTTGCCGCCAGAGCCAAGAAGATGGCGATTGAGGCGGAAAAGCTGACGGGCGACAACATCTACAAGGTGCTGATTTACTTTGATAAGCTCTATTCCGTCATGGACGATCAGGAAAAGCGGCAGCTCATGGAATCGCTGCTATCCGAAGTCCGGATCTATGAGGAACGGCAGCCTAACGGCCAGTGGCTCAAGTCCATCAAGTTCAAGCTCCCAATCATTGCGGAAGATATGAGCTTGAGTTTGGACAATGA